>Ga0070658_10002471_pt1 | contig 15444 bp, 11 predicted proteins | sample KBSC13metaG_FD_64664 | JGI IMG/M metagenome (GOLD analysis project Ga0070658, IMG submission 64664) | Corn rhizosphere microbial communities from Kellogg Biological Station, Michigan, USA - KBS C1-3 metaG | ecosystem: Host-associated > Plants > Roots > Rhizosphere > Soil ...
TAAGAAAAACGTGCCGACAAGCGGGGCCTCGGGGACCTCCCTCCGGGGGAAGGGAAGCAACTCCCAGGACACCTCGCTCGTCGGCGCTGAGAGATCAAATCACCAACCGCGGGGCAAGTGAATCGGGGACCATCCTGATCCGCTCCTCGGGCGATCAGAAGAGGTATAAAGTACCCTGCTCCCCTCTCTGGTTAACGACAATCAACTGCCCTTCCCCTTCCTCCGACAATGATCTGGCATAAAAATAGGCCGCAGCCACGGTCGAAAATTCCTGTTCCCACGCGTGCCCCTTTTGGGTCAAAACATACCGTCGGGCGGACCCGATTTCCGTGAGTACGAAATCGTGGGTGGAAGAGATGGGGGCGTTCCTTTTTTGCACGCGTCCTTAGACATTCAGATCACCACGTTCGCTACCGGAACTTTGCTCCTGAGCGAAAAATCAGGGGGTGGCCTGATGAGCCTTTTCGCCTGAGGGGAGGGGTCACAAACATGGAACGCCGGAGCCCCCCAACAGGACTCCGGCGCCCAAGTTGCACCTAAAGAATTGAGGAAGGTCTCTATTCTAGAACACGATGCGGAAGCCAGCGCGGGCGCTGAAGAAGTTCAGGTCGTCGCGCTCCTCGCGATCGCCAAGATAGGTCCATCGAGCGTCCACGAAGATGCCCAGACGATTCGGTTTGATGCGATACTCGAGGCCGACGCCACCATGCACGCTGGCCCACTGCTCGCCGTCCACGTGAAATCCGCCACCTGCATAGACGTAGGGAGCCAGGCAGGTATGGTCGATAGGCAGGCGCAGGATGACGCTGCCGCTGAAATTGTGGATCGCGGTGCGATTGTTGTCGGCATCGTGACGCTCGAAGCGGTGGTCCTCATTCGCTGCGAGCCAGGCCGCGTCGAGGCCGATTCCGAAATATCGCGTACAGAAATAGTTCACACCCACGCCACCGCCCCAGCCGTGATCACGAAAAATACCGGAGTGGCCCGCCTTGCCCACGGAATACTGGCCGAAAGTATCGAACTGCCATTCACCGGCTTTGAAGCACGGTTCTTCGACCGGAGTCGGCTGCGGCTGCTTGTAGTCCTTACCGGTCGAAACGGACGTTTCGCCTGCGTGGAGAAAGGAGGCTGTGCCGATGAATGCGAGGAGACTGGTGGTGAGTTTTTTCATGAGACTTGAGGGTTGGGTTTCGTGAAGCCGATAGCGACGGCATCCAGTTCTGCATTCCTGCCAAATTCCCACCCGACGGGCTACCAGGGCAGACCCTGAGAGAAGGCTCAGGTGGGCCCATTCGCCGTGTCGTCTCGATGGGCACAAAACGCACTCGTCTGAGCCGGTCAATGCGATAGTCTGATGCCCTGCATGACCGCTCCCAAAGATCCCCCCGATGCCTCTCCCGGCGCGGCCCCAACGCCGTCCGGCCTGCCGGCACTCGCCCCGGATTTCGTGGAGCAGGATTTTGCCGACGAGATCGACAATGTCATCCCGACGCGGGGCTATCAAATGCTGCCGGTCGTGGCCTTGGGCGGATCCGCCGGATGCCTCCAGCCGCTCCAGACATTCTTCGGCGCGATGCAGCCCGATTCGGGGCTTGCCTTCGTGGTGATCATGCATCTCTCCCCGGAGCATGAGAGCTCCCTGCCAGAGATCCTCCAGCACTCCACAAAGATGCCCGTCGCCGCCGCGCAAAACGGCGACAAACTCGAAAAGAACAAGGTCTATGTCATACCACCGGGGAAGCACCTTGTGGCGACGGACGGCCGGCTGAAACTCACAGACTTGGAACCGGAGCGCGGGCGGCGGGTGGCCGTGGACCTTTTTTTCCGGTCCCTCGGCGACACGCACGGGCCGCGCGCCTCGGTCGTCGTCCTCTCCGGCGCCGATGGAGACGGGGCCATCGGACTGAAGCGCGTCAAGGAACGCGGAGGCCTGACTGTCGCCCAGGATCCCGACGAGGCGGAACACCAGAGCATGCCGCGCGCGGCGATCGCGACCGGCATGGTCGATTGGGTCCTGCCGGCGGCGGAAATGCCCCGCCGCATCCTCGACTATCATGCCGCCGAAAGTCGCTTGCGGTTGCCCCCGGAGGAAGGTCCTCCCCCTTCCAAACCCGCGCCGCCGCTCGACGAGAGCGAGGCCGCGCTCCGCGAAGTGCTCGTCTTCCTGCGGATGCGCACCGGGCGCGATTTTTCCTACTACAAGCGGGCCACGATCGTCCGGCGCATTTCGCGCCGCATGCAGGTCAACTCGTTGGACGATCTCCCGGCCTACCTGGCCTTTCTGCGCATGCACCCCGGGGAGAGCGGCGCCTTGCTCCAGGACCTCCTGATCTCGGTGACGAACTTCTTCCGGGACCGTGACGCGTTCAAGGCGCTCGATCAGCATTTGCCGGCCTTGGTTGCCGGCAAGGATCAGGGCGAAGCCGTCCGCGTCTGGGTGCCCGCCTGCGCCACCGGAGAGGAGGCCTACTCGCTCGCCATGCTGCTGCTCGAGCACGCCCACTCGCTTGAATCTCCGCCATCTCTGCAGATCTTCGGTTGTGATCTCGACGAACAGGCCATCCAGGTGGCCCGGGCGGGCCTCTATCCGGAAGCGATCGTGGCCGACGTGAGCGAAGAGCGTCTGCGACGCTTTTTCACCAAGGAGCGCGGCGGTTATCGGGTCCGGCGGGAGGTCCGCGAGATGGTGCTCTTCGCCGCCCACGATCTCCTCAAGGATCCGCCATTTTCACGGATGGACCTCATCTCCTGCCGCAATCTCCTGATCTATCTGAACCGCGAGGCGCAGATGCGAGTCCTGGAGACTTTTCATTTTGCCATGAAGCCCGGGGGGCGGCTCTTCCTCGGAACCTCGGAATCGATCGACGAAAATAGTCCGCTCTTCAAGCCTCTCGACAAGAAGTACCGAATCTACCAGTACCTTCCCGCGGCGCGGACCGGACTGCCGGTGCCGACGGGCCCGACCACCCTCCTGCGAGCGTTGGAGGCCCAGCAGCAGCTCAAGTATACGCCAGTCCTGCCGGGAAGCGCGTTCACGCAGGGAACCGGGCTGCCTTTCGCCCATGCCATGGCGGCGCTCGAAGAGCGTGCTTCGCTCGGCGAACTGCATTTCAAACTGCTCGAACGCTTCGCGCCGCCGTCCCTCATGGTCAATCAGCAGCACGAGATCGTCCATCTTTCCGAAAACGCGGGGCGCTTCCTGCTCTTCTCGGGCGGTGAGCCCTCGGTGAACTTGCTGCGCGTCGTGCATCCAATGCTGCGCGTCGAATTGCGCGCGGCGCTCTTCCGCGCGGCGGAAACGAATTCGCCCGTGGAAGTGTTTGACCTCCCGCTGGAAATCGATGGTCAGTCCAAAGTGGTCGACATCAGCGTCGCTCCGGCGCGCGAACTGGCCCCCGGCTATCTCCTCGTGGTTTTCAGCGCGCGCGAATCGGGTGCCGCGGCGCAAAGAGCCGCCGCGAGCGTCGAGCCGGAGCCCGTGGTGCGGCATCTGGAACGCGAACTGGAGCAGGTCAAATCGCACCTGCGCGACACCGTGGAGCAATACGAAGCCGGCACCGAAGAGCTGAAAGCCAGCAACGAGGAACTCCAGGCGATGAACGAGGAACTCCGCAGCGCCACGGAGGAGCTGGAGACAAGCCGCGAAGAGCTCCAGTCGATCAACGAGGAGCTGACGGCGGTCAACCAGGAGCTGAAAGCCAAGGTCGATGAACTGGGGCAGGTCAACGGCGACTTGCACAATCTTATGGCTTCCACGGCCATCGCCACCGTCTTCCTCGATCGCGATCTCCGGGTTATGCGCTATACGCCGGCCGCCGTTTCCCTATTCAGTCTCATCCCTGGGGATGTTGGCCGCCCACTGGCCGACCTGAATTTTCGCCTCGATTATCCGGAATTGATCGCCGACGCCCGCGGCGTTTTGGATCGCTTGGTCCCGGTAGAGCGTGAAGTCGACGACCATAGCCGCTGGTTTCTCGCCCGGCTGCTGCCGTATCGCACTATCGACGACCGCATTGGCGGGGTGGTGCTCACATTTATCGAAATCACCGCGCTCAAGCGGGCCGAAGAGGAATTGCGCGAAAGCCGGCAGGACCTCGAAGGGGCGCTGTCCGTGGCGCAAATCGGCAGTTGCCGGTACAATCCGGCGACGGCGACCATGAAATTCGACGAGATCGCGCGAGGCATCTATGGCCTGCGGGCGAGCGGCGAGACTCCTTTCGACATGGCCATGAAAGTCGTCCATGACGAAGATCGCGAAGCGCTCGTGGCCAAGTTCGAACAGACCCGGCGGGACGCCACGCCCCTGGAGGCCGAATACCGGATCCTGCATCCGGAAAAAGGCCTGCGGTGGGTCTTGACCCGGGGCGGCCTGGCACGCCTGCCCGACGGCTCGGCGGAGATCTATACGGCGAGCTTGGACGTGACCAAACGCAAACTGGCGGAAGAGGAGTTGCGCACTCGCAACCAGGAACTCGAACGATTCAATCGCGTCGCGGTCGATCGTGAACTGCGCATGGTGGAATTGAAAAAGGAGATCAACCTGCTCCACACCCGGTTGGGCGAGGCGCCCCCCTACCGGATCGAGCCCGCATAGCCGGCGTCCTCCCCATGAACGCGTCACCCTCCGCGCCGGTTGCGAGTTCCCTCGAAGACGTCCTGATCACCGGGGAACTCGTGCGCCGGCCCTCGCGGATGCCGGACCACGCCGCGGAAAACCGGGCGCTGCTCGCGCTCGCCGAGGAACTCGCCGGGAGCCCGCAGTCGGTCCTGCACAAACTCGCGGACCTCGCGTGCGAACTTTGCGGAGCGGAATCCGCCGGGGTCTGCGTTCTTGAAGAAGACGGCGCGCCGCCCGCCTTTCGCTGGCGCGCGATTTCCGGGCCTTTCGCCGGGAATCTTGGCGGAACGCTCCCGCGCACCGTGAGCCCCTGTGGGGTGGTCCTCGACCGCAACGCCACGCTCCTTTTTTCGGAACCAGCGCGCTTTTTTCCCAGCGCACGCGAGCTTCAGCCCCCCGTTTTCGAAGCCTTGCTCGTCCCCTTCCACGCCGATGGCCAGGCGATCGGCACCGTTTGGGCGCTCGCCCATCGAAACGATAAGCACTTCCAGGCGGAAGACGCCCGCTTGCTGACCAGCCTCGCCCGTTTTGCTTCCGCGGCCTACAAGCGAACCGTCACGGAAGAAGCCTTGCGCGCCTCCCGCACCGCGGCGCTGAATCTCATCGAGGATGCGGTCCTGGCCCGGGAGAAGACCGAGCAGGTCAGCGCCAGCTTGCGCGCGAGCGAAGCGCATCTCGCCGTCGAACTTTCGGCGCTGCAACGGCTGCATGGGCTCGTGATCCGTCTGCTGGCCTGCCCAAATCTGCGCACCGCCTTGCAAGAAGTGCTGGAGGCCACGATCGAGATCACCGGCGCGGACATGGGCAAGATTCATCGCTTCCATCCGCACGAGGGAACGCTGGAAATTGTCGCCGAGCGAGGCTTGCCGCCGGCATTTCTCGACCGTCTGAACAAGGTGCGTCTCGAGGAGGATTTTGCGTGCTGCCGGACCGTTCGGGCGAAGCGACGAATCATCGTGGAGGATGTGCTGACGGACCCCGCCTACGAACCGTACCGCGAGATTGCCGTAGCCGGCGGATACCGCGCGGTCCAAACGACTCCGCTGCTGGCCCGTGGAGGCGACCTGCTCGGGATTCTGGCCACGCACCATCGGCAGCCGCATCGCCCGTCGGATCGCGACCTACGCCTGCTCGATCTTTACGCCCAGCAGGCGGCGGAAGTCATCGAGCGCGCCCGCAGCGAAGAAGTCCTCCGCGAGAATCAGGAGCGTCTCCGGCTTGTCGTGGAGAATGCGCGCGACTACGCCATCTTTTCCGCCGACCTCACCCGGCGCGTGACCTCGTGGAACGCGGGCGCCGAGCGGCTCCTGGGCTTCACGGAAGCCGAGATTCTGGGGCAGAGCGCCGATGTGATCTTCACTCCGGAGGACCGCGCGGCCGGCGTGCCGGAAGACGAAACGCGGACGGCCCTGGCCGAAGGCCGGGCTTCGGACGAGCGCTGGCACTTGCGCAAGGACGGCAGCCGCTTCTGGGGCAACGGGGTCATGACCGCGATGCGGGACCCGAGCGGCGCCGCCGTCGGCCTCGTGAAAATCTTCCGCGACGAAACCGCGGCGCGAAAAGCGCGGGAAGAAACGGAGGCGGCCCGGCACGCCAAGGACCAATTCCTGGCGATGCTCTCTCACGAACTGCGGACGCCGCTCACCCCAGTCCTCATGGCGGTGCGGGCTTTGGAAAAGCTGGACAACCTGACTCCCATGGCCAGGGACGCCTTGGAAATGATCAGGCGCAACATCCAGATCGAGGCGACGTTCATTGACGACCTGCTCGACGTGACGCGGATCGAGCACGGGAAATTGGAGTTGGTGACGCAGCCATTGGATCTTCACGACGTGCTGCGCCGCGTCCTCGAAGTTGTCGCCGGAGACCTGCAAAACAAAAAGCAGCATTCCATCGTGACCATGGACGCCACGGACCATCGGCTAGAGGGTGACCCCGTGCGCTTGCAGCAAGTCTTTTGGAATTTGCTCAAGAATGCGTCCAAGTTCAGCCCCGACGGGGGCACCATTCGACTCGCCACGTCCAGCCGGGACGGTCGGATCCAGGTCACGGTCTCGGACTCCGGAATCGGCTTCGCACCGGATGCCGTCGAGCGCCTTTTCACGCCTTTCAGCCAGGCGGATGCCACGGTGACCCAACAATATGGCGGGCTGGGGCTCGGGCTGGCCATCGCCAAGGCCGCGGTGGATGGCCACGGTGGAACCTTGCGGGCCCGCAGTGACGGGCCTGGGAAGGGCGCGGAGTTTACGGTGGAACTGCCGTTGGTGAGAGAGAAGAGTCAGCACTAATCCGTAACTGATCATGTGCCGCCATCTCAACCCCCAACTGCATATCAATGTCTCCCCTAGCCGACAATCAGGCCACATCCTCTCCGGCACCGCACGCCGAACTCAGTAAACTGATGAGTGCCTCCGCCCAAGCAATGAATCCGCTTTCGATTCTCGTGGTGGAGAACCACGCCGACACCTCCAAGTATCTGTGCATGTACCTCCAAATGATGGGCCATACGGTGCGAGCGGCCTTCAATTTGCGGGAGGCCTTGAAGGAATTGGCCGCCGAGCCGTGTGATGTCCTGATCTCCGATATCGGGCTTCCCGACGGAACGGGCTGGCAGCTTCTGCGCGAAGCGCATTTACCCACCAGCGTTTACGCGATCGCCATGAGCGGTTTTGGGATGGGGCAGGATGCCAGCCGAAGCAAGGATGCGGGGTTCCGTCACCATCTTCTGAAGCCCTTCACGCCCGACCAGCTCGACCACTATCTCGCCGAGGCGCAAGAGGAGCGGAAGAACGCGGCGTAGGAAGGAGTGCACTCGCTTCGTGGTCTTCGCCGGCTTCCAGTTCGCCAGCGAACAGATTCGCATCCCCAAGGAATGCACATGCCAAACGTCTTCCCGTCCGACAATCCCGTTCAGCGGTTTTACGATTTAGAATTAAGGGACGCGGAAAGCCCGCCGGTTGCGTGACTGGCGTACATCCGATTCGAATGCAGACCTGACCACGACCTCGGGCGAAGGCCTGACCCCGAAGGCGGCGGGCGATTTCGATTTCCCACTGACTCTTTCTGAGGCGACGACTCCAACGACGCCAATATCGAATTCCCGCAGCCTACGCCTTACACACGAATGAAAACCTCGCTTCTCTTCGCAGTCACGATGGCTTGGGTCCTCGGCGCAACGGCCGCGCGATGCACGGCCGCCGCCGCACCGGCGCTCGAGGCCGTCGCCAGCTTTCCCAATCAGCAAGTAACCGGCGTCACCGTTTCCAAGGCAGGCCGCTTGTTTGTGAACTTCCCATTTTGGTCCGACGAACACACGACCTCCGTGGCGGAAATGACGGCGGACGGCGCCGAGCGGCCATATCCGGATCTCGGCTGGAACAGCAAGGAAGGTCCGCCGGAAAAACGCTGGATCTGCGTGCAAAGCGTGTATGTCGACGACAAGAATATGCTGTGGGTGCTCGATCCCGCGTCGCCGAAGATGGAGGGTGTCGTGAAGGGCGGTCCCAAGCTGGTCGAAATCGATCTCGCCACGGGCATGGTGGCGCGGCGGATTCCATTCGATGACGCAATCGCTCCCGAGCATTCCTACCTCAACGATGTGCGGGTGGACGCTGCGGCCGGGGTCGCCTACATCACCGACAGCGGAATGGGCGCCATCGTGGTGGTCAACCTGGACAGCGGCGTCGCGCGGCGGGTGCTCGCCAGCCACCCCTCCACCAAGGCCGAGGCGGGCGCGAAGATTGTCGTCGATGGGATGAATCTCATCGATCCAAAAACCGGGCAGCCGCCGGTGATCCATTCCGACGGGATCGCGCTGGATCGGACGGCGGGCTGGCTCTACTACCACGCGCTCAGCGGGCACGGCCTTTACCGGGTCAAAACCGCCGATCTCCGAAACGACGCCCTGACCGACCAACAACTCGGCGCACTGGTGGAAAAACTCGGCGACACGCCAAAGCCCGATGGGATGCTCGAAGGCAGTAACGGGACGCTGTATCTCACGGCGATCGAGAAAAACGCCATCGTCCGTTTCGATGTGGCGACAAAGAAGAGCAGCGTCGTGATCGAGGACAAGCGGCTACAATGGCCCGACACCATGAGTTGGGGGCCGGACGGCGATCTGTATGTGACGACGTCGCAAATCCATCGGACCCCGAAATTTCACGACGGCAAGAATCTCCAGGACGGTCCCTTCCGGGTCTACCGCTTCAAGCTGCCTGCGGATAACGGAACCACCGTCGCCGTGCCTCCTGCGCTCTAGGGGTTTCCAGCCCCCAGAGAAGTCGCGAGGCCACGGAAACTATGGAGTGCGATAATTTATCACCGCTTTGACGGCGGCGGAGCCGCGCCGGTGGTGCAATTCGGTTCCAAGGAATGGAGCGACACCTTCGAAGCCAGCGGCGCTCCGCGCCAACCAAAGCGGTGATAAATCACCGCACTCCACACGCAGGCGCCCTGCACCGCACTTTAAAACAGCCGCATCGATCCTGGCCGGCCCCATTCTCTTTCCACACGGGTTGATCGAGTTGCATCGATATGGCGCGCCGGATCCCTGCCCCTTTCCTTTGAAAATCCAGCCCATGCGGCATACCCTTGGCGGCGTCCCACCCCATGGAATCGGCTCCTTCATCTGAGCATCTTGCCGCCTTGGTTCGTTCCGCCCACACGGCGATCATCAGCGTGGGCCGAGATGGACGTATTCTGAGCTGGAATCCTGGCGCGGAACGCCTGCTGGGTTTCTCCGCGGACGAAGCCATTGCCCGCGACTGGACGGTCATGCTCCAGGAAGAGCGGCGGGAGGAAATCCGCACTTGCATCGCCCGCGTGGAAGCCGGCGACAGCGTGGTCGTTGAATCCCTTTGCCGGCACAAGGACGGCCACCGTGTGGAAGTGTCGATCTCCCTCGCGCCGGTGCGTGACGCACACGGGCAGGTGGTGGCCACCGGCGCGGTCGTCCATGATCGCACGGGGCGCAAAGCCGCGGAGCGACAGTACCGGCAGGAAATCGGCATCCGCCGGCGCACCGAGGAAGCGTTGGAATCGCGGTCCCGGGATTTGCAGGCCTTCTTCGAGATGGCGAATGTCGGCAACGTCATTGCGGAGAGCCGGACCGGCCGTTTTTTGCGGGTCAACCGCTTCTACTGCGAATTGACCGGCTATTCCGAGGCGGAATTACTGGCCATGACGTCCTATGATCTGACGCATCCCGAGGACGTGGAGCGCGATCGCATGGGCTGGGAGGAGTCGGTGCGCCAGGGCGCTCCCAATTTCACCATCGAGAAAAGATATCGCACGAAAGACGGGCGGACGATCTGGGTGCACGTCACATCGACCGTGTTGCGCGATGTACGCGGCGAACCGCTCCACGCCATCGGCGTGGTGCGCGACGTTTCGGATCGTCGCCTCGCGATGGAGGAACTGGAAAAGGCCCGCGCTGAATTGGAAGCGCGCGTCGCCGCCCGCACCTCCGAACTGGCCGCCGCGACCACGGCGGCCCGGCAATCCGCCGAACGATTCGAAACGCTGATCGATAACTCGCCATTGGCGATTATCAGCGTTGACCGGCAGGCCTTGGTGAATTTGTGGAATCCCGCGGCCGAGCGTCTCTTCGGCTGGCCAGCGGTGGAAGTGCTGGGGCGGCCCCTGCCGAATCTTCCCACGGAAAACCGGCAAGCCTACGAAGCCGAGGTCCGGTCGATGGCCACCTCCCCTGAGCGCCGACACTGGGAAACCATCCGGCGGAAGCGCGACGGCTCCCTGGTCGAAATCGCCATCTGGCGCGCGCCGCTCTTCGACACCCGGCACGAAGTCTGCGCGAGCATCGCAATCCTGATGGACATCACGGAGCGCCGTTTCCTGGAACGCGCGCTGCTCGAGGCGGCGGAGCGCGAAAGCCGCCGCATCGGGCAGGAACTGCACGACCATCTTTGCCAGCATCTCCTTGGCGCGGCCTTCAGCGCCAAGGCCGTCGCCATGGGCCTCGCCGCGGAGACACCGGCTTCGACCGCATTGCATGACCTCGCGCAGCTCATCAATTCCGCCGTGCAACAGACGCGCGAAATCGCCCGGGGACTCAATCCGGTGGAATTGGACGCGGCGGGATTGAGGACGGCCTTGCAGGAATTGGTCAACCGGGTCCGTCCCGGCATCCGATGCCGCCTGCATTGCGAAGAGCATTTCCTCATGCCCGACGCCAGCACCGCCCTCCACGCCTATCGGGTCGCGCAGGAGGCGGTGGCAAATGCCGTCGCCCATTCCGGCGCCACGGAGATGGTGATTCGGCTCACCGAGGACAACCAAAATGTTATTTTGCAGATTGAGGACAATGGGCGAGGCTTTGAAGCCGAGGCGGAAAATCGCCTTGGCTTGGGGATCGCGATTATGAAATATCGGGCCCACGCCATTTCGGGAAAGTTACGCATAGATACGTCCCGGGATGGTGGCACGAGCGTAATGTTGGTGTTGCCAAAACGATGACAATGACCAAGACCTTGACACCGGCCCTTTCCTCCGCGCCGTCCGCAAATTCGCCCACGGCCGCCACCCATCGGCTGATGATCGTGGACGATCATCCAGTGTTTAGAAACGGCATGCGGCAGCTCATCAGCCAACTCTCCGAAGTGACGATCTGCGGGGAGGCCGAAAATGCCCCGCTCGCTCTCGACGCGATGCGCCGGCTCAAGCCGGACGTGGCCTTGGTCGACGTCTCGATGCCCGGCACCAATGGCATCGAGCTCATCAAACTGATGCTCGCCGAACAACCGAATCTCACGGTGCTCGTCGTTTCGATGCACGATGAATCCCTCTACGCCCTGCGCGCACTACGCGCCGGGGCGAAGGGATACGTGATGAAGCAACAGGCGATGGAAACCGTTCTCGATGCGCTGCGGAAGGTGATGAACGGCGGGGTCTATGTGAGTCCGCAATTCAGCGAGCGCCTGGTCTTCAAGGCCATCCAGGGCAGCGACAGCGATCTGGGAACACCGGTGGACAAACTTTCGGACCGTGAACTCGAGGTCCTGCAACTCTTTGGGCGCGGGGAAAGCACCCGGGCTATTGCCGACCGTCTGCACTTGAGCGTGAAGACGATTGAGACCCATCGCGCGCACATCAAGGAAAAGCTCGGCTTCAAGGATGCCGAAACGATGGTCAAATTCGCGACCGAGTGGACGGCCGCGGCGGAAACCTGAGATGAGTCCATTCGTCGGGCTCCAGCCAATTGCAGAGAATCTGTGGGCGATCGCCTATCCGCTGAAAATGCTGGGCGCGGATCTGCGCCGTAACGTCACGATCATTCGGCTTCGCACGGGCCGCCTCGTGATTCACTCCAGCGCGCCCTTCTCACCGGAAGACGTGGCAGGGATTCGGGCGCTGGGAGAACCGGGCTGGATTCTCGACGGCCTGCTGCGGCACGACACTTTTGCCCAACAAGGGCGGAAAGCTTTTCCCGAGATCCCCTATCTGGCTCCCTACGGATTCTCCGATGCGGTCGGATTCCTGACCGTACCCATCATCCCGGCACCGATCGAATGGGACGGAGAGTTGCTCGCGCATGAAATTCAGGGAATGCCCGAAACACGTGACACGGCTCTCCTGCATGTCCCATCACGGACCCTCATTCTCACGGAGCTGATCTTCAATTTCGGCGACGATGAACCCCTCTGGACGGAACTGCTGCTGCGCGTGGCGGTGGGTGGAAAGCATCACCCTGGAATGTCCCGTCCGTTCAAGATGGGAGTGAAGGATCACGACGCATTCCAGCAATCCCTGTCGACCATCCTCGCTTGGGACTTTGATCGAATCATCGTTGGGCATGGCGACATGATTGAGCGCGATGGAAAAGCGATTTTGCGAAATGCTCTTGAAGCGGCTGGATTCACCCAGCCCTAACGGGTGAAATTCTGATAGCCGGGTCGGGGCAAAGCCTGACCCCTGCACTGACGATTCCCTGCGAGGCAATGGATAAGATGAACGCAATCACTGAACCCGAAATTTTAAACCGCTGCCCGCTTTGCGATGAGCCACTTCCAGAGAACGCAACTGAGTGCACCAAATGCGACTGGGTGCGCGGCTACCGCCAACGAGCCGCGACGCGGCATCAGCACGACCCTAGAGATATTCTCGCCGCAGTGCTCAGCGTGTTCCCTGGGGCCGGGCATCTGCTGAAAGGTTACACGATGAGCGGCTGGTTTCTGTTCCTGGTGGGCGTGCCGGTGATCTGCGTCTTTGCCTTTGCCTTCACGATGTTCTTCGGATGGCTGCTCGTGCCCACCTACTGGATCGCCGTGGCAGCCGACGCCTATCTGCGGCAGGACTTGAAGCGCCCTACCTGGCTCTCCAAAGCTCTTACGCCCTGACTCCGAGTTCATTCTCAGGCGGCGCCCCGATGTCCGCAACGAGGGCGTAATGCTAATACGCGGTGTGACCTTGCTCTATAAAGTCCTCTACCGCGAAGCCGGTGAAATCCAGTTTCACGACACGGAAGAATGGTTGGGGTGCGAGGAATGTATCGAAAAGATGAGGAATTTGCTCTCGGCAAATCCGATGCGTGAATTCCAGGTCGTGGATGATCATGGCGTTGTTGTGGTCTCGACTTTGGCCGCGCAAAAGCTCGGAACGCGGGAAGCCAGCGGCGTGCTCGGGAAGGTCTAGCGGCGGTGCGTTCCGTTCGAGGTGCTTGGAGTCCAAACGGACCCTCCTCCGAAATTCGCTGCGATTCAGGGGAATGAGCATTCAAGTCTACGGCTGCAACCTTGTGGCGATTGAAGTCGGCGATGTGGACAAGGCGGTCGCGTTCTCCCAGGACGTCTTCGGTGTGGAAAAACTCGAAATGACTCCGCTCATCTGGCTGCTCCCGTATTCCGAGGTGCAGAAGGCGGGTGTCTTTCGGGTGATTAGTTAGTGCGCGCCGGGGGCCAGCGTCGCCTTGGTCAGCGCGGTCGGCTGGTCGATGCCCAGTTCGCGTTTCACCGCGGAGTGCCACTGGCGGATGCCGCTGTCATTGGTGAACGCGTAGAGTCCTTCGTCCGGCCCGGCCCAATCGCGATGGGCCAGCAGCATTTGCTCGCGCTGCTCGCCCAGCGCAAAGGCGCGTTTCAAGAGCGCGTCGCGCTCGGCAGGCGCGTCCCGTCGTTCCTTCACGACCGGGGAGAACGTGTCGAGCTTCACCCCCAGGATTGCGAGTTGGCGATAGCTCTCGAGCAACTCCAGCATGGTGCGCGTGAAATCCTGGCCGAAGCGATGGAAGCGTACCCGGTCGGCGTATTCCCCAGCCGGCGCCTTCGCCTCCGCCGCGCGCAGATGCGTCTCCGCTTCTTCGACCGCCGCCGGCGGGAGGAGCCGGCCCCAGGCACCGATGACGTTGGCGTAGGCGATTCCGGTCGTATCCACGTTCCGGTCGCGCTCCGCCCAGTGCGCGTCGAGCGCATGCTCGTAGGATTCGAAGAAGGCTTTCATCTCCGGGGCCACCGGCCCGTAGGCGGAGTCGTAGAACTCACGCATCATGACCGCCGCGTCACGATCCGGAGCCCACATGCCGTGGCTGATCGCCCAGAAATTGGGCGCCATCGTGGCGAAGCTCTTGCTGCCTTCCCCGTAGGCGGCGACAAACCCGAGCCGGTGCGCCTCGGCCAGGCTGGAAGCGATCTGCCCCGGATGCAGGAACGGCAGATCGAAGTAGTAGTGATTCCCCCACCCCTCTCGCACCACCATCTTCGCGCCCAGCTTCTGCCAGCCGTCGATCGATGCGCGCCACTCGCGCAGATTCTCGGGATCACGATGGGCGGCGCTTTGGAAGACGAACGAGAGATAAAGATTGGGCTCGAGCTTGGGCAGCTTTACCGGGGGCCGATTGTAGAAGGTGTAGGCAAACATCCCGCAGCCTTTGGCGGGATTCTTCTCCCGCACCTGCCGGGCGACTTCATTGGCATAGGTGAAAATCCGGTCGCTGAGTTGCACCGTTTTATTGTCGTAGCCCAGGACTCCCGGGACATCGAGCGCCCGGCATCGCTCGCACTCGCAGAAGCCTCCGCCATCGCTCGGCGAAATGTTCATGATATCCTCCTTGCCGGCCAGGACGTACTCAACCATGCGCGCGATGACCTCGGGATTGGTCGTGCACATTTGCGGCGGACGGCGGACGCCGTTCACGAGCGCGAACCAGTCCGGATGCGCGCGCAAAGTCTCGCCTTTGCGCAAATCGAAGGCGGCCTCCCAACTGTGGCCAAAGACCGCCGACTTCACCCAGGCCAGCCGGGACCGCCGCGCCCACTTGCGCGCCTCTTCGGAAAACGTCTTCGTGTGATAGATGCTGGAGTAGCCCAATTGCACCGATCGGATCTCAAAGGCCGGCTGGCGGCGAATCTCTAGGGAAGGCAATACAGCCTCGGGATTCACCGGCACGTGCTCGCCAAAGTCGCCCGGCCAGAACCAATGCACGCCGAGATAATCCTCGAGGAGCTTATAGACCGCCAGCATGCTGCCCGCCGCCGTGCTGGCCGACCACGCGTCACCGCCCCCGTCGTCGCCCGCCAGGACGAGACCGCGGGGTGTTGTTCGCAAGAGCCACTCCTCCGTTTTCCAAGGAGCGAGTTTCTCCCCAAGCGCTTTCTCTGCCGCCCCTCCGCCCACAAAAAATGAGAGCCCGGAGGCTTCCGGCGCAAGTTTGCTCAGCGTCACCACTTCCAATTTCTTTCCGCCAACCGTCCCGGCATACGCGGCGAGTTCCCCGGCGGCCGTGCGCTGCACGGGCAGAGCGTCGTCGGCTATGACCACGCGCTGGTAGTCGGCGAGACGTTGCGGCGGGGCAGAGTCCGCGGCGCACGCCG
>Ga0070658_10002472_pt1 | contig 15444 bp, 9 predicted proteins | sample KBSC13metaG_FD_64664 | JGI IMG/M metagenome (GOLD analysis project Ga0070658, IMG submission 64664) | Corn rhizosphere microbial communities from Kellogg Biological Station, Michigan, USA - KBS C1-3 metaG | ecosystem: Host-associated > Plants > Roots > Rhizosphere > Soil ...
GCCAACGATCACTCGATCGTCAAGACCGGCTCGAGCAATGTCCTGATCAACGGCATCACCTTCCAAGGCGCCGGCATCGAGATCGGCGAAGGCGGCTCGCACATCACGGTCGAGAACTCGACGTTCACCGGCCTGACCTGGGGCACCGGCTCGGGCTCCTACTACGCGGTGTTCATGCCGTCGGACGTGCATGACTCGCTCATTCAGAACAACTCGTTCGTCAACATGCCCGGCACCGACACTGCCGTCGTCGGCTGGGGTAACACCAATCTCACCATCACCGGCAACACGTTTGACTCGGTGAACGAAGGCATCCACCTGTTCGACAACCAGTCGGGCAACGTCATCAGCCACAACACCCTCACCAACGTCGGCCGAATGGGCGTTGAGGTACAGGGCAGCGATTCGACCGGCGTGACGGTCGAATACAACAGCGTCTCCGATTTCACCGCCGCCAGCGACGACGGCTTCTGCTACGCCCTCTCGGTCGTGACCGACGGCACCGGCTCGGTCGTTCGCTACAACACCCTCGTCAGCACCAACGGCGATGCCACGCCCTACGGCATCGAAGTCGGCGGCACCGGCACGCTGGTCGAAGGCAACTACGTCGAAGGCTTCGGCACCGGCATCGTCCTGGGCGATGCGCCCAAGGCCGACATCCGCGGCAACACGCTTCGCAACGACTGGACCGGCGTCGGCAAGTACCCCAGCGGCACGGCCGAGAATTCGATCATCGAAAACAACGTGATCGACAACGCCGCCAACTTCGGCTTCGAAGGCTTCGCCACGCAGATGCCGGGCAGCACGATCCGCAACAACACCATCCTCCGCCAGGCCGGCTACTACTCGTATGACAAGTCGACGCAGTTCGTCGGCATCGAGCTGGATCCGACCGAAGGCGCTCCGTTCACCGTCACCGGCAACGTGATCGTGCAGACCGGCACGACCGCCCCGAGCGGCTTCAGCTTTGTCGGCATCCGCTTCGCCGGCGACGACAACACCATGAGCGGCACGCTCGTTGCCAACAACACCATCGCCTCTCAGTCGACCGCCGCCTACGGCGTCGGTATCCGGAACGAAGTCTCCGGCGCGATGAATGGCGTGTCGGTGACCGGCAACCAGTTCCAGAACCTGGCCAGCGCCAGCAGCGGCTCGAGCAGCTCGTTCACCGCTTCCAACAACACGAGCCTGAGCTCGGGTTCGGGTTGGAGCGGCCTGATCAGCAAGACCGCCACTACCGCGGCCACGTCGCCGGCGACTATTTCGGCCGTCGTTTCTGGCGTGCAGGCCACGCTGACCGCGAAAGCCACCGATGCCGCCAGCGAAACCTGGCTCTTCGGCGACGGCGCCTCGGCCACCGGCGCGACCGTGACGCACGCCTACAACCAGGCCGGCACGTATCGGCCGCTGCTGATCGTCCGCAACAGCCAAGGCGCGTTGAGCGTCGTCCAGACGACGCTCAACGTCTCTGATAATGGTTCGACGTCGACGGCCGGCTCAGGTTCAACGACTGGTTCGACAACTCCCTCGACCGGCTCGGGTTCAACCACTGGTTCGACGACCCCCACCTCTGGTTCGGGCTCGACGACAGGTTCGACCGCGCCTACGACTGGTTCGGGCTCGACCACCGGTTCGACGACCCCCACGACTGGTTCGGGGTCGACCACCGGCTCGACAACGCCGACGACCGGCTCGGGTTCGACCACCGGCTCGACGACCCCCACGACTGGTTCGGGGTCGACCACCGGCTCGACAACGCCGTCGACCGGTTCGGGATCGACCACCGGTTCGACGACGCCGTCCACCGGTTCGGGATCGACCACCGGTTCGACGACGCCGTCCACCGGTTCGGGATCGACCACCGGTTCGACGACGCCGACGTCAACCAGCACGCGAAAGCACCGTTGGACACGTTCGACGACGAGCAACACGTCGAGCAACACGTCGGCCGGCTCGTCCAACACTACGACGACGACCCCGACGACGAGCACGAACCATACGACCGTCGTTAACCGTTGGACCAAATACCGCTCTCATCGCTAAACGCGGTACCAGATTGCTCATCGCAATGTGAGCGTGGGCAATCTAGCGAGAGCGGCGGATTAATAACGGTTGTGCAAACCGTTCCGATCGCTCCGACCGTGACGCGTGTATCGGCGGCTCGCGGAAAATAATTTGTCCGGATCCCGGCCCGGTGATTGTGCAGAAACTGTGCACGATCATCGGGCCTCCGTTCGTTCCTTCTTCACTTTTCGATCTCAGGACTTTCCCTTAGTCCCACTCCGAAACGCAAAGCAGAAGCCTGATAAACGGCGTTTCATCCTTTTCCTGTCTGTGGCAAATGGCCCTCCCACCCCCCGCGCGGCACGGATTGTGCATCTGCCTCCTGAGGTGCGGTTTTGGCCTCATAAACCGCATTTTCGGGTTTCAAACAGCGACAAAAATATTGCTAGACAGCCGGTCGATCGGCGCTTTACATTCCGGCCAACACATCGGGGATTCGCATCGTTGACCTTACTTGATGCCCGCTTCGGTCTTGTTCGAGTGGAGCAGGAGCGACAGTTCTGAGCCCTTAATCAGGCTCTGAACTGGGTGGTGTAGAAGCACTCGCACCGATCCTCGGGGGTCGGCGATACAGGTAGTCAAAACGCCTACGCACAGGATGTATGGACGGAATTGATCATCATAATCTGGTTGTTCACCAAGCCTCGGGCGCTTTGCCGGCCTTTCGTCCGGAACTGCCTTCGGGCACTCCCAGGACGGTGAGCGAGCGTGGCATCGGGTTCCTCGATGTCCTGTGGCAGCGGCGACTGATCGTCGCCTGCGTCTTTGCCCTCTCGCTATTCGCAGCCGGCGCGTACCTCTACCTGATGCCGCGCACCCACGAGGCGGCGGCACGGCTTATCATCGAACAAAGCGGCCCGAACTGGCTGGCCGAGGCACAAGGGCCGGTCGGCGGTTCCGACGCCTATCTAAACGCGCAGTGCGAACGCATTCTTTCCACGCCCGTCCTGAAAGAGGTCATCAACAGCCTCAACAGCAGCGGCGTGAAGTCGGCCAAGCCGTGGTCGATCGATACTCTCCGCAATTCGGTGACGGCCGAAGTGGGTCGGATGAACAACATCATCTCGATCTCGGCCAAGGACACGAGCCCGAACGTCGCGGCCGCGGTCGCGAACGCCGTCGCCGGCGCTTACGTCACCCAATACACCGCCAGCCGCGAGTCGGCCGTCTTCGGCGTCTCCAAGATCCTCATGGCCGAGCGCGAGAAGCGCGACGTGCAGCGAAAGCAGCAACTCGAAGCGCTCCTGAAATTCAAGCAGGAAAACGGCGACGTCGCCCTCGGCGATATGAATGCCGACGTGGTGACGCAGAAACTGGTCGCCCTTTCAACCGCCCTCACCACGGCCGAACTGGCAACGATCGACGCCCGCGTGGCCGCCAACGCGCTGTCGAAGTGGTCGTCCAGCGTCAACGTCGACCACGAGCCGTTCCCGTCGGGCCTGGTGCTCGATCACGACACGCAGATGCTCGTCGATCAGCTGACCAACGCCCGCATCCGCCTGCTGACCTCGAACGCCGGTCTATCGGCCGACCACCCGAGCATCAAGGGCGAGACCAACGCCATCAGCGCGCTCGGCAAGAGCATCGCCACCGCCAGCGTCCAGGCCCTGCAACGCGCCCAGCAAAAGGAAGCCGAGCTCCGCCTGAAGTTCAACGCCCAGCGCGATCAGGCCCTGGGCCTGCGCAGCACCGACAAGGTGCGGCTGGAAAGCGAACTGCACCAGACGGAAAAGACGATCGAGCAGATCGACTCGCGCATCCACGACCTGAGCATCGCCGGCCAGGCCGGCTCGCTCGAGATCAGCATTCTCGAGCCGGCCGACGCATCGATCACCCGCAGCGAGCCGCGCCGCGGCCGCACCATCGGGATCGCCGCGCTCATCGGGCTGTTCGCCAGCTTCGGCGTGGCGATGGTTCGCGATCGCACCGATCAGCGTCTCAACACCGCCAACGATCTGCTGACCACGCTGCCGCTGCCGATCCTGGGCGTGGTGCCGCGGATGCCGCACACCCGGGAATCGCATCCGTCGCTCATGACGGCCCGCCTGCCGATGTCGCTGGCCGCCGAAGCGTACCGCTCCATCCGCACCGCCCTGCTCCTGGCGCTGCCGGGCAACAAGTCTCGTTCGGTGCTGGTCACTTCCCCTGCGCCGGGCGAAGGCAAATCGACGGCCGCCTCCAACCTCGCGATTTCGCTGGCACAGGCAGGCTATTCGACGGTCCTGATCGAAGCGGACTTGCGCAAGCCCGTGCTGGGGGGCGTTTACGCCGCCAACGGCGGCGGCAACCTCAACCAGCTACTCCGTAACGAGCTCGATCTCAAGCAGGCGATCCGCAACACGGACGTGCCGGGGCTCGAAGTGCTCGCCTGCAGCGGTTCGCACCACGGTGCGGCCGAGATCATCGCGGGCTCGGATTTCCGCACACTCATTCAACGCCTTAAAGAAAAATATCAGTACGTCGTGATGGATTCCTCACCCGTCTGCTCGGTCTCCGACGCGCGGGTGCTGGCCACGATGTGCGATGTGACGTTGGTCGTGGTTCGCGCTCGTCAATCGTCGCGCCGCCAGGCGGTGCGGGCGGTGGAAGAACTGGTCAGCACCGGCGCCCGCGTGCTCGGCCTGATCGTCAACGACGTGAAGCAATCGGCTCGACGTCAATTTACGGAATTCGGGGGCTACTACTACACGCCGGCTTCAGTTCCGCCGGCGGTACCAACGGTGGCATTGCTCCAATGACGCGCCACCCGAAGAACCGTCGATCACCATGTCGACGGGGCGAAGAAGGAAGCAGTGCAGGTGACAGGCGCCAGGCCGCACCGCACTAGATGGGCCGGCCGGTAGCGGCACCCATGGGGGGGCTTCGAGACTCTCGATGCCCAGAAATTTCGGTACTTCAGGCCAGGTCGGTGCACCGACGGGGACGAAGTCCGCGCTCATCGCGAAGTTTTGGGATCGCAGTGTTTCTAGAAGAGGTTTTGACGTGACGCCCCGTTTTTGTTTCGACGCTCGTCTGTTTCAATCGACCTTTCTCTCGGTTCGACTTGAGGCAAGTACTGCTCTTGTCGTTTGTGCCAAATCACCCGGGATCCACCCCTTTGATTGAGCGACATCTCATGGCGGCGCCAGACCGCTGCCCAGTGTTCAAATCAGGGAAGCATCCATGACACTCCAATTTTTACCTCGTTTCAAACGCCCAGAGCGCCCCGTCAGCGTCCGGCCGTCCCTCCATAGGGAGTGGCTGGACAAGGACTTCATCCATGCCCTGCTGGCCCGCGAAGTCAGCCGGGCCGACCGCTCGGGGACAGAACTTTCGCTGGTCCTTTTCCGCGTGAACGCACGCAACGTCGAGACGCGCGCCACGGCCCGCCTGAAGCGCACCCTTGAGGCGCGCGCCCGCAACACCGACGAACTCGGCTGGTTCGATTCGCGGAATCTATGCGCCATACTGCCCACCACTTCCACCGAAGGGGCGGTTCAGTTCGTCAACGACATTCGCTCGCTGATGGCGCGGTTCTCGCTGAAGCCGATCTGCACGATCTACACGTATCCGTCTCACTGGCTTGACAGCGTGACGGTTGATGGAAATGACGACGATTACGACCGCGACCGTTTCGGCGGATCGGGCGGATCGATGCGGCTTCAGGACGCCGCCCCGCTGCAGGTGCAGCCGATCAAGAAATTCCTGTTGAACCCGATGCCCTGGTGGAAGCGGTTGATGGATATCGTCCTGTCCGCATCCGCCCTGCTGCTGGCCTTCCCGCTGATGCTGGCCGTCGCGGCGGCGATCAAGCTCGACAGCCACGGGCCCGTCTTCTTCACGCAGCGACGGGCCGGATTCGGTGGCGAGCCGTTCAAGATCTACAAGTTCCGCACGATGGTTCCCAATGCGGATTCGCAAAAGAAGAACCTGCGCAAGCACAGCGAGCAGGACGGCCCGGCCTTCAAAATGACGGACGACCCGCGGCAGACGAAGTTCGGCCGGTGGCTGCGGAAAACCAGCCTCGACGAGCTTCCGCAACTGTGGAACGTGCTGATCGGCGACATGAGCCTGGTCGGCCCGCGTCCGCTGCCGATCGACGAGTCCGACGGCTGCGATTCGTGGCAGACGCACCGCCTGTGCGTTCGCCCGGGCCTCACCTGCATCTGGCAAGTCGAAGGCCGCAGCCGCGTGGCATTCGCCGATTGGGCCCGCATGGACGTGCAGTACATCCGTAATCGGTCATTCCTCAACGATCTGAACATTCTGTTCCGTACCGTGCCGGCCGTGCTGAAGCGGCGCGGTGCGTGCTAGCAGCGCAAAACATCCAACTACTCTTCGAATCGCATCCCATAGGAAAGGGGTTACGTTTATGGCAGTAGCAATCATCACAGGCTCCGCCGGCCTTATCGGGTCGGAAGCGGTGCGATATTTCTGCGGACAAGGGCTCGATGTTGTCGGCGTCGACAACGACATGCGGGCGAAGTTCTTCGGCGAAGAAGCCTCCACGCGATGGAACCGCGAGCGGCTGGAACGCGACCTGGGTTCGCGTTACCGCCACGAGCAGGCCGATATCCGTGACGCCGACGCGATCGAGCGCATCTTCGAGCGCTACGGCTCGGCCGTGAAGCTCGTGATTCACACCGCGGCACAGCCCTCTCACGATTGGGCCGCCCGCGACCCGCGGACCGATTATGGCGTGAATGCCATCGGCACCTTCAACATGCTCGAAGCCGTGCGCAAGCACGTCCCCTCGGCCGTGTTCATCTTCACGTCGACCAACAAGGTGTACGGCGACGCCCCGAATCGCCTGCCGCTGGTCGAGCTGAAGACGCGATGGGAAATCGACCCCTCGCACAAGTACATCGGCGGCATCAGCGAAGACCTGACGATCGACCAGAGCACCCACAGCCTATTCGGCGCCTCGAAGGTCTCGGCCGACATCCTCGTGCAGGAATACGGCCGTTACTTCGACATGAAGACCGTATGCTTCCGCGGCGGCTGCCTCACCGGGCCGAGCCACTCGGGCACGCAGCTGCACGGGTTCCTGGCCTACCTGATGAAGTGCGCCGTCAACGGCACGCCCTACACCGTGTTCGGCTACGGCGGCAAGCAGGTGCGCGACAACATCCACAGCCACGACCTGATCCGCGCCTTCGACGCCTTCTTCAAGAAGCCTCGCAGCGCGGCCGTCTACAACATCGGCGGCGGGCGGCACAGCAACTGCTCGATGCTCGAGGCGATCGAGATCTGCCAGAAGATCACCGGCCGCGAAATGGATTGGACCTACGCCGAGCAGAACCGCACCGGCGATCACATCTGGTGGGTCAGCGATCTGACCCGCTTCCGGACCGACTACCCCGAATGGGATCTGGAATACAACGTTCCCGAGATCCTGCAGGAAATCTACGAGGCCAACGTCGAACGCTGGCAGGATTCGGTGCTGGTATGACGCGTAGTGAGAAGTACGACGTTCTTGGAGTGCATGTCAGCGCGGTGGACTACGCCGGCGCGGTGTCGGCCGTCATCAAGGCGGCTCACCATCGGCGTCCGATGGCCGTTTCGGCGTTGGCGGTGCACGGTGTGATGACGGGCGCGCTCGATGAAGCGCATCGCTACCGCCTGAACGAGTTCGACCTCATCTGCCCGGACGGCCAGCCCGTCCGCTGGGCGCTGCGGTGGCTGTACGGCGTGAAGCTGCCCGAGCGGGTGTACGGCCCGAAGCTGATGCTCGACGTCTGCGAGGCGGCCGCGAAGGAAGGCCTCTCGATCTTCCTGCTCGGCGGGAGCAACGAGCTGCTCGACATCCTGTCGGCCAACCTGCTGAAGCAGTTCCCGACGCTCCAGATTGCCGGCCGGCGCGCCTCGGCGTTCCGCAAGCTCGACGATACCGAATGGAAGGAAATGGTCGCCGAAGTGCGCAGCAGTGGCGCGAGCATCCTGTTCGTGGGCCTGGGTTGCCCGCGGCAGGAGATCTTCACCTACGAAGTGCGCAACGAAGTGTCGATTCCGTCGCTGGCCGTCGGGGCGGCGTTCAACTTCCACAGCGGCTTGCTCCCGCAGGCCCCGCCGCTCATGCAGCGGTACGGGTTGGAGTGGTTGTTCCGTTTAATCCAGGAGCCCCGCCGGCTGTGGCGTCGCTACCTGCTGCTGAACCCGGCCTACCTGACGCTGCTGGGGCTGCAAAAGCTGCGTTTTTATCGAATCGATTCGGCCCAGCTGAAGCCGCCGCAGTCGCAGGTGTTGTACGGCTAATTCGTCCCGCTTCGGCCGCAATTTGTTGAATAGTTGAGCTCTATGTCCGCCATTGTCACGCCATTCTCCGCCGCGCCTCTTACCGGCCCTGTTGCAGGGCACGACAAGCGCGTGGCCGTGTTTCTGCCCGCGCTGGCGGGCGGCGGCGCCGAGCGGTCGATGGTGAACCTGTGCGGCGGATTCGTCCGCCGCGGGGCCGGCGTCGATCTGGTCCTGGGCCAGGCCGAAGGGCCCTACCTGAGCGATCTCGATCCGGCGATCCGCGTGATCGATCTTAAGGCGACCGGCGTTCTGCCAAAGCTCCGGGGCTTGGCGGGCTACCTCAAGCGCGAACAGCCGTGCGGCCTGATCTCGGTACTCGACAACATCAATCTCGCCGCCTTCGCAAAACGATTGGCGGGAGCGAAGTCGCGCATTGTGATCAACGTCCAGAACAACGTGTCGGCCGACCTGGCGAGCCACCGCGGGCTCAAGGGCGCGCTCAAGCCGTGGCTGATGCGCAAAACCTATCCCTGGGCCGACAACGTGACGTGCGTGTCCGGCGGGGTGGCGGATGACCTTGCGTCGCAGGCGTGTTTCGCCCCGCAACAACTGAAAGTCATCTATAACCCCGTCCGCCTCGATACCGTTCGCCAACTCGCCCTCGAGCCGGCGTCTCATCCGTGGTTGGCCGATGAAAGCGTGCCGGTCATCGTCGCCGCCGGCCGGCTGACGCAGCAGAAGGATTACCCGACGCTGCTGAAAGCCTTTGCAATGCTTCGTCGCGACCGCGATGTGCGTCTGATCATCCTCGGCGAAGGCGAATTGCGTGGGGAATTGGAATCACAGATCAAAGCGCTGTCGCTAACGGGTGCCGTCGCCCTCCCCGGCTTCACCGCCAACCCCTACGCGTTCATGGCGCGCTGCTCGCTTTTTGTCATGTCGTCGGCCTGGGAAGGGTTGCCGACGGTCATGATCGAGGCGCTGGGCTGCGGGGCAACGGTCGTTTCGACCGATTGCCCCAGCGGCCCGCGCGAGATTCTCGATAAAGGAAAGTTTGGCCGCCTCGTCCCCGTGGGCGACGCCGATGCCCTCGCCGCCGCGATGGGTGCTTCGCTGGATGAGCCGAAGCAGACCGATCGCTCCCATGCCCGCGCCGACGACTTTGCGGCCGACAAGATCGTCGACCAATACCTCGAACTTTTCGGCCTGACGGGCTCCCTCAACCAAGGCGGGTTCCGCGCATGAGCACTGCTGTACCTGCTCTTGCCGTTGAAGCCGTCGAGGATCGCCCGGGCGTCCTCGGCCGGGTTGTCGCGCTGTGCATGGGCCCGACGGCGTGGTCGCTCGTCGATCAGGCCGTCGTCAGCCTCGGCAACTTCGTCACGACGATCCTGGTCGTCCGTTCTCTGCTGCCGCGTGAGTGCGGGCTGTTCGGCATTCTGCTCGATGTCACGCTGTTCCTGAACAGTATCCACGCCCCGCTGCTGACGTACCCGCTGTCGGTCCGCGGCGCGGCTACCGATCGGGCGACGACGGCCCGGCTGACGTTCGCGTCGCTCGCGCTGACGCTGCTCGCCGGCCTGCTGCTGATCGCCACCGGATGCGTGGCCGGTTGGATCACCGGCTCGCCCGCCCCGGTCATCTGGGCCAGCGTGTCCGCGGTGATGTGGCAGCTGCAGGAGGTTGCCCGGCGCGGCCTGATCGCGCGGATGCGCGTTCGTACCGCTGTCGCGGGCGATTCGGTCAGCTTCCTGGGCCAGGCCTTTTTCGTCGGCTTGCTGTTCCATTTCGGCGGTCTGTCGCTGTCGCGCGTGTTCATGGCGATGTCGCTCACCTCGGCCGCCGCCGTGTCGCTGCAGGTGATCCAGGTGGGCTGGGCCGTTCTCAGCGTGAAGGAAATCGGGGCTTCGGCGAAAGAATTCTGGCAGATGGGTCGCTGGCTGCTGGCCGGCAACCTGACCGGGCTGATCTGCATCCCGGCCTTCGCCTGGGTGCTGGTCTATTTCCATGGGCTTGAGGAAGGTGCGATCAACCTCGCCCTGCTGAGCCTGCTGAAGATCAGCCACCCGGTGATGTCGGCCGTCTCGAACCTGATCATCCCGGCCGTCGCCCACGCCCGGGCCAAGGCTAAGGGGGAAGCGTTCGCGGTGTTCGTCAAGCAAGCGGCCGTCGGGGCCGCCCTGCTGACGCCGCTGTTCGTGCCGCTGCTGATCGTTCCGTCGCTCGTGCTCAAGACCGTTTACGCCGGCGGCAACGCCAGGATGTACTCGGCCTACAGCGGCACGATGCAGGCGATGGCCCTGAGCTACGTACTGATCTATCTGGCGAACATGACAACCGCCTATCTCACCGGCCTGCAGAAGACGCGCGACGTCTTCGTCGGCCATGTCGCCAACACGGCCGGCTCGATGCTGATCGGGCTGCCGATGGTGGCGCTGTGGGGCGTGACGGGCGCGGCCTGGGGTGGCGGCATTGCTGTCGCGGCCCGGCTGGCGGCGAACGCAATATCGATCCGGAGGAGCGCGTGAGAATCCTACACGTAGGTGCCGCCGCTTCGCCCAATGTGGTCGACGGCGTGAACGCGATGGTCTGGCTGACGGCGACCGAACAGGCCCGCCTCGGCCACGACGTGACGCTGCTGATCGACCGCTCGCCCGACGAATCCGTCCGCCTCGCCGCGGCCGAGCGAGGGCTAGGTTTGGTCTACGCTCCGACCACCGCCCTGTACTACGACAAGTCGGTCGTCGATGGGCTGATGTCGAATGTCGATGTCGCGCACCTGCATTCGGTCTTCATCCCGCGGCACATCACGCTGGCCCGCCGGCTGGTGCGTGAAGGCATCCCGTACGTCGTCACCCCGCACGGCGGCCTGTCGCCGCAGGTGCTGCGGCGCGGCCGGCTGAAGAAGTGGATTTTCTCGCTGCTGGCCGAGCGGCCGCGGATGCGGAAGGCGGCGGCGATCTCGGTCGTCGTGCCGGGCGAAGTGGTCGACGTTCGAGCCTTCACCAAGCGCGACGGCGGCACGGTCAGTTGGATTCCGAACCCGGTCGACCCGTCAGCCTTCGACGCCCATCCTTGGCATTGGCGGGAGACGACAACGCCCCGCGTTGTCTTCCTCGGCCGCTTCGACGTGCTGCACAAGGGGCTCGATCTGATGTGGGCCATCGCCCGCCGCCTGCCCGAGGTGCAGTTCGATCTGTACGGCAACACCGCCCACCGGGCCGGCGACTGGTTCGAGCAATTGCAGGCCCAGAAGCTGCCGAACGTCAACGTGCTGCCGCCGGTCTATGGCGACGAGAAGACGAAGGTGCTTTCCGAAGCGTCGCTCTACCTGCAGACGTCGCGGTGGGAAGGGTTCCCGGTCTCCATCGCCGAAGCCATGCTCGTCGGCCTGCCCGTGGCGGTGGCCGAGCGGCTGCACGTGGGCAAGCAGTTTCAGCAAAACGATCTGGGTCCGGTCTTCCCCGCCGACGCCGAAGCCGCGGCGAGCGTCATCTGGTCGGCACTCTCTAACCGCGATCGGCTGGTCGGCTGGTCGGAGCGGGCACGGGCCTTCGCGGTCAACAACTTCACGCCGCGCGAAGTCGCCGGCGAATTCATCGATCTGTATCGCCAGGTGCTGGCGTCGCGTCGCAAACCATCAACGGTCGCTCGGCCCATGGCCGTCAGCGCTGTGAGGAACTGAGTCGTCATGCGCATCGCTCTTGTCGGACATGCCTGCTCCCCCTACTTCGGCTCGGAACCCGGGCTGACGTGGAACTGGGCCAAACACCTGGCGAAGTTTCACGACGTCCACGTCGTGACGCATCCGCAATTCCGCGAAGACATCGATAAAGAGGCGGCCGCGATGGGCGCGGGGGCCCCGAAGTTCCACTACGTCAACCTCGACAGCCCGATGGACCCGTGGAAGCCCAAGCGCGGCGAGAAAGGCATCCGCCTTCACTACCGCCTGTGGCAGCCGCGCGCGACCAAGCGCGTGCAGGAATTGTCGGCCGACAAGAAGTTTGACCTGGTTCACCACGTCAGCTGGGCCGCCTTCAATCACCCGCCATTGCTGTGGAAGACCGGCCTGCCGTTCGTTTGGGGCCCGGTCGGTGGTGGCCAGACGTGGCCGAGCCGGTTTATGCAATACGCCGGCAAGCGTTCGATGCTCGAGCGCGGCCGGAAGCTGGCGGTAGCGCTGTCGAAGTGGAACCCGTTCATCCTGCGGGCCCTCAAGCACGCCGACCTGATCATGGCCACCAACCGCGAGACGGCCGACCTGATCAAGCACGTCGGCGTCTCGCGCCGGATGGAAATGTATTTCGACAACGGCACCCCCGCGGCGGCCCTGCTCGACGCGCCGCCGGCGCCGAAGACCGGCCCGCTGACGCTGTTCTGGGCCGGGCGGTGCGAGCAGCGCAAGGGACTGCGGCTGGCGATCCAGGCGCTGGCCAAGACGCAGGACCGCACCACGCGGCTCGTCGTTGCCGGCGACGGCCCCGATCGGGGCACGTGCGAAGCGCTGGCCCGTTCACTCGGTGTGGCGGCGCGTGTCGATTTCCTGGGCAAGGTCGAGTGGCAGCGAATGTTCGATCTGTTCGACGGGTCGGCCGCGTTTCTGTTCACCAGCCTGCGGGATGCGACCGGCTCGGTGGTGCTCGAAGCGATGGCCCGCGGCCTGCCGATCATCACGCTCGACCACCACGGCATCGGCTACCTCGTCACCGAGGAATTCGGCATCAAGGTGCCCGTGAATGAGCCCGAAGAAACCGTGACCGCCTTCGCCCGGGCTATCGACCGCCTGGTGGCCGACCCCGAAACGCGCACTCGCATGAGTGCCGCCGCCCTGAAAGTCGCCGGCGAATACACCTGGGATCGCCGGGCGATCCAGATGACCCGTTGGTACGAGGAAGTGCTCAAAGCGCACTGATGTTGACCATGCAGATGTCTGCCCCTCACAACCTCCTTCAGTCGATGGGCTTGTTGCAACCGCAGCAACGGCAAGCGGCCGCCGCCGCGCCGCGCGTGCGGGCGCGCGACGACATGCGCTCGCGCAACCTGATTTTCTTCATCATCATGGGCTACCTGCTGCTGACGCGCTCGTTCGCGTACTTCGGCGTCGGGCCGCTCAACTTGTTCATCGGCGAAGTGGCATTGGCACTGCTGGTCTGGTGGCAGCCGCAGGTGCTGGCGCGGTTCTTTCTGAACCGTGACGATTTCTTCCCGCTGGCGGCGATCCGCTGGGGCGTAACGATCTTCCTCTGCCACGGCGCGATGGCCGTCGTCTGGTCGCTCATGCAGGGCTGCCCGGTCATGGAAATCGTCCGCATGTCGGGCTTCCACTATTACGCGCTCTACTTGCCGTTCGGGGTGTGGGTGGGGCTGCGATTCCCGAGTCTGCTCAAATCGCTCGTCGTCTCGCTGGCGTGGCTGAACGCGATTTACGGCCCCCTTTACATCCTATGCCTGAGCCAGCTCTGGTGGCTGATGATCCCCGGCGCGCATTGGGTGCCGGTGTTCGGCCAGCCGCAATCGGGCGGCATCGCGATGCTGGGCATCCTGTCGTTCGGCCTTGTTTCGGAACTCTGGCCGCAGTTGCTGGCGGCGGGCTTCGTTTACATCGGCATCCAGATGCGGGCCGAATGGCTCGGCGGGCTGATCGGGTGCGCGATCCTGTTCGCGCTGGGCGTGAACCGGCGGCTGATGACCAGCGTGGTCGTCGGCGGATTCCTGCTTGTCGCGGTGGCCTACGCCCTGGACCTGAAAGTGCAGGGCCCGCGCGGCCGCGACGGCGAAATCTCGGTTCGCGGCATCGTGGCACGCTCGATCGCGCCCATCAACCCCGACGCCGCCGCCAGCCTGACCGGCGCTGACGCAAAAGAGTTCAAGGGCACCGTCGATTGGCGCACCTACTGGTGGGAGCAAATCTGGAAGAAGATCAACCACGACGAGGACGACGCCCATTTCTTCCTCGGCATGGGATACGGCTTCGTCATCGGCGACCTCGGGGCCTACGGCACGGGGGGCATTCGCACCCCGCACAACATCTTTTTCTACAACCTCGGCTACCACGGCTGGATCGGCGAGTGCGCGTTCTGGCTGCTGCAGTTCTCGGTCTTCTACACCATGTGGCTCGCCTACCGGAAGACGGGCCAGGCGTTCGGGCTGGTCTTCTGCGTGATCTGCATGGCGATGGGCCTGTTCGGCAACTTCTTCGAGACGCCCTATGGCGCGATTCCGTACTACCTCGTCGCCGGCATCTGTGCGGCGCCGCTGTTGACGAAGACCCAGTCGATCAAGCGTTCGGCTGCGGCGAACCACCCGAACAACGACACGTTAGAACCGCGATACCCCGCTCATTTTCGCCCGCCACAGCGGGCCAGACGTTTTAAGGAGACGACTTCATGACACAGGTCGCACTGGGCACTGAACTCTTCTCGCCCGCACTACCAAAATCGGATTCTTCGGCCGTTCCGCTGTTCGTCGATCTCGACGGCTCGCTGATCGCCACCGACACGCTCGTCGAATCGGCCCTGCTGATGGTCAAGCAGTCGCCGACCGCGCTGCTGAAGCTGCCGTTGTGGCTGCTGCAGGGCAAGGCGGTCCTCAAGCGCCGCATCGCCGAACACGTGACGCTCAACGCCGCCGCCCTGCCGTACCGGGCCGAGGTGCTGGAGCACATTAATCGCGAGCGCGAAGCCGGCCGCGAGGTCGTCCTGGCGACGGCGGCCGACCGGAGCATCGCGGATGCGGTGGCCGACCACCTCGGCGTCTTCGACCGTGTGCTCGCCAGCGACGGCCAGACCAACCTCAGCAGCAGCAACAAGCTCAAGGCCATCCAGGCCAGCTGCGACGGCGCGTTCGATTACGTCGGCAACAGCCACGACGACGTGAAGCTCTGGGCTGCGGCCGGCGGATCGTTCGCCGTTGCGCCCAGCGGCAGCGTCCTGCGCAGCATGAAGGCCGTCTGCCAGCCGCGCCAGGTGTTCCACGCCGACGGCAACAGCCGTGCGAATCAGCTGCGGGCAGTCGCCAAGGCCCTTCGCCCGCACCAGTGGGTGAAGAACGTCCTCCTGGCCGTGCCGCTGGTCGCCTCGCACCAGGTGACGAACCTGCACGGACTTATGGCCGTCGGCGTTTCGTTCGCGGCGTTCAGCGCTGCGGCATCGTCGGTCTACCTGA
>Ga0070658_10002473_pt1 | contig 15443 bp, 15 predicted proteins | sample KBSC13metaG_FD_64664 | JGI IMG/M metagenome (GOLD analysis project Ga0070658, IMG submission 64664) | Corn rhizosphere microbial communities from Kellogg Biological Station, Michigan, USA - KBS C1-3 metaG | ecosystem: Host-associated > Plants > Roots > Rhizosphere > Soil ...
GCGAGCCTGACGTTCTGGCCGTTGCGCCCGATCGCGAGCGAGAGCTGGTCTTCGTCGACGATCGCCTGAATCGTCTTCGTGGCCGGATCGCTGAAGACCCGCGCGACGCGCGCTGGGGCGAGCGCGAGCTTGGCGAACCGCTCGGGGTCCGACGACCAGGGAACGATGTCGATGCGCTCGCCACCGAGCTCGTTGACGACAGCCTGCACGCGCGAGCCCTTGAGCCCGACGCACGCGCCGACCGGGTCGATGCTGTCGTCGCGCGAAAAGACGGCGATCTTCGAGCGGCTGCCCACTTCGCGGGCCGCCACGCGGATCTCGACGATCCCCTGCTGGATCTCGGGGACCTCGAGCTTGAACAGCGCCTTCACGAACAGCGGGTCGGCGCGGCTGAAGATGAGGCGCGGCCCCTTCGGCGTCTCCTCGACGCGCTTGAGGACTGCGCGAATCGGCTCGCCCTGATGGAAGTGCTCGCGATGATTCTGCTCGCGATAGGGAATGATCGCTTCCGCCTCGCGGAACTTGTTGAGCATGATCACGAGCTTGCCGCGCTCGATCTGCTGCACTTCACCGGAGAGCAGCTCGCCGACACGCGACGAGAACTCGTCGCGGATGCGGGTGCGCTCGCCTTCGCGGACGCGCTGGATGATGCGCTGCTTCGCGGCCTGGACCGCGGCGCGCCCGAAGACCGCGAAGTCGACCGGCTCCTCGAGCTGGTCGCCGACCTCGAAGCCCTCGTCGTAGAAGCGGGCGTCGTCGACGGTGATCTCGCGGGCGGGGTCGGTGATCGTGTCGACCACGGTCTTGAGGACGACGATGCGGATGTCGCCGCGCCCGTCGTCGATCGAGACTTCGGCCTGCACGGTCGGGCCGTACTTCTTGGCAAGGGCGGCGAGGATGCCGTCCTGCAGCAGGTCGTGGAGCTCCGAACGCTCGAGCTGCTTGACGTTCGTCAGCTCACGCACCGCCGCCAGAATTTCCGCTGAACTGACCATCGCGAACCCCTCTACCGTTTCCAGTGAAACGCGAGCCTGGCTTCTCGAACTCCGGCCAGCGCGACGCGCCGCTCTTCCCCCTTCGCCATTCGAACCGTCGCCACCTCGGCGCCTGGCTCGCCCTCGACCGCCACGATCTGCACTTCCGCCCGACCGCCGACCTCGTCGCTGACGATGTTGGCCTTCTCACCAACAAAACGTCGCCAGTCGTCCGCATGCCGCAGCACGCGCTCGACGCCGGGCGACGAAACCTGCAGAACGTACTGAGCCCCGATGACGTCGCCGTCGTCGAGCCGTGCCTCGATCGCCCGCGATGCGGTCGCACAATCGCCAACCGTGACGTGCTGCCGGTCGAGCCGATCGATGCGCACGTCGATGACCGGGCGCCCCTTCGTGCCGCCCCTGCGGAGCTCGACCAACTCGAAACCGAGAGAGTCAAGCGCCTTCTGCACAATGGCTTCCAGCGAATCGCTCACGTCGTATCGAGACCTCGAGCGCCAACCCCACGAACGAAAAAATGTGGGGAAACTCCCCCACATTCAGCCGGGCTCCCCGTCACCGGGTGCGCCGAGCAACCTGAATCTAGCCTGTGCGAAGACGGGAATCAAGCGCGCATGCCGCGCGCGCGAATCGCACCGGCGCGGGCGTAGGGTCAGCGAGGCTCCGCGATCAACACTCCGAGCTGGCGACCGGCGTCGCCGGCGCGATGGGAGAAGAAGCGGTCGTTGTCGCAGCGGGTGCACCGCTCGCTGACGGTGATCTCGCGAACGCCGCGCGCGGCCGCGTGATCAGCGATGAGCGCGCGGAGATCGACCCGCGTCGGGCGGTCGACGGTGCGTCCGGTCAGCGTGGCGAACACGTCGGGGCTCACCTCGTAGCACTCGCCACAGATGGCGGGGCCGCAGTGCAGTACCAGTTCTCCCGGCGGACATCGCTCGAGCGCGAGCATCTCGATCGCCCGCTCGGTGATGCGCGCCGCGGTGCCGCGCCAGCCGGAGTGGAGGAGCGCGACGACCCCGCTCCGGTGACCGATGAACACCGGGACGCAGTCGGCGATGGTGACGGCGAGGGCGGTGGCGGGAAGCGGCGCGAGATGGCCGTCGGCGTCGTCCGCACGCAGCCATCCGACCCATCCGGGGACGTGGCGGATGATCGTCGCCTCGTGCACCTGGCGCGACGACGCAAGGCGCGCCCCCCCGAGTGACTCGCGGAGTGCGCCCCATCGGCCGAAGACTTCGCCGGCCGGCTCCGTGCCATGGAGCCCGTAGCTGCCGGCGGCCCGGGTCGTCGTGAAGGCGGTGATGCCTAACGTTGCGAAACCGGGCGCGATTTCGCGGTCGTCATGGTGCGCGGTCGCGCCGCCGGGTCCGGTCACTGCCCGCGGCGGTCCTCGACGCGTTCGATCCGGGCGCCGAGGGCGCGGAGCCGCTCGTCGATGCGCTCGTAGCCGCGCTCGATCTGCCCGACGTTGTTGATCGTGCTCGTCCCCTTCGCGCAGAGGGCGGCGAGCAGCATCGCCATCCCGGCGCGGATGTCGGGGGACTCGACGGTCGACGCGGTGAGTGCCGACGGCCCGGCGACGATCGCGCGGTGCGGATCGCAGAGCACGATGCGGGCGCCCATCCCGACCAGCTTGTCGACGAAGAACATCCGCGACTCGAACATCTTCTCGAACATCAGCACCATCCCCTTGCACTGCGTCGCGGTCACGATCGCGATGCTCATGACGTCGGCGGGGAACGCCGGCCATGGCTGGTCCTCGAGCTTGGGCACCGCTCCACCGAGATCACTCTGGATCTCGAGCGACTGCTTGTCGGAGACGACGAGATCGTCGCCGTCCACCTCGCAGACGACGCCGAGCCGCTCGAAGCCCATCCGGATCGCGCGCAGGTGCTCGACGCCAGCGCGCTCGATGCGAAGCGCCGACTTCGTGACCGCCGCGAGCCCGATGAACGAGCCGACCTCGATGTGATCGGGGCCGATGCGATGGGTCGCGCCGGCGAGATCGCGACCGCCGTGAATGGTGACTCGATTCGTGCCGATCCCCTCGATCTGCGCGCCGAGGGCGACGAGGAAGTGGCAGAGATCCTGGACGTGGGGCTCGCAGGCAGCGTTGCCGATGACAGTCGTCCCCTTCGCCGCGACCGCCGCGGTGATCGCGTTTTCGGTGGCGGTGACGCTGGGTTCGTCGAGGAACATGTCGACGCCCTTGAGCCCCGACGTCCTGAACTCGAGGCGCTTCCCTATCTTGTAGGTCGAACCGAGCTGCTCGAGCGCGAGGAAGTGCGTGTCGAGGCGGCGGCGGCCGATCACGTCACCGCCGGGCGGCGGGAGGGTGACTTCGCCACAGCGCGCCAGCAGCGGGGCGGCGAGCAGGATCGCGCCGCGGATCTTCTTGCAGAGCTCCGGATCGAGGTCGGCCGCGCGCAGGCTTTTCGCGTGGATGTGCAGTGTGTTCCGCTCGGCCCACTCCGCGCTGGCGCCGACCGACTGGACGAGCTGGACGAGCGTTTCGACGTCACGAATGCGCGGGACGTTCTCGAGGACGACGGGCTTGTCGGAGAGGAGCGCGGCAGCGACGATGGGAAGCGCCGCGTTCTTGTTCCCCGAGGGCCGGATCGTGCCGGAGAGGCGATGGCCGCCTTCGACGATGTACTGGACCGCGTTCGTGACCATTATTCCGGTAGCTCTCTGTGCGCGAAAGTGATGTAACGGGGGCGAAGGATGGTCAGGTGCGGGTCGCGGGCGCAAGCGCTCGCGGCGGAGACCGCGATCCAACCGTTGATGGGGGTGTGCCGGGGCTCACTGTCGCGGTCGCGGCAGGGCTCGGCTGGCCCCACCCTTGCACGAGTGAAGACGCGCCGTGAGGCGGATCAGCGCGATCCATTTCGCGGCGCCACGACCCAATGGAGACGATGATCGACGCGATAGGACACGCGGGATCGCTGCTGCTGCAGGCAGCGGCGACGATTCCGGACACCATCGTCACGAAGCCGATGGCGGCGCAGAAGAGCTGGTTCGACCAGCTGACAGCGATCGCGAGTGGGCTGGTCTCGATCTCGCTGCTCGTGTTGACGGTCGCGCTCGTCCCGGCCGCGTGGAACTTCCGGAAGAGCTACAAGAAGATCAGCGACCTGCTCGACAAGGTATATGCGGACATCAATCCGCTGACCAAGCATGCGAGCGCGATCGCCGACAACGTCGATTACATCACGACGTCGGTGCGGGTGGACATGCAGCGGGTGAACCAGACGATCGCGGCGGCGAACGACAAGCTGCGCGAGGCGGTGGAGCTGACCGAAAAGCGGATGAGCGATTTCAATGCGCTGCTGCGCGTTGCGCAGCAGGAGGCGGAGGATACGTTCGTCTCGACCGCGGCGATGGTGCGTGGTGTGCGGAAGGGGATGGAGACGTTCGACGAGCAGACGCGCGCGAACGAGGGAGCGCGATTGACGCGCCCCGTTTACCAGGACGATGACTGGATCGAAGGGGGAGACAACGATGGCGACGACAGTTCGGCCACGGCCACGGACCGGCGGCCCGGCCCGCGCATCCGTTCGCGAGACCTCGCGTGACGCGACGCGCGAACAGCAGTTCGACCTGCTCACCGCGACGCTGATCGGCGTGGCGCTCGGCGTCGGGACGACGCTGCTGCTGCGCCAGGGGCCGCGCGGCGAGCGACCGCTGATGCCGATCCTCCGCGCCGCCGGCAAGGGAGCGAAGTGGGCGGGGGTGGCGGGCTACGAAGGCGCGAAGATCGGTGCGAAGGCGGGGCGCCGCGGCGCGTCGTGGATGGCCGACAAGGGCGAGGATCTCTGGGACCATGTCCCGGCCGAAGAGATCGGCGAGTCGATCGGCGAGTTCCTCGAGGAAGCGCGCGACCGGATCAGCGAGACGGTCGAGTCGGAGATGAAAGATCTTCGCAAGGCGATCAAGCGCCAGCGGCGCAAGCTCGGCGTCTGACGCCCGGCAGAGTGCGGGAGCAGGCGCGCGGCCGGTCGCCGCGCGCCTGCTCCGTGCGCTCGGACTCGTCGCCGGCGCGCTCGCGTTAGGCGCCCTCCTCCCCCGCGCCGCCTGGGCGTGGACGCCGGGGACGCACATCATGCTGAGCGAGGCGGTGCTGCGCGCGCTCGGCACGCTGCCGACAGCGGTCGCCGAGCTGCTCCAGGCGTTCCCGTACGACTTCCTCTACGGCTCGATCGCGGCCGACACGAGCATCGCGAAGAAGTACGCCGCGCCGGGGCGCCACTGCCATGCCTGGAACGTCGGGCTCGAGATCCACGAGAAGGCGCGCGACGAGCCGCTCCGCGCGTTCGCGTTAGGCTACCTGACGCACCTCGCCGCCGACGTCGTCGCCCACAACTACTTCGTCCCGCGACAGCTCGCCGTCGCGTCGCGGACTGCCGGCCTCGGTCACAGCTACTGGGAGAGCCGGTTCGAGACGCACCTCGGCGAAGGGCATGCGCGGCGGGCGAAGGAAGTGATCCTGCTCGACCACAACCGCTCCGACGAGCTGCTCGACCGGGTGCTCAGCCCGACCATCTTCAGCACACCCACCAACCGCCGCATCTTCCGCGGGATGGTCTACGTCACCGACAGCGAGTCGTGGCAGCGCGTGTTCAAGGTCGCGAAGGAGATGAGCCGCCACGACCTTCCCGACGAAGACGTGGAGCGCTACGTCGCCCGCGCCTACGACTATGTCGTGGACTTCCTCGTCCGCGTCGAGCGGTCGGAGCCGTACAACTTCGATCCGGCCGGCGAAGAGCCGCTGCGGCTGGCGAAGGTGATCCGGCGCGACACCCTCAGGTCGAGCGGTGAAAGCGCGCTGGTGGACGAGGCAGCGCGGCATTTCGCGCTGCCGTCGTCCGCGCTCGACTACGCGCGAACCGCGCAGTCGCCAATCATCCCGGGACCCTGGCCGCCAGCAGCTGATTGACCTTCTTCGCGTCGGCGCTTCCCTTTGATTTCTTCATGACGAAGCCGACGAGCACTCCCTGCAGCTTCTTCTCCCCCGCCAGGTAGCGCTGGGCCTCGACCGGGTGCTCGGCGAGGACCTCGTCGATCCATCCACTGAGCGCGCTGTCGTCGCCGACGCGGATCAGTCCTTCGCGCTTCGCGACCTGCTCGGCGCGATCGCCGGTCTTCACCATCTCGGCGAAGATCTGGCGCGCCGCAGAGTGGGCGATCACGCCATCGCGGAGGAGCTTGATGAGCGACGCGAGGTCGGCGGGGCGGACGCGGAACTCGTCGATGCTCTCCCCCGACGCGTTGAGCGCGGCGAGGACGTTGTTCACCGTCCAGTTGGCAGCCGCCTTGGCGTCTTCACTCTGGCGGGCGACCCCCTCGAAGTAGTCGGCGAGCTCCGGGGACGAGGTGAGCACCTCGATGTCGTAGTCGCCTAACGCGTACTCGTCGGCGAAGCGCTTCTGCCGCGCCTCAGGGAGCTCGGGCACCGACTTGTGCATCCGGTCGACGAAATCCTGGGCGAGGACGAGCGGCGGCAGGTCGGGCTCGGGGAAGTAGCGATAGTCGTGGCTGCCCTCCTTCGTCCGACTCGGACGCACCTCGCCGCGCGCGCCGTCGAAGAGCATGGTCTGCTGGTGCACGGTCCCGCCGCTCTCGAGGACGCCGACCTGCCGCGCGAACTCGAGGGCGAGCGCCTTCTCGACGTTCGAGAACGAGTTGAGGTTCTTGACCTCGGTCTTCGTGCCGAGCTTGACCTCGCCCATCTTCCGCGCGCTGACGTTGGCGTCGACGCGCAGGCTTCCCTTCTCCATGTCGCAGTCGCTGACCCCGCAGTAGATCAGGATCTGCTTCAGCGCGCGGAGGTAGCCGCCGGCCGCCTCGGTGGTGCGCATGTCCGGGCCGCTCACGATCTCGATGAGCGGAACGCCGGCCCGATTGAGGTCTATCGCCGTCGCTGCCGGATAGCGGTCGTGCAGCGACTTCCCGGCGTCCTCCTCCATGTGCACCCGCTCGATGCCGACGCGGATAAGGGCGCCGTCGGCGCGGTGGCCGATCGTGAGATGGCCATGCTCGGCGAGCGGCTTGTCGAACTGCGATATCTGATAGCCCTTCGGCAGATCGGGGTAGAAGTAGTTCTTGCGCGCGAAGACGGAGACGAGGTTGACGTGGCAGCCGAGGGCGAGCGCGGCACGGGTCGCCAGTTCGACAGCGTGCGCGTTGAGCACCGGGAGCGCGCCGGGGAGCGCGAGGCAGACCGGGCAGGTGTTCGCGTTAGGCGGAGCACCGAACTCGGTGCTGCAGTTGCAGAACGCCTTCGTTCGCGTGCGAAGCTGGACGTGGACCTCGAGGCCGACGACCATCTCCCAGTCGGTGCTGACGGCGGTCGCGCTCATCGCATCGCCTCGGCGCCGAGCGCCTTCTCGAGAGCGTAGGCGGCGCCGAACATGCGCGCCTCGTCGAAGTGCGGGGCGATGAGCTGCCCGCCGACCGGCAGCCCGTCGACGAGGCCGATCGGCTGCGACATGGCGGGAACGCCGGCGAGGTTGGCGGTCGCGGTGAAAATGTCGCTGAGGTACATCTCGAGCGGGTCGGCGGCCTTGGCACCGATCTCGAACGCGGTGCTCGGCGTCGTCGGGGTGAAGAGCAGGTGGACGCCGCTGGCAAAGACAGCGCGGAAATCGTCGGCGATCAGCGTCCGCACCTGCTGCGCCTTGCGATAGTAGGCATCGTAGTAACCGGCCGAGAGCACATAGGTGCCGAGAAGGATGCGCCGGGTGACCTCGCGGCCGAAGCCGTGCGAGCGCGTCTCCTCGTAGGTCGCGGCGAGCGAGGCGGCCGCTTCGCGGACACCGTACCGCACGCCGTCGAAGCGGGCGAGGTTCGACGAGGCCTCGGCCGGCGCGATGATGTAGTAGACCGGAATCGCAAGCTCGGTGTGCGGGAGCGAGACGTCGCGGATCTCGGCGCCGAGCTGGCGGAAGATCTCGAGCGCGCGTTCGCAGCGGGCGCGGATGCGGGCGTCGAGGAACTCGGGAAAGTATTCCTTCGGGCGGCCGATCACGAGACCGGCCAGCGACGCGCCGGCGGCGTCGCCGTAGCGTTCGACGGGGACGTCGGCGCTGGTGGCATCCATCGGGTCGTGTCCGGCGATCACCTCCATGCCTAACGCGGCATCGTCGACGGTGGCGCCGAAAACGCCGATCTGGTCGAGCGAGGAGGCGAAGGCGACGAGCCCATAGCGGCTGACGCGCCCGTAGGTCGGCTTGACGCCGACCACGCCGCAGAATGCGGCTGGCTGCCTGACCGAGCCGCCGGTCTCCGAGCCTAACGCGATGGGGACCATCCCGGCGGCGACGAGGGCCGCCGACCCGCCGGACGATCCGCCGGGAACGCGGGAGGCGTCGCGCGGATTGCGGGCGGGTCCGTAGGCGCTGTTCTCGGTCGACGATCCCATCGCGAACTCGTCCATGTTGGTCTTGCAGACGACCGTCGCGCCGGCGTTCCGCAGCCGGGTGATCGCGGTCGCCTCGTACGGACTGACGTAGCCCTCGAGGATCCGCGAGCCGCAGCTCGTCGGCAGCGTCGTCGTGGCGATGTTGTCCTTCACGGCGACGGGCACGCCGCCGAGAAGCCAGGCGTCGGGGAAGTCGCTCTTCGACTGGCGATGATGCGCGTCGCGAAGCGTCGCCTCGCGATCGGACCAGAGCAGCGCGTTGAGCCCCTCCGGCCCGACGCGCGCGAGATCGCCGCGGGCGAACGCCTCGCGGGCGGCGCGCTCGGCCGTCAGCTCACCGCGCTCGACGGCGCGGGCGATGTCACGCGCGCCTAACGGCGAGGGGTGCGCCGACCCGCTCACGCGCCGGCCTCGGCTTCGTCGACGGCGTCCTCGTGCGATGCCAGTCGCGGGACAAGGATGAGGCCATCGCGAAACGATGGCGCGAGGTCGGCGAGCGGACGGGCGAGGGGGATCGGCGGGCCGGAATCGATCCTGAGCGGCATTCCCGACGCGCCGACTCCCGCCGCCTCGGCCACGCCCTCGGTATCGACCCTGGCCAGCATCGACATGTGATCGAGGATCCGATTGAGCTCGCCGACCAGCTCGGCGGCGCGCGACTCACTCACGCCGAGGCGTGCGAGTCGCGCCACGTGCTTGACGTCATCGATGGTGACCGACACTCAGTCCCACTCCCGTTCGAGGCCCGCGTACGCGACGACGAGGCGCTTCCGTCCGATCGTCTCGTCGTCGAAATCTACCGTCACCTTCGTGTCCTTCCCGGTTCCGACCAGCTCGGCGATCACGCCGCCGCCGAAGCGGGCGTGCTTCACGCGCTCGCCCTTCACGTAGCGTGGCGCATCCTGCGACGCCTCGACGTCCATGTCGATAGCCGGCTTCCGCCACGCGCCTAACGGCGTGCCGGGGCGGCGAAGCGACGGCGGCTGCGGGAGCACCGTCCGGCCGGTCGCGCGGAGGCGAACCGTCGCCTTCGTCTCGACCAGCGCCGGCGGGAGCGGAGTGAGGAAGCTCGACGGGATCGAGGGCATCGTCTCCCCGTTGCGGCGCCGACTGCGCGCGTGGGTGAGGTAGAGCTTCTCCTCGGCGCGCGTGACCGCGACGTAGAATAGCCGCCGCTCTTCCTCGAGCAGCTTCGGGTCGTCGAAGGCGCGGGCGAGCGGGAAGAGGCCGTCCTCGAGGCCGGTCACGAACACCACCGGGAACTCGAGCCCCTTGGCGTTATGCACGGTCATCAGCGTGATCGCGTCGGCGTCAGGATCGAGCTTGTCCAACTCGGCAACGAGCGAGGCGCGCTGCAGGAAGTGCTCGAGCGGCGTGAGCCCGACCTCCCCGCCCTCCTCGATCACCGCCTCCTCGGCGCCGGTGATGAGCTCGCGCACGTTCTCGATGCGCTCCTCGCCCTCCGGTCCTTCGGCGCGGAGGTGCTCGACGTAGCGGATCTCGTCGATCAGGTCGCGCAGAATAGCGTCCACGCTGTCGGTCTGCGCGCGCGCGCGGAAGTTGAGGATGACGCGCGCGAAATCGCCGAGCGCGGTCCGGGCCGCGGCGCGGATCCCGTCGAGCAGATCGGGCCGCGTCGCGGCGGTGAGCATCGGGACACCGGCGGCGCGGGCACGCTCGGAGAGCTGCTCGACCGTCATCTCACCGAGCCCGCGGCGCGGCACGCTGACCGCGCGACGGAACGCCTCGTCATCGTTAGGGTTGCCGATCAGCTTCAGGTACGACATCAGGTCGCGGATCTCGCGGCGGTCGTAGAAGCGAACGGCGCCGATCAGCCGGTACGGAAGGGCGTGCTTGCGCAGTGCTTCTTCCATCGGCCGGCTCTGCGAGTTCGTGCGATAGAGGACGGCTGCATCGCGAAGCTGCATCCCCGACTTCGACTGGCGCCGGGCGAGAATCTCCTCGACGACGAAGTCGGCTTCATCGCGGTCGTCGAGCGCGCCGGCGACTGTGATCGGCTCGCCTTCTTCGCGCGTCGGACGGAGCGTCTTGCCGCGACGCTCGGTGTTGGCCGAGATCACCGCATTGGCGACGCGGAGGATTCCCGGCGTCGAGCGGTAGTTCTCCTCGAGGCGGACGACCGTGGCGTTGGGGAAATCCTTCTCGAAGTCGAGGATGTTGCGGATGTCCGCGCCGCGCCAGCCATAGATCGACTGATCGTCGTCGCCGACGACGCAGACGTTCTGATGCTCACTGCCGAGCAGCTTCACGAGCTGATACTGGGCGTGGTTGGTGTCCTGGTACTCGTCGACGAGGATGAACTGGAACTTCGCTCGCATCTCCTCGTGGAAGGCGGGGCTCTCGCGGAGCATGCGCACCGGCAGCACGAGCAGGTCGTCGAAGTCGACGGCGTTCGCAGCGCGGAACGCAGCTTCGAGATCGTCGTAGACCTGCGACGCGGCGCGGGTGAATGGATCGTTCGCCAGCTTCGCATATTCCCCTGGCGAGACGAGCGCATTCTTCGCGCTCGAGATCGCGGCGTGGATCGCCTTCGCGCCGAACTGCTTCGGCGCGATCGAGCGGCGTTCCATCACGCGCTTGACGACGTTGAGCTGATCGTCTTCGTCGTAGATCGTGAAGCCGCGATCACGCCCGACGATGTGCGGCGCGGCGCGCAGGATCCGCGCGCCGATGGCGTGGAAGGTCCCGGTCCACATGCCTGACGGCGTCTCACCGAGGATGCGGGCGATGCGCTCGCGCATCTCGCCGGCCGCCTTGTTGGTGAAGGTGACGGCGAGGATGTGCTTCGGATCGACGCCCTGATGACCAACGAGCCGCGCGATGCGCGAGGTGAGCACGCGCGTCTTGCCCGAGCCGGCGCCGGCGAGGACGAGCAGCGGCCCCTCGAAGTGGATCACCGCCTCGCGCTGCGAGGGATTGAGACCGGAGAGGAGTTCGTCGTCGGCGAGAGTATGCATCAGCTGAAGATAATCTCGAACGTCGCGCCGCCGTCAGCGGGGACCACGCGCAGCGTCCCGCCATGCCACTCCTCGACGATGCGGCGCGCGAGCGGAAGCCCGATCCCCCAGCCGCCCTTCTTCGTGGTATAGCCGGCGTCGAAGATGCGCGAGCGAAGCTCGCGCGGAATTCCGGGACCGTCGTCGCTGACGCGAACCCGGGCGCCATCCTCGAGCGGTTCGGCGGAGAGCCTGATGGTGCCGCCGCGCCCCCCGAGCGCGTCGATGGCGTTCTTCACCAGCGCTTCGAGCGCCCACTCGAGGAGCACCGCGTCGCCGGCGATGATCACCGGCTGCTCGATGGGCATCGTCTCGATGCGCACCGCGCGCGCCAGCGTCGGGACGCGGGCGCGGAAGTACGCGGCGACGTTCGTCACGAGTGCGCCGACGTCCACCGGTTCACGGCGCGGCGGCCGCCCGATGCGCTCGAACCGGTGCGCGACGCGCTCGAGCCGCTCGACGTCGCCGCGCATGAGCAGTGCGGTCTCGCGAGCACCGTCGCCGACGTCGCGCTCCTCGAGCAGCTCGAGCCACCCGCGGAGGCTGGAGAGGGGCGTCCCGAGCTGATGCGCCGATTCGCGCGCCATCCCCGCCCAGACGCGGTCGCGATCGGCGCGACCTCGCGACCGGAGCGCGATGACGCCGGCGGCGAGGAGGATGGCAAGGGTGATCCCCTGCAGGATAGGATAGAGCTGCAGCCCGCGCACGAGCGGCGTGTCGCCGAAGTGCACCATCCCGACGCCGCGGACGACGACCGGATCGTTGGTGGCGTCGAGCGTCGGGACATAGGCGCGGACGCGCGCGTCGGTCGGCTCGGCGTCGAAGGGGAGGTTGGCGGCGGCGGTCGGCGTGCCGTCCATCGTCGTGACGATCAGCGGCACACCGGCCTGGCGAATCTCGTCGGCGAGCTGGAGGAGCGCGCCGATCCCATTCGCATCGTTAGGCGAGTTGAGCCCCCGATAGACGTCGGCGTACATGCGCGCCGACCGCTTCGCTTCGCGGCGCAGCTCGCCGACGACGCGTTGCGTGTACGCGATGTACCAGCCGAGGAGGACCGCGAGCCCGATGGAGATGACCACCACCGGGGCGCGGCGGCGCATCTCGCTAGCGGAGTACGTCGGTGCGGAGGTAAGGCTGCAGCGCGGCCGGCACGCGGACGGTGCCGTCGGGCTGCTGGTGATGTTCGAGCAGGCCGATGATCGTGCGCGGGAACGCGACGCCCGACCCGTTCAGCGTATGGACGAAGCGCGGCTTCTCACCCTGTGCCGGCCGATAGCGGATGTTCGCGCGCCGCGCCTGGAAGTCGAGGAAGTTCGAGCACGACGAGACCTCGAGCCACTTCCCGACGCCGGGGGCGAAGATCTCGAGGTCGTACGTCTTGGCGCTGGCGAAACCGGTGTCGCCGCTCGCGAGCAGCAGCACGCGGTAGGGCAGCTCGAGAAGCTGGAGCACGCGCTCGGCGTTCCGCGTCAGCGCTTCGTGCTGCTCGGCGCTCGCCTCGGGCGTGGTGAAGTGCACCAGCTCGACCTTGTCGAACTCGTGGACGCGAATGAGCCCGCGGGTGTCCTTGCCGGCGGCGCCGGCCTCGCGGCGAAAGCACGGGCTGTAGCCGACGAGCGAGATCGGGAGCTCGGCCGAAGCGAGGATCTCGTCGCGATAGAGGTTCGTGAGCGGGACCTCGGCGGTCGGGATCAGGAAGAGGTCGTCGTCGGCGATGGCATACATGTCGTCGGCGAACTTCGGCAGCTGGCCGGTCCCGGTCATCGACGCGCGATTGACGACGAACGGCACCCAGCGCTCGTCGTAGCCGTGCTCGCTGGTGTGCAGGTCGATCATGAAGCTCATCAGCGCGCGGGCGAGGCGCGCGCCCATGCCGCGCAGCACCACGAAGCCGGAGCCGGCGATCTTCGCCCCGCGCGCGAGGTCGAGGATGCCTAACGCTTCACCGACTTCCCAGTGCGGCTTGACGCTCTCGGGCGGTCGCGGCGTCCCCCACTGGCGGATGACGGTGTTCGACTCCTCGCCGCCCTCGGGGACCTCGGGCGCGGTGACGTTCGGGATCTCGAGGAGGATCGACTGCAGCTCGCTCTCCGATGCGGCGAGCTCACGCTCGAGCCGCCCGATCTCCTCGCCGAGCGCGCGTCCCTGCGCGACGAGATCGGCGGCGTCCTCGCCGGCCTTCTTCCGCCTGGCGACTTCCTGAGTGGCGACGTTGCGGGCGGCCTTCCGCTCCTCGACGGCCTGGATCGTCAGCCGACGATCGCGATCCAGCTCGACCGCGCGGTCGATCACCGGCCCGAGCGTATCGAGCTTGCCGCGACGGCGCATCCCGTCGCGCAGCGCGTCGACGGCGTCGCGTACCGCTCGAAGGTCGTGCATGCGCTGGAGCTAGTGGCCGGGAATGGTCGCGGGGACGAGCCCGCGGAAGCCGCAATTCGGATCGGAGACGACGCGAACGAAGATCGACCGGTCGGAGAGATGGACGCTGTCGACGATCATCTTCGCGTAGAGGTCGTACGTCGAGATGTTCGACGCCTGACAGAAGATCTCCTTCGTGACGAACGCGGTCGTCACCCCGACCGGGATCACCGTCACCGAGTCGTAGGTGTAGCCCGATTTCGGAGCGTCGAATAGGCTGTCGAAGGGGACCGAGTCCGCGGGAATGAGCTTGATGCCGAGCTGGCAGATCACCGTGCAGGTGAGGATCTTCGCGCGCGGGATGAGGACGACGCGACCGAGGCTGTCGATGTCGAGCGCGAAGTCGAAGCCTTCGGTGTAGTCGGGGACGACGTTGGTCGCGGTGAAGAGGCGGATCCCGCTTTCGGCCGATGGCCCGGTGCCGTTGAGTGCCTGGACATGCAGCGTGTCGGCGTTGACGCTGTAGAGCGCCTTCGGCGCATAGGGGTCGCTGCTGCAGGCGACCGCGGCGACGATGGGAAGCGCGACGAGCGCGAGCGCGGCGAGTGTGCGACGACGGGGCATTCGGACGGGAATCACCGGGAAAAAGTGAGCGACTACGAGGCTTAGAATACCCCGCGGCCGGAAAGAGTTCAAGCGATTGTCGCAGCTTGACTTCGCCCTGTGCGGAGCCTTAGCTTCGCTCGACCATTTCACGGAGCGTTGATGGCTACCATTCGCGATCTCGTCGGCGCGATCCGACAGCGTGAAGGGGTCGAAGCCGCGGTGGTGCTCGGCCGCGACGGATTGCTGATCGACAGCCAGGTGCTGCCGAATCTCGACGCCGAGCATATCGCCGCACATATCCCGTCGATCATCAACGCGGCGGAAGAACTGTCCAGCGCCGCTCGTCGCGGAGAGCTCGTCACGTCGGTACTCGAGTACGAGAACGGTTACGCGATCGTCTCGGTGCTGTCGAAGGAAGCGCTCCTGCTCGTCCTCGTCCAGCAGAACGCCGATGTCGGAAAGCTCCTTTTCGAACTCCGTCGCAACCGCCATCACATCGCCGCACTTGTCTGAGCGAGACGTCACCAACGCGGCGCTCTGTCACGTCCTCGTCGCCGATGACGAGCCGCACATCGGCCGCATCATCAAGATGAAGCTCGAACAGGGGCCCTTCCGCGTCACGCTCGCGTACGACGGACAGGAAGCGCTCGACATCATGCAGCGCGATGGCGACATCGGGCTGGTGCTGCTCGACGTGATGATGCCGCGCCTGACCGGGCTGGACGTCCTGGCCAAGATGCGCGCCGACGACCGGCTGAAGGACGTACCGGTGATCATTCTCACCGCGGCCGGACAGGAGACGCAGCAGCGGCGGGCGCTGTCGTTAGGCGCGAGCGAATTTCTCACCAAGCCGTTCAGCCCGAAGAAGCTGTTCGCGCGAGCGGCGGAACTGGCCGGAGTCGGCGCGGACGCGACGGACGCCGAATGACGCGGTGGGCAGTCGTCCTCGCGGGCGGCGTCGGATCGCGGTTCTGGCCCCTGAGCACGCCGGAGCGGCCGAAGCAGCTGCTCCCGCTGGTCGATGACGCGCCGCTCCTCCGCAACACG
>Ga0070658_10002475_pt1 | contig 15436 bp, 10 predicted proteins | sample KBSC13metaG_FD_64664 | JGI IMG/M metagenome (GOLD analysis project Ga0070658, IMG submission 64664) | Corn rhizosphere microbial communities from Kellogg Biological Station, Michigan, USA - KBS C1-3 metaG | ecosystem: Host-associated > Plants > Roots > Rhizosphere > Soil ...
TGCATTCAACGTGTGAGACCCGTCGAGGGTTCTACAGGTTCTACATGACCGGCCCGAGCATCCAGGGAGCGAATTCCGTCTCCCCGAGGCCCTGCGCCTCGCTCTTGGTCTGCTTGCCGCCCGCGACCGCGATCAACTCTTCGAAGATCTGATGCCCGACATCGGCGATCGAGACCCCATCCAGGATCACGCCCGCATCGATATCCATATCCTCTTCCATCCGGTGATAGAGCGCGCTGTTGGTGGAGATCTTGAGGACCGGAGCGGGTTTGAACCCAAGGCAAGAGCCTCGTCCTGTCGTGAAGACGATCAGATTGCAGCCTCCTGCCGCCAGACCTGTCACCGAGACAGGATCGTGGCCGGGCGTGTCCATGAAGGTGAAGCCTTTTTTGTCGATGCGTTCGCCGAACTTGTAGACTTCGACCAGCGGCGAGGAGCCGCCTTTGGCCAGCGCGCCGAGCGACTTTTCGTAGATCGTCGTCAGGCCGCCCTCTTTGTTGCCGGGCGAAGGGTTGGCGTCGATACTGGCCCCCCACATGCCGGTGTACCACTCCCACCAGCGCATCAGCGCCACCAGTTTCTGCCCGACCTCCGGCGTCACGGCGCGCCGGGTGAGCAGATGCTCCGCGCCATAGGTCTCCGAGGTCTCCGCCAGCACCCAGCCCGCGCCATAGCGCACGAACTCGTCCCCGGCATCTCCCAACGCCGGATTCGCGGTGATGCCCGAATTCCCGTCGCTGCCGCCGCAGTTGGTGCCGACCAGGAGGCCCGAGATCGGCTGCGGAGTGCGCTGCATCGCGCTCGCCCGGCGCAGCAGTTTCTCCGTCTCTTCGATGCCCCGCAGGATCGCCTTGCGAATCCCGCCCTCCTCCTGAATGATGACCGTCGGCGGCAGTTGCGGCCGCCCGACACGGATCGACTCGGCGGTGATCAGGCCCTCGTTCTGCGCCATGCTCAACGCTTGATTGACCTCGCAGCCCAGCCCTGCCAGGAGATAGCCGCCGACATTGGGGTGGTTCGCCATGCCGCCCAGGGTGCGCTGCAACTGCGCGTAGTCCGCGCCGCCCAGGTGCATCCCGCAGCCGCTCTTGTGCGCAAACGGCACCACGCCATCCACGCCGGGAAAGTCGCGGAGGGCCTCCGGGGAGCGGAAATGATCGGCGATGGCCTGAACGGTTGAGGCGGAGCAGTTGACGGTGGAGACGAGGCCGATATAGTTGCGGGTACCAACGCGGCCATCGGAGCGCGCGTAACCGGGAAAGGTGCGCATCTGCTCAGGAGGATAGTAGTCCACGGTAGGAATGGCGGTGCTGTACTCGTAGTCCAGGTGCAGCGCGCCCGCGCCTTCCGCCTGACCTTTGCCAAAGCCCAGATTCCGGGTGTGGACATGCTCTCCGGGCCGGATATCCGCCGTCGCATACCCGATGATCTGTCCATATTTGCGCACCGGCGCGCCATCAGGAACGGCGTGCAGCGCAAACTTATGCCCGGCAGGCACATCCGACCGCAGCGGCAGCGCCCCATCCTCATAGTTCAACACAGTTCCGGCTGCGATACGGGTCTTGGCGACCGCCACATCATCGCCCGCTCTTAGCAGGATCGCCACCTGATTCAATGCCGTTTCGTTCGCTTCCGCCATCGTGCCCTCTTCCTGAAGCCTGTGTGTTCCAACAGGCGATCGATTCCACTTTGAAACTTCAGGAATAGGGTTCGCGGCGGATGGGGCTATTTCCTGCCGGGTGTGAGGGTTCAGGAGGCGGGGATATCGATCTCCATGCCGTCATAGGCGGCGCAGATCCCGTGGGGCCTCAGCGCGGCGTCCAGTTCGTCGTGGAGCATTCCGCCCAGGTGCGGGAAATGCGTCGCCGCCACCGGCGTCGTCTCTGTCAGGCTGCCGCTGGCCAGCAGTCGTGCGCGCAGCGCCCGAAGCTGTCCGATGGAGAGATGCCCTGCGTAACCGCCCTCTTCCGGACCTTTGCCACACTCGATCACGACCCCGTCAAATCGGTTCTGTTCGAGGATGCGCCAGGTCTCCTCCTCATACCAGCCGGTATCGGTGGCGTAGAGCAGGGTCGCGCCGTTCGGGTCGGTAATCATATAGTTGAAGCAGACCGTCTTGGGATCGTGCTGCGCCAGAACGGGCGTGACCATGTATCCGGCGATGTCGACCGGTTCGCGAGGCTCCAATACATGCAGCGAGAAGGGCAGACAATCGATATCGATCGTGGTCTTGATCTTGCAAATGGCGTCTACCGGGCCGTAGAGAGGCAACCGCTGTGTGATGGGAGCAGGAACGAAATAGGGGCCGGCGTACTGGAGTTCGGTGGCGGCGAGATGATCGTCGTGGGAGTGCGTAAAGAGAATGGCGCGCATATCGAGCAGATCGATATTCCACTGCACCACCTGCTGGAGAATATCGGAGGGGAAATCAAGTTTGAGGACGCCATCGATGAGCGCGGACGAACGGGTGCGCCGATTCTTCCCGCCTTCGGTGCGCGCGACCTGACAGACCGCACATCGGCAAAACAGACCCGGCCAGCCTTCCGCTCCAGAGGTTCCCAACAGTGTAATCTTCATAGATCGCTTCTCCGAATGACGCCGCATCCCTGCAAGGACACCTGGGCGCGCCCTTCGTAGAATCATAGACATATTATAGTGAGTTGGAGACGTGTGGTCAAGAGCAGAAGCCAAAAAACAGATGTGAAATTGATCACAGGAGTGCCGTAAAAGGGTCCAGAATCAATAAGATCACCCTTCTGGAGCAGAATGCGAGGGGGTTCAGAGGTAGTCGCCATCCGGCCGAAAAACCCGTCCGCACTTCCAGCAACGCTCGGCAGTCTGCGCCGAGATGCACTGGCAGTGCGGACAGCGATGCATTTTGATCGGGAACTTATGGCATTGCGGGCAGCGTAGCGTGTCTCCGTATGTGAGCGCGCCGCAGTGCTCACAAGCCCCGGCTTCACTCGCTTTGCTGCGTGACCTTGAGAGTCTCATCCAATCTTCTTTCACACCCCTACCCCATCAAAGCGGGTTCGTACCTGTCGCGCTCACGAAGCTGCCTGGAGATCGACCGATTGTAGCTCCACAAAGACACCACAATCACGGCCAGGGAGATCGACGCCCAGAGCAGCGCCCAGAAGGTAGGAGGCAGCAGGTAACTCCTGGACATGAAGACCGCGTCGTTATCGCCCAGGTTGTTCGTGGTGATATAGAGCAGGGTCCGCAGATCTACCAGCGCATTCAGGCTGCACTGTACCGCAAGAAACGCGGCCAGAAAGCTCGCAACACGCGGCGACGACAGACGCGCCAGCGCAAACAGCAGGAAGAAGAGGCAGAGACCCGCCAGGGGGGTAAAGAAGTCTGCGGTCAAACTCCCACCGCCTGTAAAGCTGTTGCTGGGATTGCTGAACGGATTGTGCGCCCACAACACCGTGATTCCAAGGATATAGAACGCTGCCGCATAGAGCGTAGTACGCCCTGCGTTTTTCCAGCGTGTCAATCGGCCTGTCTGAAGCAGCAGGGCTCCAAACACCGTCGAGCCGACATAGCCGCCCGAGAGAACGACCCAGGACCATCCCCCCATTGTCCAGGTGACTCCGCTCCCCGTTGGAGCGACATGCAGCGAGGCTACGCCTCCCCCGGTGAGCAGAGCCGCCATCGCATGTCCACTCTCATGAACAAACGTGACGAAGAGGCGCAACGGGTAGAGCAGATACTCGCTATAGGGCATAAACCAGAGTCCGAACGTAATCAGAGTCGCCATGAACAGCAGTTTCCTGTTGTCATACGGCACAGCCTCGTTCCGGCCCCGTCCCGTTCCGTTTTGATATTGATAGTCGGCATTCATGGCGTCCAGCTATTCCTTTAATCCGTTCGATCCCCACATCTATTTCATTCACCTATATACATTACGAGGCCGCGCGGGGAATGATTTCACGCTCTTGGGCATGTCCGTTCCCTCTCAATTTACCGTTTGCTGTAACAAACTCCTTCTCACCTTCTCCGATGAGGGCGATGCAAGGTACAATGCAGAGCGAAGACAATGAATGAGGGAAGAGTGCGTTATGACTGAGGAAGAGAAGTATCTATTCGACCTGCGGGGGTATCTGGTGATCGAGAACGCGATCCCGCCGGACACTCTGGCGCGGATGAACACGTGGCTGGATGAACAGGCTCTGCGTGATCCCGCGTGGAGTGGACAGCCGGAGAACACGAAACGGACCGATCTCCTGACCTGGGGGCCGGACTTCCTGGCCCTGCTCGACCACCCTCGCCTGCTGCCGATGCTCAAGGCGATCCTGGGCAGCCACATGCGCTTCGATCACGACTATGCCATCTTCCTGACGCCGGGAGGCGAGGGCCTGTTTCTGCATGGGGGCGGCACTCCCTATGACGCTTCCCAGTCCTACCATGTCATCAAAGACCGCATCTATAGCGGGCTTGCCGTCGCGGTATTTGCCTTGAACGATGTCCCTCCTGGAGCAGGAGGCTTCGCCTGCATTCCCGGCAGCCACAAGAGCAACTTCCGTTGCCCTGAAGACATCGCCCTGCTCCACCGTCCCCACCCTATCGTGCAGCAGGTTCCTCTACGCGCTGGAGACTGTCTGCTCTTCACCGAAGCCCTCCAACACGGCACCCTGCCCTGGAAAGGACCACATACCCGCCGCTCGCTCTATATGAAGTACAGCCCGGCCCACCTGCGCTGGGGAATGCACTCCTACAATCCGGGCAGCCCCGCCTTCGAGGCGATCGAACCCTATCTCAACGAGACACAGCGCGTCCTCCTCGATCCGCCCCTCGTCGACGGCAAACGCCGTGTTCCTTAACATCGACATCATTGGATATTGAGGCACATTGCTCGCAGAATGGAACTTAGTAACGCGGAAGGGAATCGTCGCACGGCATGTCTGAGCCACATGAGAGTTATCGCGAGACGCAAAGTCGTCTGGCACAGCGTCAGGAGACGGTCGAACAACAGGCGCATCAGCACCTACACTATGGAAGGGCGCGGATCGCTACGGTGGCCGCTACTGGGATCCTGGCATGGTTCATCTTTCATGAGGAGTTGTTGTCCGCGTGGTGGCTCTGCCTCCCGTTGCTGGTCTTCATTGTGCTGTTGGTGCGTCATGATCGGGTGCTGCGGCGGCTGGCGCGGGCAAAGCGTGGGGTCGGGGTGTACGAGCATGGACTGCGGCGAATGGAGGATCGCTGGATCGGTACGGGAGTGCGAGGGGAACGTTTTGTGAGCGCCAAACATCCCTACTCCGGCGACTTCGACATCTTCGGGCGCGGCTCGCTCTTCGAACTGCTCTGCATGGCACGCACCCAGATGGGGGAAGCCTCTCTGGCGGCATGGCTCTCCGCTCCTGCCGATCCCGCGACGATTCGGGCGCGACAGGTCGCGATCCTGGACCTGAAAGAGCGCCTGGACTTTCGGGAAGCGCTGGCGACCTCGGGCGAAGAGGTGCGTTCCGCCCTCAAACCTCAGGTGCTCACTGACTGGGGAGCGCAGCCCACAAAGCCGGTCCCACGGTCCGATTGGTTTTTTGCCTGGATCCTGCTCGCCTGCAACCTCGGAGCAGTTCTCTATGGCCTGGCCGGGCACGGTTACTATCTGCTGGCGATTCTGCTTGCCGTAGACCAACTACTGCTGTTGCGACAGCGTGCGCGCATCCAATCGGTCCTGCTTACGATCGACCACCCGGCCCGCCAACTGGAACTCCTCGCCATGCTCCTGGGCCAGATCGAAAGCGAGACGTTTGAAGCGCCTCTCCTCAAAGAGATGCAGGCGGAGCTGCACGCAGGCGATCAGCCCGCCTCCCGTCAGATCCGACGCCTCCAGAACCTACTGGCCTGGTTGAACATGCGCCAGAATATGTTCTTTTTTCTGGTGAACATGATCCTGCTCTGGACCGTGCAGTTCGCGTTCGCGATTGAGAACTGGCGGGCGACGAATGGTGCGCGATTAGCGCACTGGACGCGCGTGCTGGGAGAGTTTGAGGCGCTCAACTCCCTGGCAACCTACGCCTACGAACACCCCGGCGATCCCCTCCCCGAAATCGCCGAGGCCGGGCTGTTCCTCCAGGCGGAAGGCATCTCCCACCCCCTGCTGCCCGACAAGCAGGCGATCCGCAACGATGTGCGGCTGGATGAGACACAACGCCTCTATATCATCAGCGGCTCCAACATGTCCGGCAAGAGCACCCTGCTCCGAACGATCGGCGTCAACACCGTGCTCGCGCTGGCCGGAGCCCCGGTACGCGCGCACCGCTTCGTTCTGACACCTCTCCACCTCGGCGCGTCTCTCCGCACTCAGGACTCCCTTCAGGGCGGAATCTCACGGTTCTATGCCGAGATCCAACGCCTGCGCCAGATCGTGGACATCAGCCGGGAAAAGCCGCTGCTCTTCCTGCTCGACGAGGTCCTGCACGGCACCAACTCCCACGATCGCCGCGTCGGCGCGGAGGCCGTACTGCGTTCCCTGCTGAGCGCCGACGCGCTTGGCCTGCTGACTACCCACGACCTGACCCTGACGCAGATCGCCTCCGACCCCGATCTCCATGCCATCAACGCGCACCTCGAAGACGAGATCGTCGAGGGCAAGATGCACTTCGACTATCACCTGCGCCCCGGCGTCGTCACCCGCAGCAACGCCATCGAACTGATGCGCGCCGTCGGCCTGGAAGTCTGATCGCTCGCTCTCCGCATCTCAATCCTTTGATGCTGCTCAGAGAAAATGCTTTTAGACAGGATTGACAAGATTAAAAGGATTTTTGCAACTCCTCTAACCTGGCTCAGGATCCTCGTCATCGCTGTCGTCCGGGACGGTATCGAAGAGGCTGCCCGGCGATAGGGGCCGATTCTCGGATCGCTCTCGGAACAGGAATCCCACGCCGAGGTGCTCGTAGGCGGAGCGCGTGGCGAGGCGGCCGCGATTGGTGCGGTTCAGGAAGCCCAATTGCATCAGGTAGGGTTCTACCACGTCTTCCAGCGTGTCTTTCTCCTGGCCGAGCATTGCGGCGAGGGTCTCCAGGCCGACGGGGCCACCCTCGTACTTCTCGATGATCGCCCGCAGAAACCGGCGGTCGAGTTCATCCAGGCCCAGCGCGTCGATCTCATGCATCTTGAGCGCGGCGTCCGCCACCTCCTGGGTCACCTGTCCATTGGCACGCACCTGCGCATAGTCCCGCACGCGTTTCAGCATACGGTTGGCGATACGAGGCGTGCCGCGGCTCCGCAGCGCGATCTCCCGCGATCCCTCGGGCGCGATCTGCACCCCTAAAATATCGGCGGAGCGGCGCACGATCGTATCCAGTTCCTCGACACTGTAGAGTTCGAAGCCGTGCAGGATGCCGAAGCGGTCACGCAGGGGCGAGGAGAGCAGTCCGGCGCGTGTGGTCGCGCCTACCAACGTGAATTTCGGCAGGTCGAGACGTAGAGTGCGCGCACTGGGTCCGCGGCCGATGATGATGTCGAGCTTGTAGTCCTCCATCGCCGGATAGAGGATCTCTTCGACGGTGCGGTTCAGGCGGTGGATCTCGTCGATGAAGAAGACGCTGTTCTTCTCCAGACTCGTCAGAATCGCGGCGAGGTCGCCGGGTTTCTCGATCGCCGGGCCGGCCGTAATACGCACCGGTACGTCCATCTCATTGGCGATAATATTGCTGAGGGTGGTCTTGCCGAGGCCGGGAGGGCCGTAGAGCAGCACATGGTCCAGCGCCTCGTTGCGTGCCTTCGCCGCTTCGATGGCGATGCCGAGGTTCTGCTTGGCCTTGGGCTGACCGATCATTTCGCGCAAACGCCTGGGCCGCAGCGAGAGTTCGCCGCCATCGTCGAGGTTCTCTTCCGGTGAGACAAACCGCTCTTCATCGTCTGGATTTTTTCGCATCGCCGTATCTCTCCTCCAAAAGTGTGAAAGACCGCTATCGCCTCACGATTCGGAGACGATACACGGTCTTATTGTAACACAGAGAGTGTTATTTTGTCTACTACTCTCCCAAAAAGCCTTCGAGGGCCAGCTCGGGAGAGTTCTCAGTCGATGTTGCGAGGGTGTTGCCAGATCTCGATGCGCAGGCTCTGAATCGCCTGATCGGAAATTCCGACCGGCTGTCCCATCTTGACCCATCCGCTCACCGGGGCTACCACGACCCCTTTCGAATCGACGGAGAGTCCCAGAACAGCGCCGCGCTGCACGAACTCTCCCTCTTTATAGATCGCGCCATAGACAGGGTGGAGATCCAGATACGTAGGACTCATAACTTACTTTATCCTCCCAAAACCGATTTCGCCTCGTGAAGAAATCTATGTATGGACGGTTAAGCAGACGTTAAACGACCGTCCGGCGCGTGCGATACACAGCATCGGCATTCCGATTGACTTCTCCCAGGCGCATAATGTTCCGAAGCGCAGCCATCTTTTTGTCGCTTCCACCTTGACAGCGGCATGCTTTGCACCCATAATTCTCAACACATGCATGGATCTATTGCATTCGCATGGATTCAACGCATTTTCGCGGCTCCCACTTCCACGTACAGCAGGCCGTCTATTCCATGAGTACCGCCGTCCTGCCAGCCGGATGAGTCCAATCTTGAACCTATTCGCTCGTCATAGCCTTCCGCGCACTCTCCTTTGGGGCCTCACGATCGTCTGCTTGCTGTCGGCAGGGGGCGGAAGGGGACGATGCAGCCCTTTGCCCGCCTGCATCGTAGTGCTCGTGCCGGGACTGCGGGCGAGCGATCTCTCCCAACCCGATCTGGCGGCACTCTCGCGTCTGATCTCGGAAGGCGGTTCCGGCTGGATGGTCTGCCGCGCCGCGCGTGTGACCGACAAACGCCTGTTACGCCCTGACGGACGCGAATCCAACGCATCCCTCTTAGCGACACTGGGCAGCGGTTCCCGCGCACTCGCCCCTCTCGCAACTCTGTCCGATCCTCCGGAACTTCGTTTCCGCGCCCTGAAGGCTGCCAATACCGCCCTGGATCATAGAGTCCCGCTGGGCGCGCTTGGAGATCTCTTCCACCAACGCTCCCTCAAGACCGCCACTCTGGGCGACGCCGATGGCGTCCGACCGGACAGCGACGCCTGGTATGTCGCCACGGATAGCGCCGGGCACGTCGATCTCCCGATGACGCGCGGCGGACTCCTGCCCGACGAACAAGCCCCCTTCGGCGTACGCACCGACGTGACCACACTCCTGGCCGCTTTCGACGCTGTGTCCTCGCGAGCCGGCCTGATCGTCGTCTCGTGCGCCGCACTGGATCGCGCCGACCGCTATGCACCCTTCTGTCTTCCCGCCGTAGCCACGGCGCATCGGGTCGCCGCCTACCGCGCCCTGAATACCCTGCTCACGGCCCTCCTGAGCCGTTGTGAGGCGCAAAACGGCCAGACTGCGGCTAGTACTGTACCGATCCTCCTGCTCTCTCCTGCCCCGGCAGCCTCCTCCGAAGAGCGCATCGACCGACTGGCCCCGATCGTCTGGTGGGACAGCGGCGAGAAGGCAGGCACACTGTCCACGGCTTCGACACGTCGCCCCGGCCTCGTGCTGAACACCGATGTCCTCGCCACTCTCGCGGATCGCTTGAATCTGCCACTGCCGCCGGGCGCCACCGGTCGTCCCTTCCACACCGTGCAGACCGTATCGCCTGCTGCACCTGTCCTTGCAGCCCATTACACCGAGTGGATGCGGGCCTCGCAACTGCAAAACTCTCCCGGCGGACTGCCGACCTTGCAGCTTCTGCTGCCGCTTATCGGAACTATTCTCCTCTTTTCCGCCAGCCGAGTCCCCTCCGAAATACGACCGCGCCTGCACCGCCTCGTCGCCGCACTCGCCCTGGTTGTGATCACGCTCCCGCTCGGAATGCTCATTTTGCCCCTCCTGCGTCCCGCGGCTCCCTGGATAGGAGTAGCCCTGCTGGCGATTCTGCTCCTCCCTCTCGGGCTGCTCGCCACCGTGCGCCCGCAAGTCGTCCCCCTTCTCTTCCGCCTGCTCTCCGGCCTGCTCCTGCTCCTCCTCCTCCTCGATCTTCCAACAGGAACACACCTTTTGCAGTCCGCCTGGATGAGTTACTCCGTGGTCGAAGGGGCGCGATTTTATGGGATCGGCAACGAATATATGGGAGTCGCCATCGGCGCGGCCTGCGTTCTGTTCGGCCTCAGCGGCGCGCGCCCGAAACCCGAGGCGCCTCCTTCCAGCGTCACGCCTATCCTGGCGTTTGTCGCGCTATTCCTGGGGTTGACCTTGGAGATGGGAGTGTTCGGGGCGAAAGTAGGGGCGATCCCTTCTGCGGGAACCGCGTTCGGCGTGACGCTGTTGGTCTGGAGGCGCGGTCGGTTGGGCTTGAAGGAGATCGCAAGCATCGTCCTCCTGGCGGCGACAGGGCTGGGTCTCCTGGCCACCTTCGACGCCCGCCATGCCGCCGGAGATCAGACCCATTTCATTCGAGCGCTGACCGGAGCCGGAGGAGGCAGTCTGCCGGAAATCCTGCTGCGCAAACTCCAACTGGAAGGCTGGCTGCTGCTGCACAGCGCCTGGAGCGCAACGCTGCTGCTCACTGCCTCAGCACTCCTGTGGATACGACGCTCCATGCCTCACCTCTTTGCCGCCCCCCCCTCCCGCGCGGCGCTGCTGGGCATCGAGGTCGGCGCGCTCGCCTGCCTGCTCTGTAACGACTCCGGCCTGACCGCCGCCGCCCTCCTCTGCCTCTACGGATGGGCCTGGGCTGCTCTCAAAGCGACACAAATGGAGGCTCCTACGACTGCGTGCGAACCGGTCCCCGCGCCTCTCATGTCTTAAACCGTCGCCTACTGCGTCCGCGTCAGGCTCCAACGCGTGACAAAACTCTCCCCTTTACCTGCACCGATCTTGCGGACCGGTGCAAGCAGTTCCATTTCTACGTAGCGATTTGGATCGTCACTCGTATAGATCTCCTGCGAACATCCGTCATCCGGATAGTCTCCCCGCCTGGGGAACTCCCCTGAAATCCGAAACCGCAGTTCCCCCCATCGTGCCTCGATCCACCCCGCAGGCGACCGCGTGCCGATCTTCCCGCTGTGATCTGCCCGCCTTCGGATCGTCACCGTATCCTCCTGTGTGGTCACCTGTCCCTGCGCCGGTTTCTGGTCCTCGAAAACTCGATATCCTCCCGGCAAGCCTCCCTTCGGGCTCATCAGAAACCGGGTTTCGTCCGGATCGTCCGTCTGCGCCACCTCCCAGATGCCCCACGTCACCTGCCTGGCTCCGACATTCGTCATCACATTGCGTATCATGACGCGCGTACCATAAGGCTCCAGCGCGATCTCCCGCTGAAACTGCACGCCGTATTTCGTGCTAGCCAACCCTGTCACAACTAGATGTTTGCCCGGCGTGACGTTGACCATCTGCGGACCACTGTCGGATACCGGGTCCGGAGGCCATCCCCAGGTCGCTTGCGGCGAGGGCCAGAGTTTGTCGCCGCCATAGTTCTGCCAGTCGGTCACGGGAGGTTTCAGCATCGTCGTCTTGCCTGCCAGCGCCATATTCTCCCACAGGACGTTCCGCTCGCCCACATAGCCATAGCGCATAATCCGCCCGATCTGCGGCACAAACACCAGATCCACCGTCCCATTCGAGAGCCTATACACGTCTTCCCACCCATGATACTCCCCGCGCGACACCGTCACCGCCCCCTGCGCCGAACTCGCTACCATCAACAACACTCCCAACATCCACCCTAGTCGTACCATCATCACGCCCTCCTCTTGCCAGCCTAGTTCCGACACTGTGAGGGCGATTCCTGCCTTTTGTCTGAACCGAGATTACGCAGATTTAGGGATTAACTAGGATTATCGTCCTGAATGTCTCCCTTTCGTCTTGAACCACGATTTTCGCGATTAGATCTCATGAACTTCGTTCACCACCCCACATGAAAATGCCGGGTTGCTCATGTAGACGAACGACGAGTTCTAAAGGCAATTTTCATATCAGACGATTAGCACGATGAGTTGGCGAGACAGTCTTCTTGTTCTGCTGTCACCTGTCTGGCCCGAACTACATATCGGGAATGGCGGTGTTGTTCAGGCAAACAATCGTGTTAATCGTTAAATCGCGAAAATCGTGGTTCAAGACGAGTAGTTGTTGTCAGGCAAGAAATCATAGTTAATCCCTAAATCTGCGTAATCCCGGTTCAGACAAGAGAAGGATTCCCGTTGCCTAAACCAGAAATAAGGGCTATGTTTTATCGCAGCGCATTGCGCCCTTTTCTATTTCAGATGGACCCGGAAGCGGCCCATGAACGCGCCATCGAGATGCTCTCGACGGCCAATAGCGTGCCTTTCAGCGCCAGTCGGCGCGCATTTACGCATACGAAGCTGGTTATGACGGTCGCGGGAATCACTTTTCCCAATCCGATCGGTCTGGCGGCGGGCTGTGACAAAAACGGCAAGGCGGTCGCGATCTGGCCACGGTTCGGTTTTGGAGCGGTGGAAGTCGGGACGGTGACGGCGCAGCCGCAGCCGGGCAATCCTCGCCCGCGGGTGTTCCGGGTGCCGGAGTACGGAGCGATCGTCAACCGGCTGGGATTTAACAGCGAGGGTTCGGAGGTCGTGGCGAAACGGCTGGCGCAGTTGCGCCGAATGCGCCCGCTGCCGGTGCCGCTGGGTATCAATATCGGCAAGACCAAACTGGTCACCGGGGACGACGCCATTCTGGACGACTATCGGGACGGGTTTCGCCGACTGTCGAAGCTGGCGGATTTCATTGTGGTGAACGTCTCCTCGCCCAACACGCCCGGTCTGCGGCAGTGGCAGGAGCGGGAAAAGTTGTCGGCGCTGCTCGGGATGCTGGTAGAGGAAGGGAAGAGTCTCGCCGCCAAGCGCAACACCGCGGAGGCGCCGATCTTCGTCAAGATTTCGCCGGATATGGCGGACAACGATATGGACGACGTGGTGGAGGTCGCCCTGGAATTGGGACTGGCGGGCATTATCGCGACCAACACCACCATCCGGCGTGAGGGCGACGTCTCCGATGTCGAGCAGACCGGTGGCTTGAGCGGCAAGCCTCTCAAGGCACGGGCGAATGAGGTGATCCGGTTTCTCTATCGGCGCAGTGAGGGCAGACTGCCGCTGATCGGGGTCGGGGGCATCTTCACCGCGGAGGATGCCTATGAGCGGATCCGGTCGGGCGCTTCCCTGCTGCAACTCTACACCAGCATGATCTACGAAGGACCTTACCTGCCGCGTACGCTCAATGAGGGGCTGCTGCGCCTGATGGAGCGTGATGGAGTCGGCCATCTCTCCGAACTGGTCGGCACAGGCGCTTGAGCCGGCTTCCGGTGTAACTTGTCGGCGGTTCCGTCGTCTTACCCACATACCTTTCCATTGCGAACCTTCTGATGTTGCGCTTCCGCATAGGCGCAGGCGAGGATTGAGACCGCACCTATGGCGAACGCATGATCGAATCTCTGCTCCAAAAACCCTGGTTCCAACGTCTGCTTGGCATCCCTCCGGAGGTGGTCCGCAACATCAGTCGGGCGCATCCCGGCTTCGCCACGCCCTGGCTGCCCTATGTCGCCGTCGGACTGCTGCTCTTCACCGCGATCTGGACCGGCGTCAACTACTGGCGCGACGGCACGAAACCCTCCTGGTGGACCAAAGGGCCGCTCTCGATCCTGCGTGTGCTGGCCGTCGCCGCGCTCCTGCTCATCCTCGCCCAGCCCTTTTTGCGACTGACGCACACGGAGGATATTAAGCCGCACGTCGTACTGCTCGTCGATACCTCCGACAGTATGGCCCGCCCGGATCCGCGTCTGCCCTCCGCGCGCGCTGCGATCGAGGCGCAGGCGGCAGGAGTCGGCGCTGAGGCCGTGGGCGGGATGACGCGCCTGGATCGCGTCAACAGTCTCCTCAATCGCTCCAACGTGCTGCGCGATCTCTCGAAGCGCTACAACGTGCATGTGATCGGCTTCGACGGCAAACCGCACGCCGTCGAGCTGCCCGCCGATCCTAAGAAACTGGCGGCCTATCGCCTCGCGCTGAAATCTGATCCGAAGACCTCCGGCACGACCCAGATGGGCGATGCGCTTCAGCGCCCGGTCGAGGAGTGGGCCGGACAGCCGCTGGCGGGCGCCCTGCTCGTAAGCGATGGCGGCAACAACCTGGGCCAGGACCCGATCATGGCCGCGGATACGGCGAAACAGGCGGGCCTGCGCGTCAGTACGGTCGGTGTCGGCGATCCGACCAAGACCAAAGACATCGCTCTGCTCAGCGTCCTCGCGGACGATACGGTCCGCGTCAATAACACCGTCACGGTCTATGTGGCGCTCTCCCAGCGCGGGTTTGCGGGCAAGACGATCGGGGTGACGCTGAAGCGTGGGAGCGAGGTGGTCGGACACGAGTCGGTGCGCTTGAGTCCGGACGATCAGAAGCAGGAGGTGCATTTCAACTATGTGCCGACGCAGGGCGGACGATTCACCTACACCGTCACAGCGGATGTGCTGCCCGGCGAACTCACCGCGGCCAACAACCGCAGTTCGTTTATCCAGACGGTCATCAGCAAGCGGCTGAAGGTGCTCTATGTCGAGGCCGAGCCGCGCTACGAGTACCGGTACCTGCACAACGCGATCCTGCGCGACACCAGTCTGGACTTCGGGTGTATCCTGCTCTCCGGCGACTCGGCGAACGGCGGCGGTGAGGGCAATATCGCGGTCCACGGCTTCCCGACGACCGAAAAAGAGCTGTTCGAATACGACATCATCGCCCTGGGCGATGTGCCCCGTGCCTACTTCTCCGATGCCCAACTGGTGATGCTGCGCCGATTCGTCGAGGATCGCGGCGCGAGCCTGCTGGTGATCGCCGGGGAGCAGCACATGCCGCACGAGTTTGCCGGCACTCCCCTGGAAGCGGTCCTGCCCGTCTCGGTCAGCTCCTCGCCCGACCCGCTCAACACGGATCAGGCGTTCGAGTGGCAGTTGACCCCGGAAGGTCGCCTCAATCCCGTCATGCAGTTGGAAGACACGAGCGCCGCCAACGACCGCACCTGGACCACCCTGCCGGGCATGTTCTGGGCTGCAGGCGTACAGCGCGCCAAGCCCGGCGCGACCGTCCTGGCCGTCCATCCGACCCGCCGCAACGCCGACGGTCCCTACCCTCTGGTAGCGTTCCAGCCCTTCGGAGCCGGGAAGTGCTACATCCAGCTCGTGGACAGCACCTGGCGCTGGCGATGGCGCGTGGGAGATCGGTACTTCTACCGCTACTGGGGACAGGTGTTCCGCACGCTGACGCCGAAAGAGCTGCCGGGGAACAGCCGCTTCGTGCAGCTGAACGTCGATCGGGGCAAATATCTGCTGGGCGAGCGCGTGCAGCTCACCGCACGCCTCCTCGACGACTACTATCACCCGATCAAAACCGACAACGCCACGGCGATCTTGAAGCCTGAAAACGGCCCGGAGCAGAAGATCGCGCT
>Ga0070658_10002476_pt1 | contig 15436 bp, 16 predicted proteins | sample KBSC13metaG_FD_64664 | JGI IMG/M metagenome (GOLD analysis project Ga0070658, IMG submission 64664) | Corn rhizosphere microbial communities from Kellogg Biological Station, Michigan, USA - KBS C1-3 metaG | ecosystem: Host-associated > Plants > Roots > Rhizosphere > Soil ...
TTCTCCTTCGTGTTGGCGAACTTCGGAATCGCGATCGCGGCCAGGATGCCGATGATGACGACGACGATCAGAAGCTCGATGAGCGTAAAGCCCTTGCGCACGCTGTTCTGCATGGGATGTCTCCGACTGGGGGGGTTTGGGAGCTCACCCCCATCGTCGGTGGCGTCTCCGGTCCCCGAGTAAGGCAACCGCGGTGCCAAGCTGCGGCAACTCCGCAACACGCCATGCCTGAAGCACTTACACAAAACTGCTACATTTCTGTTGACCAGTTTGCGAGGCGCTTTGCACGGTCTGCGGCAGAATGCCTCACGGTCGGCCGGACGAGTCTCCCGGGCGGCGGCGCCCCGCCTTGATTCCCGGAGGCGCGGACGGGGCGAGCGCGCCGAGGTTGGCGCGGACGATGTGCCCGACGATCTCGCGCGCCGACTTCCACGAGATCCCGCGAGCCCGGGGCAGCTGCCGACCTCCCACCGGCGCGTTGCCTAACGCGTCGGCCGCCGCTCGCGAGACGTAGACCGCGGCGTCCTTCGGAATGGCCGCCACGTCGTCACGTCCGACAACCATGATGTGCAGGTTCGTCGCGGCATCGGGCACGGCCGCAAAGCTTCGCTGAATGTCGGCGACGCTGCTCTCGTCGCCGACGAGCAGATAGAGTGGGTTTCGCAGCAGCGCGCGCCAGTCGCCGCCGAGCAGGTCTGGCCCTACCTCCGCGACGATCACGGTCACCCCGACACGCTTGCCGAGCGCGCGCACCGGCCGCGCATATGACTTCGTCGTGACGAGGAGATCCGCGCCGGCGAGATCGGTCAGCTGCGCGTCGCTGGAATCGTCGAGCGCAGCGCCGTCGAAGCCCGCGGCGTCGAGCCCGAAGTCCTCGCGCAGCTCGCGACAGATTCCGGCAATCTGGTCGCGCGTCCGCTCGATCACGATCGCGCGCAGGCGGCGCGTTCCGATCGCGCGATCGATCCATTGACGGAGCTCGACGATCGGAACTTCACGCGTCAGCCCCTGCACCAGGATGTCGACCAGCCAGTCGATCCCCGGTGTCGGATGGAGCGCGGCGTCACGATGCGCGACGTAGATGCCACTTCGCCTCCGCAGCTCGACGAGCCCTTCGCTGGCGAGCATTCCGTAGGCGGCCAGCACCACCCGGTGGTCGGCGTGAAATTCCTCGCCCGCTTCGCGGGCGCTCGGCAGGCGCTGGCCCGGTGCGAGGGTCCCCGATCGCAATCCCCGCAGGATCCGCTTGCGCAGCTGGGCGGCCACCCGCTTTCTCGTCGCGTCATCGCTCATCGCGACAGCGGATGCGACATCTCTCCCACCGGGGTCCCCGACATGCGTGCTACCTGCTCGAGGGCGCCGGTCGTCCGAGGACGGCCCACTCCGGTGCGGTTGCAGCGCGGCCGCCCGGATACGGGACCCGCTCTCCCTTGATCGCCGCCCACAGCACGCGGTTGAACTGGGCGTCGTCGATGCGGTCCTCGGCGCTGAAGTCGAAGCGCGACGACTGGCGCGTCCCGACGCCGCGCGCCGGAGTCCGCTCGTCGAGCGACACGGCGGGGACGAGCGCGGTGTACGGACGCGGATCGGGGCTGTCACGCCAGATGTCCCGGAGCGGCTCGCCGTAATGATCGAACTGCGACAGCGAGCCGAGATGCAGCAGCTCGGCGATGGTCGCGATCACGTCGGTGGTATTCGCCCAGCGGCGATGCACCCCGGGGCGGGCCCACGGTGAGATGACGAGCAGCGGCGAGCGGTGCGAGTCGACGTGGTCGGGGCCGGCCTGCGCATCGTCCTCGAGGACGAAGACGACCGTGCTGCTCCAGAACGGGGTGCGCGACAGCGCCTCGACGACGCGCCCGAGCGCGAGGTCGTTGTCGGCGAAGTGCGCGCGCGGTGTCGGTCGCCCGGCGCGCGCCCCCTCGGTGTGATCGTTAGGCAGGCGCATGATCTCCAGCGTCGGCATCTCGCCGCGCTTCACGAACTCGCCCAGCTCCGCGATCCAGACGTCGGCGCGGTGCTGGTCCTGGATGTTGAGGTCGAAGCCCGGGAACTTCGGGTTCGTGTTCGGGATCAGGAACGGCTTGAGCCCGCGGTAGCTCTCGACCGGACCGTCGGCGACGGGGCGGACCCCGATCACGAATTCGCCGTAGTTGCGGAACGAGATCTTCGCGCGCTGCGCCAGGTCCCACAGGTAGCCGTTCGCCGGCTCGTTGACGTCGTCTTCTGGAATCGAATCACCGGTCCGCGCCCAGTCGAAGTCGCTGCGGTTCGTCCCTTCGTAGTCGTAGTTGCGCCCGCGATCCGAGTAGTTGGATTGAACCGTCTTCTCGAGGTAGTCGGTCGCGTAGGCCGCGGTGCTCCAGTTGTGGCCGTCCGCACTCACCTCGGCGTTCACGAAGAAACGGTCGAACAGGCCGAACCGCTCGGCGAGCGCGTGGTGGTTCGGCGACACGGTTCGAGGGAAGAAGAGGAGCGAGCTGTCACCGTCTCCTTCGGCCACGTCGCCGAATACCTGGTCGTAGGTGCGGTTCTCCTTGATGATGTAGATGACATGCCTGATCGGTGGATAGCCGGCCGCGATCCGCGGCTGCACGTCCCACAGGTTGGCGGCGGCGACACGGCGCGAGTAACCGGCCAGCACCGGCGACGCAGCCGCCGGCGGCACGATCGCAGCGATCGTCCCGAAGAGCTGGCCTAACGTGTACTGCGAGGAGACTTCCTTTCCGTCCGGGCCGTAGAGCCCCGGATTCGCCTCGGGCGGCCCGCCCTTGGCGCTGAGCACGAGCAGCGAGTCGCCGCCGACCGATGCCAGCGCGGTCGGATACCAGTCGGTCGGGATGCGGCCACTGAGCGAGTCGCGCCGCGCGCCGCCGGGCGGGGCGCCGTTCCCGCGAGTGCGTGCTGACAGCTCGAAAACGGCGATGGCGTTGTTGTCGGCCTCGGCGACGAACAGCCGTGACCCGTCGGCCGACAAGGCCAGCGCGTTAGGCGTGCTCCCCTCGCCGGGCCCCGCCGGCGGTGCGTCGCGGAGCTCGGCGACCGCCTCCCCGGTCCGCGTATCGATCGCGACGACCCGGTCGGTGCTCGCCGACGCGACATAGAGCCGTGAATCGTCGGCGTTCAGCACCATCGCCGACGGATGGCGCCCGGCGTTGAAGCTCGTCCTCGCCCGCAGCGTCCCGTCGCCATTGGCCGAGAACGCGGCGACGGTGCTCGCCCCCCACGCCGAGACGTAGACGTCACCGGCGCGGGAGACCACCACGCCGTAGGGGTAGCGACCGGCAGGGTAGCGCGCGACCACTCGCGCGGTCGCGAGATCGATTACCGCCAGCGAGTCGCCGAGATTTTCCGCGGCGTACAACCAGCGGCCGTCGGGCGAGAGCGCGACCCCGGCAGGATAGCGTGTCCCGCCCTCGTCCTTCTTGCGCTCGGCGAGCACGATGCGGTCGCGCAGCGTGGCGGTCGTGCCCGACCAGTCATAACGGTAGATGGCGTCTTCGTTGCCCCCCGACGCGTAGACCGTCCGCCCGTCGGGCGATATCGCCACCCCGATGAACGCGGCCGGCTGCACCAGCGTCTGGGTCGCGCCTGTTGTCCGGTCGAGGAGCTGGACGCCCTGCGTCAGGTAGCCGCTGAGCAGGATCGCCGCTCGCGTGCGGTTGGCCGAGAGCGCGATGCCTAACGGGAATGAGCCGGCCAGCCTCGTCGAGTGGACGGCCGGGTCGAGATAGCGTCCGGTGGGGAGGCGTTCGCGCTCGGCGTTCGAACCGGCTGCAGGAGTGCCCGCCGCACGGCAGGCACCGATGACGAGGAGAAGGGCTGGGACGGCGCGCGAGTCGATTCGCATGGCAGGGGCGCGAAGGGTAAGGACAGTGAAAGGCATATTGCGGCCGGGCCCGAGTCGTCGCAACATCCCATCAACACGCCGTTCCGAGTCATCCTTTCCCGACCGCACATGCGCATCCCGTCGATCCTCATCGCAGCGTCGCTCCTGGCGACGCTGTCCCGCTCAGCAGCCGCGCAGCAGCCCACCGCCGCGCCGCAGTCGGCGCCGCAGCCGGCACCGCTCCGGTTCGCGGCCAGCAGCTTCGCCAGCGTCGAAGTACACCTCAACGCGCGACGCATCGGGTCACGGTGGTACGAGGAGGACGCCGGGCTCACCGGCCCGTCGCGCATCGCGATTCGCTACGGGCAGCCGCATGCGCGCGGGCGCCAGATCTTCGGCCGGCTCGTCCCGCTCGATACCGTGTGGCGGTTCGGCGCTAACGAAGCCACCGCGCTCCACACCGATGTCGACATGGTGGTCGGCGACCTTCGCATTCCCCGTGGCGATTACACGCTCTTCATTCTCTACGGCAAGACGGGGACGCAGCTGATCGTCAATCGTGGCACCGCGATGTGGGGGACCGACTATGACGCATCGAAGGACCTCGGGCGGATCCCGCTGGCGTCGCGAACGATGGCCGAGCCCGAGGAGTCGCTGACCATCTACCTCGTCCCTGAATCGGCCAGGCCGGCCGACGGATACGCCGAGATGCGCGGGGTGCTCAGGATCGAGTGGGGAACCACTGAGCTGAGCACCCGCTGGTCGGTCGCACCCTGAGGCTCAGCCGCGCGGCGTCGGCGCGTGCCCCGTGAGCACCTGCTCGAACAGCTCGAGCGCGCGCGGATCGCCGGACTCGCCGAGCCAGAACAGCGCGCGCGCACGGACTCGCTGATCCTTGTTCGTGCGCGCGACCTCGATCAGCGGTTCGACGCCGCCACCGTTGCGAAGCTGTGAGAGCGCGAAAACGGCGTGCTCCTTCACGTCCTCTTCGTCGCTGCCGTCGCGCGGCCCACGAGCCGCGAACGGATCGTCGCTGCCGGCGAGCTTCGCCGCGGCGTACTGTCCGAGCCAGAAGATGACATCGTGCTTCCGGCTTCCACGCCGCGTCGCGTTCGTCGTCTTCGCGATCCGGAGGAGCGTCGGCCAGGCGACAACATCGCGAGCGAGCATCGCCGGGAATACAGCGCGATTGGCGACGCGGCCCGCGTCGTCGTTCTCGACCAGGGCGAGAAGATATTTCGAGCCTTCCTCGGCCGAGACCTGACCAAGCTCGATGGTTCCTGGCGGGAGCGGGGGTATCGGCCCCGCATAATCGCGGAGCGCGGTGACCCGTCCCCCCGAGACGTCGAGGACGATGCGTACCGGTCCCGGTTCGCAGTTCGACGTGTCCATGTCGGAGTTGAACGTCCCCGAGATCGATTCGTTGACGCGGATGTAGCTGTGCCCATCACCGCACACGCCCTCGCGCGCGGGAAACTCGAACTGCACCGTCCCGTTCTTCAGCGCCGCGACGCGGTCGGCCAGCGGCTGCTGTGCCGAGAGCGCGCTCGCCGCCGCCGAGCCGGCGAGCGCCGCCGTGAACGAGAGCAGTGCGACCAGCGCTTGCCTAACGCGGACACGTTCGCGCCGAGTCATGTTCTCCCTCATGGGCGCACCACGAGGTCAGTGATGGCCTTTGTCACCGCGGGATCGTCCTTCTGGCCGAGCCAGAACAGCGCCTTCTTCCGCAGCTCGGGGTCGCCGTTGCTGTGGACGATGGCGAGCAGCTTGTCGGTCGCAGCCTTGTCGTCGCGCTGCGAGAGGACGAAGATCGTGTGCTCCTTCACCGTCTCGTTCGAGATCGCGTCGTAGAACGCCGCGATGTCCGCGGTCGGCGTGTCGCCCTGCCCGGCCCAGAAGATCGCCTTCTTCCGCGCCTCGACCGATGCGTTCTCGTCGCGCGCGATCGACATCACCCACTTCCGTGCGTCGCTGTCGTCGGACTGCGCCATCGCCATCAGGATCTGATCCCTGATGCGCTCATTGTCGACGCGGCCGAAGAGATCTCGCAGGAAGCGGAGATCCTCGGCTGTCGTCGCATCGCTGTGTCCGAGGGCGAACACGGCTTTCTCACGCACGTCGGACGGAGTGCCGGCGTCGCTGGCGATCGCGCGCACCTCGCGGCGTCCGCGGTCGTCGTTCGACTGTCCGAGCCAGAACACCGCCTGGCTCCGCAGCCGGGTCGAGGTCCCGTTCCGCGCGATGTCGATCAGCGCCGGCACGCCGGCGTTCCCGCGAATCTGCGACAGCGCGAAGACCGCCGCTTCGCCGACGCCCTTCTTGCCGTCATCCCCCGATCGAGCCAGCGCGGCCAGCGGTGCCACCATCGACGAATCGCCGACGATGCCGGCCCACTTGATCGCGGTGCGCCGCATCTCCGTGGAAGCGGACGTCCGCTGGCCGATCGCGAGCAGCCGCGGCGCGATCTCGGTGCTGTCGGCGACGATCGCCGGCATCAGGACGTTGCGCGCGCCAGCTGCGTCGCTCTTGTCGGCCAGGTCGAGGAAGAACGAGGCCGCGGCCGGCGCTGACACGACGCCGAGGTCCGTGACGCGTCCACCGTTGTCCGTCCACTTCCCGCCGATGTGCGTGCGTACGTTCGTCACGCCGGACGGGCCGACCTCGATCGCCACCCGGGCCGGTCCATGCCGGCAGCTCGTGCTCGACCAGTGCCCCTGGAACTCGCTCGTCGAGTTCATCATGAAGCTGTCGCCGACCCCGAGCGTCGATCCGCCGTCGCCGCAGACGTCGGCGCGGGTCGCGAACGTCATGCGCACTTCCCCCTGCCCCGCCGCGGCGACGCGCGCGGCGATCGACTGCCCGCCGGCGGCCGCCGCGCCTAACGTTACGGCGGCGGCGACCCTGACGGCACCTTGCATGAAGCGGCTCATTGGTTGATGATCTCCATCAGGAGTTGCTTGGCGCGGGGATCGTTCTTCTGCGCGAGCCAGAAGAGCGCCTTCTTCCGCATTTCGACGTCCTTGTCGTTCTTCGCGATATCGATCAGTTTGTCGGTCGCCGCGGCCTCGCGGCGCTCGGAGAGCACGAAGATGAAGTGCTCCTTGAGCTCCTGGTCATCGAGCTTGGGGTAGAGCGCGAGCAGGGTGTTGATGTCCATCTGGTGCCGCTGCCCCGCCCAGAACAGCGCCTTCTTGCGCACCTCGACCGGCTGCTTCGAGTTCTGCACGATGCCGAGCATCCAGCGCGCCCCTTCGTCGCCCGGAGTCTCCGACATCGCCTGGATGATCGCGTTCTGGATCTCCTCGCTGGTGGTCTTGTCGAACAGCGACTGCAGGAAGGCCGTGTTGTCGGGCGATCGCCGCGATGACTGGCCGAGCCAGAACACCGCCTTCGCCCGTAGCTCCTCGGGCGCATTCGACTGGGCGTACGCCCGCAGCGTCGCCTCGCCGCGGTCGGTGTTGGTGTTCGCGAGCGCGAAGATCGCCTTCTCCTGCACCTCTTCGTCCGACGACTGGTGCAGGATCGAGTCGAGCGCGGTCAGCGCCTTGTCCGAGTGGACCTGCGACAGCCAGAAGACTGCCTGACGGCGCACCTCGACATCGGGATCGTTCCGCGCCGCGCCGAGCAGGATGTCCGCGCTCTCCTCGCTCTCCTGCTGCGCGACGATGAACACCGCTTTGCGCCGCAACGCAACCGAGCACTCGTCGCGCTTCGCCAGCACCTGCTTGAGGATGGGGATCGCGCGGTCGGAATCCATCTGCATCAGCGCCATCAGCGCGGCGACCCGCATGTCGTTGTCGTCGTCCTCGCTCGGGCAGTTCGCGCCGGAGCCGGCGCCGCCGCGTCCGCGCCCACTCCCCGTTCCGGAGGCGACTCCGCCGCCGACACCGGCGCCGCTTCCGCTGTCCGCCGCCTCGAGGACGCGCTTCATTGCATCAGGATCGCCGCGGCGGGCGAGCGCACCCTGGATCCGGACGCTGAGCGTGCCGGCGTCGCCATTGCTGGCCGCGTTCGGGAAGCGGCGCTGCTGGTCCTTCAGGACATCGAGTGCGGTGCGCAGGTCGCGCTCGTTGCCTAACCGTGACAGCGCGAAGGCCTGGAAATACATCGCATCGGCGACGTACTGCGACTGCGGATACTTCCGCTCGACGTCGCGGAAGAGCGTCGCCGCCCGGCGATATTCGCCGCGATTGAGCGCCTCGCGCGCAACCTTGTAGAGCGAGTCCGCCGGATCGTCGCGATGGACGCGTTCCCAGCTCCGCGCGGCGTCGGCGCTCGCCCCCGCATCGGCCTCGTACGTCGCCGCGCCGGCATCGACCCCGCCGTGCCGGACGAGCCCTCCCTGTGCCGCCACCGCGCTCAGCGCGAAGGCGATCGTCGTCATGATACGCATCGTTATCCCCGTCTCAGGTTTCAGGCGAAAGCGCCCGGAGTCGTGTGATGATCTGGCGATGCCGGACGGCATCGTCGATGATCCCGAGATCGGCCGCCTCGCCATGCGCCCCCGGAAGGCGCGAGATCTGGGCGAGCACGAGCTCGAGATCCTCCAGCAACTGCTTGAGCTGCGGATCCTTCGCCGCAGGTGAATCGATGAGCAGCCGCGTCGTGCCGAGCAGGTCGCCCGCCCACGTCGCGATCGTGGTGTCGCTGCGCCCGACGCGCGCGTCGGTGTGGAGCGCGACCAGCAGCGCCTCGGTCGCGACCAGGTGCTGCATGGCTGCGACGCGGTAGGGGGTCATCGCCTCCGACTCGCTGCCGCTCCGGCGCGATTGGCTGGCCGCCGCCGGAGCACCGGCCGCGGCGCGCACCGCCGGTGCGCTGCCCTCAGGCAGCGATGTCGGGTCCGGCTCGCGGAGCGCGACGCTCGGCCCGATCGGCGACGGGATGACGGGCCCCGTTCCACCGGACGACGCGTCGGACGACGCCGCCGCGCTCGCCGCCGCGCTCGCCGCCGCGGGTGTCGCGCCGGCGATGTCGCGCCCGGTCAGCGGCGCGGGCAGCGGACCGGCGCTCTGCCGCCCGATGATGATCCCGATCACGAGCGTTGCCGCCAGCCCGGCGATGAGGCCGAGCATGCGACGGTGGCGGACGGCGAACGGCAGCACGCGCACTGCCGGCTTCCGCTCCGTTGCTGCTGCACGCGCGTCCTCGGCCGCCGCTCCGCGCGACTGACCCCGCGCCGCGGCGATCGCTGCCCACATCTCGGCGCGCGGAGTCGCCGGCGCGCTGTTGTGCTCCCGCGCCGCCTCCTGCAGCACCTCGTCGAACCTGTCGTCGCTGTTCATGCCCATTCCCCCACGAATGCCTGCAATGCGTCGCGCAGCTTTGCCCGAGCCCTCGACAGCTGCGCCTTCGAAGTCCCCGGCTGGACGCCGAGCACTTCCCCGATCTCCTCGTGCGTGTAGCCCTCGGCGTCGTGCAGCAGGAACACCGTCCGGTATCCCTCGGGCAGGGCGGCGATCGCCGCCGCCAGCCGCGTCTTGAGGTCCGGCTCCGCCTCGCGGCGGGCGCTGCCTAACGTCATTGCTTCGTCGAGCGATGCTTCGCGCTGCCTGAGCGTCTTCACCTTGCGCATCCCGTTGAGGATCACCGACACCGCGATCGTGTGCAGCCAGGTCGAGAACTTCGAATCGCCGCGGAACTCGTTCAGCCGGCTGAACGCGCGAATGAACGCGTCCTGCGTGAAGTCGCGCGCCAGCTCGTCGTTCCCGGCAAAGCGGAACGCGAGGCGGTAGATCCGGTCGACGTGCGCGTCGTACAGCTCGCGTTCGGCGGTCGGGTCGCCCGCGCGGGCGCGGGCGAGCAGCGCGTCTTCCAAACGGTCTCCGGCAGCTGGTGAAGTCACGGTCGCAACTGGTCGACGCTTGGGACACGACCCTTCCAGAAAGGGTTGCGTCGGTTGGGATACCTGAGTCCGGCGGGCTGAAGATGCCCCTTCTTGCGCCCGTCGCCAGCGGAACATATGTTCTCGCGCCCCGGCCCGAGGATGGACCGGGGGTCAGTACCGAGTTCGCGGTGCGCAGCTCCGCCCGTCCGTCGCGTGAGCGCGCGGCAGTGCCCCTCCGACGCGGGAGGGATCGATCCCGACATCCGTCGCGTGCACCGGCCCACCGGTGCGCGCGATTCAGGATTGCGCGCCGGCGCCTGCCGGCGCGTGTGTGTACCCTCATCGCTCAACGAGGTACTACCGTGTCGCGTCGGTCCACTGGTTTTGCCCTGCTCGCCGTCGTCGCCGGAGCCGCTGCCTGCTCCGACAACTCCGCCACCCCGACCGAGCCGTCGACGCTCGCACCGTCGGCCGCGCTCCAGGAAACAAAGTGGAGCAACCCTAACGCTCACATCATGCCGATCAAGTCGCAGGCGCAGGACGCGCACAACACGGCAGGAGGCGGGGGCGGTGGGACGGGGATCTTCTATCATGGCGGGCCGGTGCTCCAGAGCGGGACGAAGGTCGCCGCGGTCTACTGGGCGGCATCGCCGATCTTCACCGGCGGCCCGGCAGCCGGCACCAATGGCGCCGGATCGGGGGATGGCTCGCTGGTCGGCTTCTTCCTCAGCCACCTCGGCGGCACGCCGTACTTCAACATCAACTCGACGTACACCGACGGCTCGGGCGCGAAGATCGTCAACTCCGTCACCTACACGCAGTACTACGCGAACAACACGAGCGTCCCGGCGAGCGGCGCCTCGGTCTCCGATGCGCAGATGGTCGCGATGCTCCAGGCGGCGTTCGATGCCGGCAAGCTGACCTACGATGCGGGGACGCTCTACAACATCTTCACGGCCGCCAAGGTCAACCTCGGTGGCGGCTTCGGGTCGAGCTACTGCGCCTACCACACGCACGGCACAGTCACGATCAATGGTGTCGCGCGCACCGTGCTCTACTCGGCGATGCCCTATAACAACACCTATCCGGGCACCTGCACCAACGGCACCGCCGCGCCTAACGGCGACCCGGGCGCCGACGCCGAGGTCAACACCCTCGCCCACGAGATCGAGGAGACGACCACGGACATGATGGGCACCGCCTGGTTCGATCGCCGCGGCTACGAGAACGCGGACAAGTGCGCGTGGACGTGGGGCACGACCTACACCACCGCCAATGGCGGCGTCGCCAACATGAACATCGGCGGCAAGGACTTCCTCGTCCAGCGCAACTGGGTGAACGCCGGCTCCGGCGGGTGCGCGGTCAAGTACTGATTGGAATGCAGCAACGAGGCGGGCGCATCGGAGCAGTCTCCGGTGCGCCCGCTCCTTTTCCCGTTGCATCGATGGACGGCTGCTTGCAGGTTGGGCGACGATGACGTCCGAGCGCACGATCCAGGAGCGCGGCTCCGGGCCGCGACACGAGCTGCTCGCGCAGCTTTCCCTCGCGATGATCATCGCAGCGATCGCTGCATCGCCGGCGCGCGCGCAGTCCGACGCGCGGCCAGGCACCAGATCTTCGGCCTCGATCTCGTGCGCGCCGCTAGCGTCGTCGCGGGGTCCGACCTTCGTGTGGGGGAACGAAGCCGGGACGCTTCGCCCGCGGCGCCTTCGGCTCTGGGCCGACGGCTCGCTCGACGACACGCACGCGCGCACGCGCGGCCGTGCCGAGATCGCCGACAGCGTTCGTGCACTGGCGACGGAGGCTCGGCGCTCCGCGTTCTGGACGACGGTTTCCCCACCGATCACGCATCCGACGCACAATCCCGATCTCGCCCGCGAATACGTCGCCGTGGCCCTCACCTGCGGACACCGACGCTCGCTCTATCCCGTCGACGCCGAACCCCTTGCGTTCAGCGCGCTCCTGCGCCGACTGAACGCGATCGCACGCCTCGCCGAGGCGCGCTGATGTCCGCGGGCACAGCCCACCTCCGATCGGTGTACGAATCGGGATGCGATCGACTCACCTGACGATGCTGGTCGCGGCGACGGCCGCGCTCGTGCTGCCGTCCGCGATCCCGGCGCAGGCCTCACCCGGCGCGGGCGCCGGGGATGCAGCGGTATGCCTCGGCTTTGCGTTCGGTGCGTTCACCCCGCGCCTCGACTGGGCAAAGGCGGGGCATGCCCCGATTCGCGACAGCGCCTCGCTGCCACACGCGCCGGCCGGCCGCGACTGGGCGAGCGACCAGGCGCTGCCTAACGACAGCTCGCTCTATCTCTTCCCCTCGTGGTGGCCTGTCGGCGTGTACATCGAGCTGGCGACGCGCCGCCCCGCGCCGGGCGACACCGTATCCGGACGCGCGACGGCGCTGGTCGCGAGCGGACGCATCACCCCCCCCGTCGCGCGGGTGAAGGCATGGCGGGTCGCTTGTGACGGCTCGCGAGCGCCCGCTCCGCGAGACAGCGCAGCCGACACGTTGCACCAGCGGGCGCGACCGCGCGCGTGATCGAGAAAAGTTCGCAACACCACTGGAACCGCGCCGAAGCGGTCGTGTATACTTCGCCGTTCGCCCAATCGATCCACCGCGAAGCGAGGAGGTGATCCATTGTCTACTGACCTACGTACGGCGCGGATCGCCGGAAGCCGCTAAGGCTTTCAGCAAGCGCAGACCGGCGTTCGCGCCGATCGGTCAAGCGCCGGGAGCACTGTCATAGGGGACGGTGCTCCCGGCGACCGTTTAAGCCTCGGTCCTCCCGGGCATTCCGCGGCGCCGCAGGGCGTTGGCATGCTCGCTGCCTTGCAGCCAGGTGCAGCACACCAACCCCACTTCTGTTGATGGAGGCACGGCATGCACCGCACAACCAACGGACTGATGCTCGTCGCACTGGCAGCCAGCCTCGCCACGGCGGCGCAGGCACAGGGCAACAGCAACGCGGGAACGACCACTCCCCCCGGGCAGAGCACTACCACCGGCGCAACCGGGACGACCGGCAATGCGACCGGCGCCGTCGGGACGTCGAACGCGGGAACGATGGGCGCCGCGGACACGAACGCGATGTCGACGACGACAACGACGACGTCCAACGGCGACGTGAATGACAACGATCGCGATCATGGGTCGAAGGCCGGCTGGTTCGGTCTGCTCGGACTCCTCGGGCTCCTCGGACTCCGCCGCCGCGATCCGGAAGTCACCAGGACGACCTACACGACGACCGGCACGACCGGGACGACCGGAACCACGGGCACGACCGGCGGGACGACCGGCCGCATCTGACCGCGGTCGCGGTCTCCTGTTGCTGACGAGGGGGCGGGCCGGGATGATCCCGGGCCGCCCCCTCGTCGCTCCGCCGGGATCGCGCCGGCGTCGCCCGCCTAACGCTCGCTCGGCAGCGCCGTCACGGGGCGTCGAAGCTCTGGACCTGCGTCGTCAGCCGTCCTCGCGACGGGTCGCTGCCGAACACGGCGTCGATCTCGCGCTCCGATCGCCCCGGAAGCCAATCGATCCGGATGTCGACCTCGGTCGCGCTCGTATCGGGACGCTCGAGGGCAACGCGCACGTTGACTTCCTGGACGGCGAGGTCCCCCGTGTTGCGCACGGTGATCGGGACATGCCACTGCCTGCCGACCGCCCTCGGCGCGCCTGACGACGCATCGAGCGCGGGAGGCCGGTCAGGGTGTACCGCATCCCAGACCAGGACCGCGATGACCGCGAGCACGACCAGCGCGCTGACCGCAGTCGCGAGGCGCTCGACCCAATCCGGCTGCCGCCGGCCGTGCTCTCGATCGTCGGTATCGGACATCAGATGAGCAGCTCCCCCGCCGCGGCCCCGAGGCTGGTCACGAATCCGAGCGCGATCGCCTGATACACGCAGGCGACGAGGCCGGTCCCGGCATCCATCCGGCCGAAGGTCCACAGCAGATAGGCCGCGACGACCAGCGCCACCGCGTATGCGCCGACTCCTTCCTTGAAGAGCTTCTGCATCGCGCCCCGGTCGTCGCGCTCGCGCTGCCTGAACCCGACCGCGTAGACGATCGCATGCACCTGCACCAGCGAGGTGATGACCAGCGCCAGTGCGTGATGCCAGGGAAGCTTGAGCCCGATGATCATCGGTTCGTCGGTCGGCGCGACACCGAAGCCGAACAGCATCGCCCCGCCGGCCGCCATGCCTAACGTTCCGAGGTAGCTCGCGGCTTCGCGGCGGCGCCTGGTGACCGGATGGTCCTGGCCGAACTCGCTCATCGCCACCGACGCACCGACGCTGACCGGGACGGCCAGGAGCACGATCTTGCCCACGAAATCGCGAAGGGCCGTGTGCAGGCTGGTGACGCCGAGCAGCATCAGCACGAGCGACGCCGCGAACAGCCCGAGCCCGTAGGCGACGAGCGCCGCGCGCATCTGGCCGCCGCGGGTCTTCCGCGGATGGAGACCGCTGTAGTGCTGCAGCACGAGCAGCACGCCGTAGTTGAACGCGATCAACCCGAGCAGCCGCGTCGCGGCGAGGGTGAACCCGCCCCACCAGATCTCCATCGTCATGAAGCTCGGCATCCCGACGAGCAACCCCCCGACGACACCGCGGCCATAGGCCGTGAGCGTCCGCCGAGGGGTGTTCTGCTCCTGAGCTTCGTCTGGGGACACGTCCGGGCACCGGGATGAAAGCGGCAGCCTCCATGCACGGCCCGTACCGGCGCCGTCGTCCCCGTGTGCGGAGCTACCCGCCTAACGCGCGCCCTGGGTCCGCAGCCGCGCCACCATCGGCCCGATCGCCGAGATGACGCCGGCGTTTCCCTCGCGCAGCATCGCCGCGAGGATGTGCTTGCAGTCGCGGTCGCGCCAGAGATAGTCGCCGCAGTCGCAGCGGGGGCGGGCCCCGGTCGCGCCAAGATCCACCCAGTGTTCGGTCGCGCCACCGGCGACGCGGTAGCGTCCGGGGCCGGTGCGCTCGGCGACGAGCTGTACGCCGCGCTCGAGGCGGTCGAGGTCGACGGACATCCCGCCGACAGGGGTCATGAGATCCATTTTGTTGCTGCTCCCGTCCATTCTGAATGATTCGCAAGCGTGCCGGCGGCTGCCATCAGCGGAGGCGGCCGGCACGACCAGTTTTTCCAGCCCAGTTGATACCCCGAATCCCGGTCCGGGTTCGTCCTGCGGTCAATTGGGGGGCTGCTGCGTCAGCGACCGGTCAAGGGTGAATCTCCACGGACTCGCCGGCTGTCGGACCTCGTGTGGCCCGCGATGGCGCGCCCGCACCAACGAGTGACCAACTCCCGGAGGCACCATGTCCACCCCCCTCGCACGCCTCGCCCTCTGTGCCGTGCTCACCACCGCGGCCTGCAATGTGAGCGCCCCCTACGGATTCCACCGTGCGACCGCTGGCCCATATCCGTCACGCGACCTCCTCGGCGAAACCGAGATCGCGAACGCGAACGCCGGCACCGCCTACGACGCGATCATGCGCCTCCGGCCGACCTTCATCACCTGGCAGCGGAACGCAACGTCGCATGAGCGCCGGCTGGTGTACGTCGACGGAACGCTGATGGGCGGAATCGAGTGGCTGCAGACGCTGCCCGCCGTGGACATCCACGAAGTGCGGTTGCTGACGCCGATCACGGGTTCGAACATGTACCCCCTCAACAACTCGGCCGGCGCGATCGTCATCACGACCAAGTCCGGGTTCAGGCGTTAGGCGCGGGGACCCGAGGCGGGGCGGCTAGACCCCTTCGAGCTCGCCCCGCCGCTCGAT
>Ga0070658_10002477_pt1 | contig 15435 bp, 13 predicted proteins | sample KBSC13metaG_FD_64664 | JGI IMG/M metagenome (GOLD analysis project Ga0070658, IMG submission 64664) | Corn rhizosphere microbial communities from Kellogg Biological Station, Michigan, USA - KBS C1-3 metaG | ecosystem: Host-associated > Plants > Roots > Rhizosphere > Soil ...
GATTCACGACCGTAAAACTCCGTGACGTGGTCGATGACCTGCCCGCGGCCGCGGATGCAGAAGTCGATGTCGATATCCGGCATCGAGATACGTTCCGGGTTGAGGAATCGCTCGAAGAGAAGATCATACTGCAGCGGGTCGACGTCAGTGATCTTCATGCAGTAAGCCGCAAGCGAGCCCGCGGCCGAGCCACGGCCGGGTCCGACGGGGATGCCCTGATCCTTTGCGTACTTGATGAAGTCCCAAACGATCAGGAAATAGCCCGGGAAACCCATCTTCTTGATGGTCTCCAGCTCACGATCAAGGCGCGTCCGATATTCATCAAGAGAATATTTGAGAGTGCCGAGAGCGATACGGGGCTCCCATTCTTCACGCAGTCGTTCCTCAAAGCCTTCCCATAATACCTGCTCAAAGTATTCGTCCGTCGACAGTCCCTGGACAGGGATCGGGAAGCTCGGGAGCTGCCTGACGTCGTCGCCCTGCGGGATCTCCAGTTCGCACTGCTCAACAATGCGGCAAGTATTTTCCAATGCCTCGGGGAAGTCCTTCCCAAAGATCTCCCACATCTCCTCTGCAGATCTAAGGTGTCGTCGTGCGTCACTAAAGTCCGCGTTTGAGGAGAGTGTCCGCCCCTCACCGATACACATCAAGAGGTGCTGGGCGCGAGCGTCGTCGGCATTCAGATAATGAACGTCGTTTGTGGCGACGAGCGGCAGATCCGCTTTTTTTGCAATGGCTGCAGTGTCTTTTAGGTGCTGCTCTCCACCAGCGGTGTCGTGGACCTCAAGATAAAAGCGGTCTTTGCCAAAGATGTCCGTAAGGAGCGAAAGCTTTTCGAGAGCACGCTTCTCTTCACCCTGTGTCAGGAAGTGTCCCACAGGTCCAGCCGCGCCTCCGGAAAGAGCGATCAGGCCCTCGTTATACTCGCCGAGGAGCTCAAGGTCTATCCTGGGCTTGTAGTGAAGCCCCTCAGTAAAGGCGCGAGATGATAACTGAGTAAGGTTCTGATACCCCTTGAGGTTCGTCGCGATGAGTACGAGATTGTAATAGCCCTTCTCGCCCGCGTCTACAGCTGTAGACTTGTCACGGCGGTCACCAAACTTCAAAAACGCCTCATAGCCTATCACCGGGCGAATGCCGGCGTACGACATGGTGTTAAAGAACGACACGGCCCCGTACATGTTGCCGTAGTCAGTTATGGCACACGCTTTCTGCTCCAGTTCCGCTAATCGCTTCGCCAGAGGCTTTAATTGGACAGTGCTTTGTAAGAGGCTATAATCGGTGTGTACGTGAAGGTGAACGAAGTCTCTCGCCCCAAAAACAACCGGCCCAAGCTTGCTCGCCATAGTTAATGAAGAAAGTATATCTCGAAACATTCGGCTGCCAAATGAATGTGTCGGACTCGGAGAGAGTTGCGACAAATTTGGCACGCGATGGGTACGAGATGACGAAGGATGAAGCTGTTGCGGACGTCGTTATCTTCAATACCTGCTCCGTGCGCGAACGTGCTGAGCATAAGCTCTACACCCGGGTCGGGCACATCCGCCATGCCGAGCGAAAGAAGCCGGTCGTCGGCGTCATGGGCTGCGTAGCCCAATTGGAAGGCGAAACGATATTCAAGAAGATCAGCGGCGTTGACTTCGTGCTCGGCACTCGGGCTGTCGGACGTATCTCCACGGCTGTCGCGGAAACGCTCGCCGGTAGTACTCAGTATCTCGACGTCGGCGAACGCGAGGATAACTATGACTGGACGGTCGCCGATACTCACCGCCACTCCCCGTACGTCGGATTCGTGCCGATAATCGAGGGCTGCAACAAGTTTTGTACTTACTGTATAGTGCCTTTTTCGCGAGGACGCGAGCGAAGCCTGTCAGGGTCGGATATCGTACGGCGGGTACTTGAGCTCAAGGAAAGCGGCGTAAGGGAAGTCCACCTCATAGGACAGAACGTCAACAGCTACCGTCCGGAGACGGAGAGCGGACTTCAGGGCTTTGCAGGGAAGTCGGCCTTCTCTCGCCTCCTTAGGGCTGTGGCTGCCACAGGCGTCGAAAGGATAAAGTTTACAACCTCGTTTCCCCGTGATTTCCGCGACGACATCGTGGACGCGATCGACGAGAACGAGAATCTTTGCAATTGGGTCCATTTGCCCGTGCAGTCTGGCTCGGACCGTGTCCTTCGCCTTATGAAGCGCGGCCACACGGTCGAGAGCTACAAGAAGAAGATCGACAGGGTCAAAGCATCGCCCCGCGAGATCTCGCTGACAACGGACGTGATCGTGGGCTTTCCCGGTGAGACTGACGATGACTTCCGGCAGACGTTGGAGCTATTTGAGTACTGTAGATATGATGCAGCGTATATCTTTAAGTACTCGCCGCGGCCAGGCACGCCTGCGTTCAACATGGCTGATGACGTGAGCCCGGCTGAAAAGACACTCCGCTTCCTGGAATTGGAAAAGCTCCAGAGGCGAATACAGGCCGAAACCGCCAACGCGATGCTCGGCAAAACCCTTAAAGTATTAGTTGAGGGTTCGTCTGCCCGCAGCGAGCATAGTTTCACGGGCCACTCTGCGTGTCACCGCGTGGTTAACTTCACCGGGACAGAGGGGATGCTTGGTAATATCGTAGACGTCAGAGTGACAGAGGCTAAGCCAAACTCACTCTTTGGAGAGGTCGTACACTAGATAAATGGAAAGCGGCAGTCTTGTAGAAGTGAAGATCGGGGCCCTGATAATGGACCCGAATACCAATACGCCCATAGTTGTCCTTAAGGGCGTCAGTTCCGAGACAGTCCTTCCGATCTGGGTGGGTGCCTTTGAGGCCAACGCCATAGCTCTCGAGATCGAGAAAGTTGTGCCGCAGCGGCCCATGACGCACGATCTACTGAGGAACGTGATCATGGAGTGCCGTCTACGCGCGTCCAGCGTCGTGATCACAGATCTGCTGGAGAACACGTTCTACGCACGGATCGAGCTCAAGGACGTAAACGAAGATCCGGTCCTGCTTGACGCTCGTCCGTCTGATGCCATAGCTCTCGCACTCCGATTGGATTGCCCCATATTCGTTGAGCAGCGGGTGATCGATCAATCTGCTTCCTCGGGCGGCTCAGGGGAGCCCGAGCTTGGCGAGGATACGCCACCGGATGAGTGGCCCGAGCTGATCGGGTGATCCCGCCCGGCTATTACATAATCTCTATTATCGGACGCGATAAGTGTTTGCGGCTGGCCGTGGCCATTCGCCGGAGGTCCCCTGCTTTGACACAGCAGGACTCGGGCGATATCATTCTCGTTTTGTTATCTACTCGTAGATCGCATCAAAGCAGACCACAAGTAAAGGAGTTACTAAATTGAGTAGCGGTAATTTTCTATTCACGTCCGAGTCCGTAACCGAGGGACATCCGGACAAAATTGCGGATAACATTAGCGACGCAATTCTCGACGCGATCATCAGCCAGGATCCCACGGCCCGAGTCGCATGTGAGACGCTGGTTACGACCGGGCTAGCCGTCGTGGCCGGAGAGATCACAACCTCGGCCAAGGTCAACTACAAGCAGATCATCCGCGAGACGATCCAGGAGATCGGCTACGACAACGCCGAATTTGGCTACGACTCAAACACATGCTCCGTCATCGACGCTATCGGAACCCAGTCCCCGGATATCGCGCAGGGCGTGGATACGGGCGGTGCCGGTGATCAGGGACTCATGTTTGGCTTCGCGTGTAACGAGACGCCTGAGCTGATGCCTATGCCCATCCAGATGGCGCATAACCTGACGCGGCGTCTGTCAGAGGCTCGTAGGAGCGGCGAAATTCCCTACTTAAGGCCTGACGGCAAGTCGCAGGTGTCGATCGAGTACCGCGATGGACGCCCGTTCCGCGTAGAGGCCGTGGTTATCTCTTCCCAGACCGCTGACGTTGATATCGACACCATCCGCAAGGACATCCGCGAGAAGGTCATCGATGCGGTGATCCCCGCGGAAATGTGCGATGACAATACGAAATATCACATCAATCCAACGGGCCGATTTGTGGTCGGTGGCCCTATGGGTGATGCCGGTGTGACCGGGCGCAAGATCATCGTCGACACGTACGGCGGCTATGCCCCGCATGGCGGCGGTGCTTTCTCGGGTAAGGACCCAACGAAGGTGGACCGCTCGGCAGCCTACATGGCCCGCTACATCGCAAAGAATGTTGTCGCGGCAGGATTGGCTGAGAAGTGCACCGTACAGCTCGCTTACGCGATCGGTGTTGCAGAGCCCGTCTCAGTGCTGATCGATACGCACGGCACCGGAACGATCGACGACGAGAGGATCTCTGATATCGTCCGTGAGAACTTCACGTTGACGCCGAAGGCGATCATCGAGACGTTGGACCTCCGCCGGCCCATCTTCAAGCAGACGGCCCGGTTCGGCCACTTCGGCCGTCAGAACGACGAGTTCTCGTGGGAAAAGACAGATAAGGCCGAGGCACTTCGCTCTGCCGCAGAAAGCCACAAAGGAGCAGCAAATGCCTGAATCAGCACCTTCCGTTTCACACGACATCAAAGACATCAGCCTTGCACCGCAGGGTAAGCAGCGCATTGAGTGGGCTGACCGCGAAATGCCCGTCCTGCGTCTCATACGTGAGCGTTTTGAGCAGGAAAAGCCGCTTACGGGCGTAAAGCTCGTCGCTTGTGCTCATATCACAACCGAGACCGCGAATCTGGCCCGCACGCTGCAGGCCGGTGGTGCGGAGGCTTTGCTTATAGCCTCTAACCCGCTCTCGACACAGGACGACGTCGCTGCGTCGCTCGTCGCCGACTGGGGGATCCCCGTCATGGCGATAAAGGGCGAATCCACAGACACTTACGTTCGTCACGTTAAGGCGGCACTTGACACAAATCCGAACCTCATCATAGATGACGGATCGGACGTCGTGGCCACGATGATCAAGGAGAAGCCGGAACTGATCAACAATCTGATCGGTACGACGGAAGAGACGACGACCGGTATCGTTCGCCTGAAGGCGATGGTCGCCGCGGGCGTGCTCAACTTCCCTTCCATTGCGGTAAACGACGCTCAGACAAAGCATTTCTTCGATAACCGATACGGTACGGGCCAGTCGACGCTTGACGGCGTCATTCGTGCGACGAACATCCTTCTCGCCGGCAAAACGCTCGTCACGGTCGGCTACGGCTGGTGCGGCAAGGGCGTCGCGATGCGCGCCCGCGGTTTGGGTGCGAACGTGGTCGTAACGGAGATCGATCCCATCAAGGCGATCGAGGCGGTCATGGACGGATTCCGCGTGCTCCCCATGAAGGAAGCGGCGAAGATCGGCGATTTCTTCATCACGGTCACTGGCAACCGCCACGTCATCGATCGCGAGCACTTCGAGGTCATGAAAGACGGTGCGATCCTCGCAAACAGCGGCCACTTTGACCTGGAGCTGAACCTGGAAGCTCTCCGGGAGGCTTCTGAGCCCGCCGTGAAACGCCGTCCTTTCGTTGAGGAGTACATCAACAAGAGCAACGGCAAAAGCGTGATCATCCTTGGCGAGGGCCGCCTGATCAACCTCGCAGCCGCTGAGGGCCATCCGGCTTCGGTAATGGATATGTCCTTTGCCAATCAGGCCCTCTCGGCAGAGTACCTTGTTAAGAACAAGGGCGTTCTGCCCGCGGGCGTTCATGTACTGCCTCCGGAGGTCGACCAGGAGATCGCTTCCCTCAAACTCCGTGCTATGGGCGTCAACATCGACGTACTTACGCCGGAGATGCTCGAGTACATGTCGAGCTGGGAGACGGGAACGTAATCAGTTAGCCATTCAAGTGCAGACTGCACGAGGAAAGCCCCGGTCTTCGGCCGGGGCTTTTTCGATTAGCAACGGTGCTGTGCTGACTATTCCAGATATGTGCATCTGAGCGTACCGATATCGATCGTCTTACGGGTGTCGAGGTCCAGCTTTTTAGATTGTATCCAGCCGACGCTGCCGCCCATCTTGCGGTATTTCGCAGCGTTTGGACATGAGGAGACCGGACCCTTTCTGTCAGAAGGCGCGTCGTAGTACAGATATCTGGCAGCCTCGATCCGAGGGGCATTTTCATTCGCAAAATACTCGACACTTGTGACCTCATCACCTGAGTCGGTCTTGTACACAAGGAGACTCCTTGAGCCGGAAGAGGTCCCTGCGTCGATAAACATGTAAACGGCGGAGATCCCGTAGAAGCTGTTATTATCCGAGTCCTTTATGGTTGCGTACGGCTTAGAACTGAGCTTGCAGGCTTCTTTTCCCTTCGCAGTGCCTTCGCGGTCCCAGATGCTTACATCATCACCGGCATCTCCGCTGGGTTTGGTCTTTACCACATGCTTGCCGAAAACAAGGCAAAGGCCGTTTCCCTCCGTTGTCTGAAACTCCGGCGTGGCGGAGCCTTTCATCGGCGTAAAGGGCTCATCCTGGCCATATACGGCGGCTGACGCGAACACTAGAAAGGCAAAGATTGCCGGGAAGATCCTCATAAAGTCTGTCATCTGCTCGCAGGCACGCAAGAGAATACTCGCGCGGTGCCGCGCTTTGCAAGTCGCAACTGCATACGTGCCGACTGTAGAAAAGAATAGCCATCAACGACCGATCGTCGCTAGACCCTTCCCTTTCAAGAGGACAGAATGAAGTGACGGATGCACGGGGAGGTAAGGACAATTCGTTTGTGGGAGATGATCCACCTCGGCAAGGGCGCTCCGTTGCTGAGGCAGGTCATTCACGCGGTGATCAGTATCGCGCTTCGGCTGTTCTTTCGCCGGATCGAGGTAGTGGGCGTCGAAGCGGTTCCTCATTCCGGGCCGCTGCTCTTCGTACTGAACCACCCGAACGGGCTGGTCGATCCGGCTCTGGTCTTTGTGTCATTGCCGCGGCGTGTTTCGTTCCTCGCCAAGTCCACTCTCTTCGATAATGCGTTTGGAGCGTTTGTGCTGCGCACGCTTGAGATCTTGCCGGTTCACCGAATGATAGATGCCGGGGCAAAGTTGGAGAGCAACTTCTCAACCTTCGAAAACTGTTTCGAGCTGCTACGCAGCGGCCGCTGCATCGCTATCTTTCCGGAGGGGGTCTCGCATGACGAGCCGCAGCTGCAAAAGATCAAAACCGGTGCCGCCCGGATCGCCTTTGGCGCGGTGTCCGGGCCGGATCCCGCCATAGGGCTCAAGATCGTCCCCGTTGGGCTCTACTACACGTCAAAAACGTCCTTCCGCAGCGAGGCGTTGATCCGGTACGGTGAGATATTCGGTGTTGAACCCATTGAGCTCGACGCTAACGGCGAACCGCCTCGTGATGCCGTGGCAGCGCTGACCACCAAGATCGAGGATTCCCTGCGGGAAGTAACGCTCAATGTCGAAACCGGATCCGAGCTTGATGAGGTCTTACGCGCGGAGGCGTTATTCTCATCCGTCTTTGAAAACCTCTTCTTCAAACAGACGCTGATCCACACCCTGGAACGCCTGCAAGGCCTGGCCGCCAAATATGCGCTGCTGGAGAGAGACGACCCTCAGATGATGCTGGAGCTGAGTACAAAGGTCGCACGGTATGAGACCGACCTTAGGTCCAGCGGAGTCACTAGCGAGAGCCTCTCGATCCTGCATCACCCAACGTGGTATGTGTTCCGATATCTGCTGCTCCGGATCGTAGTGCTGATGGTACTGGCGCCGGTTGCGATCGTCGGGGCGGTCATTCATTCGCCGGCTTATCTATTCTCGGCGCTGATCGGGCGGATCTTCAGAACCCATGACGTGGATGTCGCTGGCTCGAGCTCGACCATAGTCGCCGCCATCGGCCTCATGCCGCTGACGTGGGGGATCGTCGCTGCGGTCCTGTGGTGCTTCTCGGGATGGCAGATCGCGCTGATCTCTGTACCGGTCACGATCCTATGCGGGTATGTCGCCCTCCGCTCGTCGGAGACCCTCATCGACATGCGCGTGTGGCTGCGGGCCGCATGGCTGCTGCTGCGGCGGCGAGCGCTATTCCTGCGCCTCCTCATTCGGCGTGAAAGCCTGCAAAGAGAGATCAGAAAAGTGATAGAAGAGTAGCCGCTGCTGAAATACTACTCTGAGGCTGGTAACCTGAAATTGATCACAGGAGGAACTATGAACACGCGGGAGTTGGGTAAGAGTGGACTCGTCGTTTCTGAACTCGGTCTGGGCTGCATGGGGATCAGTTTTGGCCTTGGGCCGGGCATCTCTAAGGAAGAGGGTGTTGCTCTCATCCGGGCAGCACATGAGCGAGGCGTTACATTCTTTGACACGGCGGAGGTGTACGGGCCATGGGTGAACGAGGAGGTCGTAGGCGAGGCCGTAAAGCCCTTTCGCGATGAGGTAGTGATCGCGACGAAGTTCGGTTTCGATATAGACGAGCAAGGCGTGCAGACGCCTGGCGCCCTGAATAGCCGTCCGGAGCACATTAGGGCAGTTGTGGACGCTTCCCTCAAAAGGCTGCAGACCGATCACATCGATCTCCTTTACCAGCACCGCGTGGACCCTGCCGTTCCGATCGAGGATGTTGCAGGAGCCCTCAAGGGTCTGATCGATGAAGGCAAGGTACTTCACTGGGGGCTTTCTGAGGCGGGAGTCGCGACCATTCGTCGGGCTCATGCGGTACAGCAGGTGACGGCGCTGCAGAACGAATATTCGATGTGGTGGCGTGAAGCTGAGGATGAGATCTTCCCTGCGCTCGAGGAACTGGGTATCGGATTTGTCCCTTTCAGCCCGTTGGGACGTGGGTTCTTGACCGGCAAGATCGACGAGAATACCGAATTTGTGGCTAAGGACTTTCGCAATACAGTACCCCGCTTTTCTGCCGAGAACCGCAAGGCCAATCAGGCACTGGTCGATCGCATCTCCGAGTTCGCCAGGGAGAAAGGAGCCACCAATGCGCAGATCGCCCTGGCGTGGGTACTCGCTCAAAAGCCGTGGATCGTTCCGATCCCCGGCACGACAAAGCTGCACCGGCTCGAGGAGAATCTAGGGGCGGTAAATGTCACCCTCTCAGCGGACGATCTACGGGAGCTGGATGAGCTGACCTCGTCCGTAGAGATCAAGGGCGAGCGGTACAGCGAGGCGGCTCAGAAGATGGTTGATCGATAGATATGACTTCGGTTTGCCGCGACTTCACGCGTCGCCACGTAGCGAACCGCCCCGGCCTCCCGGCCACCCGTACTTCGTAAAGGGGGGAGCCTAGTTCTAACAATGAAAGCGGTCATGGGCTGCCCGCTCGAGCGCTTCGCGGTGGTTCGGGTGGGCGATCTTGATCAGCTCCGATGCACGCTGCCGGAGATTTTTGCCGTAGAGGTTCGCGACTCCAAACTCGGTGACGATGTAGTGGACGTGGGCGCGGGTGGAGGTTACGCCTGCGCCCTGTTTTAGGAAAGGTACGATCTTGCTCTCCCCGAGCTTTGTTTGGGACGGAAGGGCGATGATCGGCTTTCCACCCTCGCTCAATGACGCCCCACGAATGAAGTCCATCTGTCCGCCCACGCCGGAATACTGGCGCATACCGATCGAGTCCGCACAGACCTGACCCGTGAGATCGACCTCGATCGCCGAGTTAACGGCGGTCACTTTCGGGTTACGGCGAATGACCGACGTGTCGTTCACATATGCGATGTCGAGCATCAGCACCTGAGGGTTGTCGTCGATGAAGTCGTACAGCTTTCGCGTGCCCATCACAAATCCGGCGACCATTCGACCCGGATGCTTTACCTTCATCCGGCCGTTGATCACGCCTTTCTCGACGAGCGGGATCACGCCGTCCGAGAACATCTCGGTGTGAACGCCTAGATCTTTGTGATCGCCGAGCGACGCAAGAACCGCATTCGGAATTGAGCCGATCCCCATCTGGATCGTCGCGCCGTTCTCGACGAGTCCGGCGATGTGTTTCCCTATCGAGCGGTCCTCGTCTGTCAGCCGCGGCATCTGCACCTCGTGGAGCGGCTCGTCGACCTCGACCATGTAGTCGATCTCATCTATGTGGATGAGCGCGTCGCCCTGCGTGCGCGGCATGTGCGGGTTGATCTGTGCTACGACGCACTTCGCCGTCTCGAACGCCGCTCTCGCAACATCCACCGCAACACCGAGCGTGCAGAATCCGTGCTTGTCGGGCGGTGATACGTTCAGCAACGCAACATCGAGCGGCAGCACGCCCTTGCGAAACAGATTAGGCACCTCGGAGAGGAATACGGGAATGTAGTTGCAATGCCCTTCCTGAATTCCCGCCCTGACATTCGCCCCCACAAAGAATGCGTTGACGTGGAAGCTCTCCTTAAACTCCGCCCTCGCATACGGCGCGTCGCCCTCGGTGTGCAGGTGAACGATCTCGACACTTTTCAGCTCCGGTGCCCGCTCCATCATCGCCCGAATGAGCGCCTGCGGGGCCGCAGCGACGCTGTGGATGAACACGCGATCGCCGGAGGTGATGCATTGGACGGCTTGCCGTGGGGTTGCTAGTTTGCTCATTGGCCGGTTTTCGCGATGATCGCGTCGCACTCGGAGATCGCCTGCTGTAGATAGCTCTGATCTATGACGTATTGAAACTCATGGGTCTGCATGAGATGGTCAGGTGAGATTCTAACGAGGAGTTCAAAGTGTCCCAGGCCGTCAGAAGTTGCTCTGCAAAATTCTCCACTCCTCATTCTCCAATATCCTCATTCCAAACTTCTGGATAATCGGCGATGAATTTGCCGAGTAGGTCTTTGCACTCGGTGTTGTTGAGGTCGATCACGTGAACGCCGCTTTGGCGGAGCCAGTCGATGCCGCCCTGGAAGGTCTTTGATTCACCTACGACTACGGTACCGATGCCGAATTGGCGAACGAGGCCGCTGCAGTACCAGCACGGGGCGAGCGTTGTCGCCATGATCGTGTCCCGATAGTTGCGTTGACGGCCAGCCTTCCGAAACGCGTCTGTCTCGCCATGGATCGACGGGTCATCCTCCTGCACACGGCGATTGTGCCCGCGGCCGAGCAGTTTCCCTTCCCTGTCGAACAAAGCCGCACCGATCGGAATACCGCCCTCGGAGGCTCCGAGACGGGCTTCTTCGATGGCGATGTCGAGCAGCTTTTGTGGATCGATGTGATTTCGCATTTGAGGATATTTCACCACATAGAACATAGGGCACATAGGACAGTCGTCACATTTGAGGCACTGTAGCCCTTGGACTACTGACTACATATCTATGTGTGTATGCCGCGATTTGGTTAAAATCAAACCTATGCGTGATCTGAGTCCAGGGGATTATTTGGTGTTTCAGCTCGAGGCCGGTTTTGGCCTGCTGCGGCTGTTGGCGGTTGACGAGTCAAACGGCGACTTTGTGTGGCATGTCACCGCCTACTCAAACCTCTTTCCGAGTGTAGGGGCCGCGGAGGAGTCGATCGTCGGCTGCGACCTCAAGAAGTCCATAGAGCATGTAGCACTTACCACGAGAGCGTTTGAGAGCACGCAGGTGAGTGCGGTCGCAAACCTCCCGGTGACCTCAGACGAGAATGCGAAGATCGACGAGTGGCGAATGTCCGACCAGCCGGTGTCGGATATGTCCATCAGGCTGCTGATGGGGTTGCGGTGACGGAGTGAGTTCCAGGGATCTCTGCGTCTTTGTCCCTAGATCCCGCGCCTCTTTATTTCGTTGTGCAGCATTTCGAGTTCACGGCTCATGTGGCCCGCGGCGGAGCTGTTTTCTTCGGCGCGCCGCATGAGATAAGGGACGGTGTCCTGAACCGGGCCGTACGGGACGTACTTCGACACATTGTAGCCGTGGGAGGCGAGAACGTAAGAGATGTTGTCGCCCATCCCGTATAGTTGTGAGAAATGAATATGCGGATGGCCGTTAGCTATGCCCGCATCGTGCATAGCAGCCGCGAGCTGTTGAGTGCTCGCCTCGTTGTGCGTAGCCGCAACAAAGGACATGTCCTTGTAATGCTTTAGGCAGTATTCGAGAGCCGCGTTGTAGTCCGCATCGGTATCCTCGCGTGTAGCGTGGATCGGTGAAGGATAGCCTTTCGCTGCGGCACGCTCGCGCTCCTTTTCCATGTAGGCTCCGCGAACGAGTTTCACGGCGTAGATCCAGCCTTCGTTCTGTGCCTGCCGGCGAGCGTCCTTGAGATGCTGCAGTCGGTCCGTGCGATACATCTGGAGCGTGTTGTAGACGATCGGCTCCTCGTGGTTGAAGCGGGCCATCATCTCCATCGCGAGACGATCGATGGTGTCCTGGTACCACGAGTCCTCTGCATCGATAAAGATGGGCTGGCGGATGGCGGCGGCGGCTGAGCAGATCTCCGAAACGCGCTTGTGGATACGCTCGGCCTTTGCCTGGCTCTTGGCATCGAGCTTCTTTCGGCAGCTGAGCTTTTCCAGGGTGCCAAGGGGAGCGATCCCGGTCATCTTGAATACCGAAAAAGGAATATTCGGATCATCTTTCGCCCGCTGAATAGTTCGAATGACCTCGTCCTTGGTCTTGTCGTACTCCTCCTCGGTAGTGCGTCCTTCAATGGCGTAGTCCAGCACCGTACCGATGCCGACACTGCCGAGACGGCTGATCACCTTCTCGCTCTCGGCTATGGTCTCCCCACCGCAGAACTGCTTGTAGATCGTTCCTTTCACCATCGGCTCTATGGGCAGGCCGAGTGATAAGGCGAACCTCGTCATTCCCGTCCCAACAGAGTTGAGGAACGGTGAATTCAGCATTTTGAAGAGGCGGTATTTTTCTTTCAGTTCCGCGTCCGACTTGTCCCCATAGGCGGTCGCGGTATCGCGAAAGTCCAGCGAGAATTCGCTCATAAAAATCCCACTCTAGCATATTCGGAACAGAGGACACAGACACCGCTGAGCTCGAATATCCTTATTTATAGTTGAGCATCCGCCGATAGCTCCGGGTGTAACGCTCATCACAAGTGCTCGTGAAGCCCGGTTTCAACTCTCCCGCATATTCCCTTATGATTCTTATTTCACCGCACGGCGATCCTGTCAGCTTTGCGGCCCATCCATATGGCGAAAGGATTACCCAAGCGATCGGAGAATTACTCCGAATGGTACAACGAGATCGTAAAGCGAGCGGACCTGGCGGAGAACAGTGCCGTGCGTGGCTGCATGGTCATCAAGCCCTACGGCTTTGCGATCTGGGAGAAGATGCAGCGCGCATTGGACGATATGTTCAAGGCGACCGGCCACCAGAACGCGTACTTCCCTCTCTTCGTACCGAAATCTTTTCTCGAGAAAGAGGAAGAGCATGCTGAGGGCTTCGCCAAGGAATGTGCGGTCGTTACGCACTACCGGTTGAAAGCTGATCCTGACGGTAAGGGACTGATCGTTGACCCCAACGCCAAACTCGAGGAGGAGCTGATCATTCGCCCGACATCAGAGGCCGTGATCTGGAACACCTATCGCGGTTGGATCCAATCGTGGCGTGACCTTCCCCTGCTGATAAACCAGTGGTGCAATATCGTTCGCTGGGAGATGCGGACAAGGTTGTTCCTGCGCACGGCAGAGTTTCTGTGGCAGGAGGGACATACGGCACACGCGACGGAGCAGGAAGCCATTGAGGAGACAGAGCGAATGCTCGGCGTCTATGCCACGTTCGCGGAGGACTGGATAGGCCTGCCGGTACTGAAAGGCCTAAAGTCTCCGAACGAGAGATTCGCTGGTGCTATCGAGACCTATTGTATCGAGGCATTGATGCAGGATGGCAAGGCGCTGCAATCCGGCACTTCCCACTTTCTTGGACAGAATTTCGCTAAGGCGTTTGACGTCAAGTTCGTCAACAAGGAGAACCAACTCGAGTATGCGTGGGCAACGTCGTGGGGCGTCTCGACGCGGCTGATGGGAGCCTTGATCATGGCACATTCGGACGACAATGGCTTGGTGCTGCCGCCAAAACTTGCGCCGATCCAGGTCGTCATCGTACCTATCTATAAGTCGCCTGAGGACCTCGCCACGATCAGCGAGAAGGTCGCCCCACTTGTGCAGGATCTCAGGGCTGCCGGCATATCGGTGAAATATGACGACAACGATAACCAGCGCTCGGGCTGGAAGTTTGCCGAGTACGAGCTCAGAGGCGTCCCTGTAAGACTCGGGATAGGCATGCGAGATCTCGAGAGCGGAGCCGTAGAGGTGGCACGACGCGACAACCTGACAAAGGAATCGCGTCCGCTTGAGGGGATCGTCGATCATATTGCGGGGCTGCTCGATGACATTCAGAGGAACATCTATCAGAAGGCGCTGACCTTCCGTGAGGAGAATACCTTCCGCGTCGATACCTGGGATGAGTTTACGGAGCAGATCGAGAAAGGCGGCTTTATCCTCGCTCATTGGGACGGTACGGCGGAGACCGAAGAGTCGATCAAGGAGAAAACGAAGGCTACCATCCGCTGTATCCCGCTGGACGCTCCACACGAGGATGGGAAGTGTGTGCTCACCGGTGCGCCGTCGACGCGCAGGGTCGTTTTTGCGCGTGCGTACTAGGCGAAAAAGCGATGTTCTGGTGATAGAATCGAAGAGGCGGCATTCAACCGAGTGACCGCCCGCCGGGACCCTCTCCACACCCGGTGACCAAGCTGAAATGAGGATCAGGGGGATTTCCCACGAGCGATGGGGGACACTAGCCGCAATGACGTCCGCTCCGCAGATCTATATCGGGAGCTCGCGGAAAACAGTATTGACGCCATGCTACTGTTCCGCCTGGATGGGTCCATCCTCGATGCGAATCCTGCTGCTCTGAAGGCATACGGCTACTCTCTGGCCGAGATCAAGCAAAAGAACATACGCGACATCCGCTCACCCGAGGAGCGCGGGAGTCTGGCCGAGCAACTGACACGAGCGGGCCAAGGTTCGTTTCGCTTCGAGACTCGCCATCGAGGTTCCGACGGCATCGACTTCCCTGTCGAGGCGACATGGACCCGGTCCTGCACAGATGATGGTGAGGTCATCCTGAGTGTTATTCGGGATATCTCGGAAAGAAAAAGGTGGAAATCTGATCATGAGGAGGCGATCCGTCGTTTACGGGCGAGCGAGGAACGTTACGACCGGCTCATTGAGCAGACGATAGACTGTATCTTCTTGGCTTCGCCGGATGGCCGTTATACCGACGTCAACCGTGCAGGCCTGGAGATGTTCGGCATGACCCGAGAGGAGCTGCTCTCGAGTCATATATCGGATCTCCTGCACCCGGAGGAGCACCACAGGATCCTCCCGACCATCGAGAAACTCGCATCCGGCGATGTTACCCACTGCGGGGAATGGCGATATATACGCAAGGACGGCTCGGAGTTCATCGGAGAGCTGCTCGGCAAACAGATGCCCGACGGGACCCTTCAGGGCATTCTCCGTGATGTAACGGAGCAGAGGCTGATCGAGAGGGAGTTTCGCAACACCGAAGCTACGCTTCGGGCGTTCTATGAGAATTCGCCGTTATGCATGGGAATTACGGAGATCGTTGG
>Ga0070658_10002482_pt1 | contig 15411 bp, 15 predicted proteins | sample KBSC13metaG_FD_64664 | JGI IMG/M metagenome (GOLD analysis project Ga0070658, IMG submission 64664) | Corn rhizosphere microbial communities from Kellogg Biological Station, Michigan, USA - KBS C1-3 metaG | ecosystem: Host-associated > Plants > Roots > Rhizosphere > Soil ...
GAACATGCCAAGCCTGCGGATGACACCCTGATGTCAAATTTATTTTATGCTATCTTCTCGATATCAATCACTTGCGGCTTAAGTTGACGCTAATGGGCAAACGGTCTAAGGGTTTCGAAAAAAGCCAGCGCTTCGGGAAAAGGAGCCAGCGCCTGAAGCAGATCTTCCGGCACAATGGCGGTGCTGGAGGAAGAGTAGGCATTGTTCCATAGACCATTCGCCTTTGCTGCCTCGATGGCGGCCAATCCTGGAGGCTGCATTTTCCCGGACCCTATCAGATCCAGTGCCTTCTGTCGGTTCACCGCAGACCAGATGCTTTTCGGTTTTCGCAGGGTGAATTTCTGCAGCCAGAATTCGTCATCGCATTTCTGCTTCTGTCCATCGATCCAGCCGTAGCACAGAGCGGTTTCCAAAGCCTTTGCATAGGTGACGGTGGGAATTTTGGAATCCTTCTTGGCTATCTTCAGCCAGAGGCCTTCGGACGTTGCATGATGTTTGACCAGCCACTCATGCCACGCTTTTTGGGAAGCAAATGCCAATTGCGGGAGTGAATCACGCATTGGCATGAGGGCAGGGGCTTACAGGTTCAGCAGAATAAGGATCGGCTGGGGCCAGAAGCCGAAAATCACCACCGCAAGGGTGAGTATGGTCACGCATACCTTGCTGATGGTTGGCAGCACGATGGGAGTGTCATGGTCTGGAGCAGACCACCACATGGTCCGGATGGTTTTGAAATAATAATAGAAGCCAGCTGCGGCGGAAATGAAGGCGATCACCACTCCGGCCCATAAGCCTGCGCCCACCGCGAGTTGGAACACAAAGAATTTTCCCACGAAGCCTGCAGTCAGCGGCACACCTGCCAAGGCTGCCAGCAGCAGGGTGAGGGCGAGCGCAATGCGTGGGTTGGTTTTCCCCAGGCCCCGGAAGTCATGGATCGTTTCACCATCGCGCTGGATACGCACTTGGGAAAGGATGAAGAACACACCGAGCGTCATCAGCAGGTAGGTGGCAAGATAGAAGGAGACTACCTTTGCAGAGCCGAGAGACTCAGCCGTTTCGGACTTTCCGGCAGCCAGAGCGAGAAGCAGAAAGCCAGCGTGAGCGATGGAAGAGTAGGCGAGGAGCCGTTTGAAATTCGTCTGGGGAATGGCAGCCAGATTTCCGAAAAGCAGGGTGGCAGAGGCAAGAAGCAGCAGCAGCGTGGTGACGGGCCCACGGGTGGCTTCATTTTCCAGAAATGGCTGCACGAAGCGCAGCGTGAGTGCAAAGCCTGCAGCCTTGGAGCTGACTGAAAGAAAGGCGGTGGTGGGTGTGGGTGCGCCTTGATAGACATCGGGAATCCATGCCTGCATTGGGACCGCGCCAATTTTGAAGCTCAGCCCGATCATTACGAAGGCAATGCCGAAAAGCAGACCGGTGGAGTGAGAGACTTCCGGAGTCAGCGCGGCAAAGTTAGATAGCACCATTGTTCCCGTGGACCCATAGACCCAGGCGATGCCGTAAACGAGGAAGCCAGTGCTGAGTGCGCCGAGGATGAGATATTTTACACCCGCTTCCAGCGAGCCAACATTGCGACGCATGAAAGCGACCAAAACGTAGAAGGTGACAGTGATCAGCTCGAGCGCGACGAACGCTCCGGCTAGATCCTTGGCAGAGGCCAGCCACATCATGCCAGCGCAGGCGAAGACCGGCAGGGCGTAGTATTCCCCCGTGCCGTTTTCAGATCCCGGATGATCGGTGAATCGGGCCAGAATCTTGCGGTAATCGACTGCCAGCAACACAACGAGGATGGTAGAGAGAAGCGCGAATACCTTGTAGAAACGGGCAAGACTATCGAATTGATAGAAATTCCAGAGCGGCCATTTGGCCCATGCTGCTTCAGGTTTTGCATCCGGTCCGATGGCCGTGAACGTCAAACCCAGAATGATGGCGAGACCCAGAGCCGAGAAGATGCCGACCCATGCCTTGCTCTTCCCGGTGGAAAAGGCTTCAGCCATGAGGAGTGCGATACCGAGTAGAACGGTGAGGGCTTCTAAGTAATAAGCGGGCATGGGTTGGGAAATTCTAAATTTGAGATCTTAGATCCTGAGTGCTTTCTTACTTGGTGAGTAGATTGAGCAGCAGATTCGGATAAATGCCCACCGCCAGTAGAGCGACCACCAGCAGCAGGGCGGGAATGTGATCGACTAGGGTAAGATCGGCAGCAGCCTCGGTGGATTTAACCGCCGGGCCTTGGAAAATATTCCGATAGGCGCGCAGCATATAAACTGCGGAGATAACCACGCCCCAAATGGCGAGGATACAGGTGATTTGCACCGGGCCGAGACCTGCTGAATAGTCGTAGTTTTTGAAAGCAGAGAGGAACACCAGCACCTCTCCTGAGAAATTGGCCAGTCCGGGAAGACCAATCGAGGCCATGGCGGCGATTCCGAAGAGAAAGGCCAGACCCGGAGCGGATTTGGCCAAGCCACCCAGATCCGAAAGATCGAGGGAGCCTGTATTGCGCTCGATGCGGTCCGCCAAACCGAACAGCAGAGCGATGGAAACGCCGTGTGCAAACATCAGGGTCACCGCAGCAGGCAGGGCAAGGGAATTACTCGGGAAGGCGATCAGAGCAGCGATGGCGAGGAAGATGTAGCCCATGTGCATCACGGAAGAATTGCCAAGGAGGGTATCGAGACGTTTTTGAGAAATGGTCACGAGGCCCACCCACAGAATATTTCCGAGAAGCAGGACGAGCAGGGGAGTGAGCCACGCCTGAAGTCCGGTCGGTATCAATGGGATGGCGATGCGGAGCAAGCCGTAGAGTCCGAATTTTTTGAGCACGCCGGAGTGCAGCATGGCCACTGGAGCCGGAGCACTGGCGTATGCCGGAGCAGCCCAGGAGTGAAACGGGAAAAGGGAAACCAAGGTGCCGAACCCGACGATCAGCAAGGCGGCGATGCCTTTCTGGGCATCAGCCGGGATGGAATCCTTGGCTGCGATCATCTGGGCGATGTTGAATGTGCCGGTGAGATTGGCCAGCCAGACCAAACCAGCCAGCAGGACGATGGAGCCTAGACCTAGGTAGATGGTGATCTTCCATGCGATGGCGCGGCGGTCACCTCTCCCCAGCATGCCGATCATGAGGAACGTCGGAATGAGGGCGAGTTCGTGGAAGGCGTAGAAGAAAAACAGATCGGTGGCGGCGAAGGCACCCAGCGCACCGCCGGAGATCAGCAGGGAGGAGCCAAAGTAGAGTTTTTCCTTACCTTCGGGAGCCTTGCCACTCAGCACGGCGGCGAGGGTGACGATCACGGAGAGCAATACCAGCACCACGCTCATGCCATCCGGGAAGCCAAAGGCCAGATTGAGCGATGGCTTGGAAAGAACCGGCACCGAGAATGCCCAGAAGGACGCTTTCCAGGAAAGAGTGGCATAAAGACCGAGCACCAAATTGAGAACAGAAGCGGCGATGGCGGTTAGCCGTGCCGGGGCACCCAGTAGAATCGCGATGAATGCGATGATCGGGAGGAAGACGAGAATGGCGAGCATGGAAGGAAAAGTGGCGGGTTTTCAGAGTTCAGTTCCTGAAGAACACGGTGAAATACACGACGAGGATCGCGCCGAGGCCGAAGGACCAAGCGTAGGCTTGGAGACTGCCGAATTGGGTGCGGCGGAAGAGATTCCCGAAGCTTTCTGCAGCGCGGCTGCAACCATCGACGATAAGGCCATTGATCAGGAACTGATCGAAAAAGGAAACCAAGGCTGCGAAGGCATCTTGGAAGTAGCGCACCAGCACATGGTCGTAGAAGCGATCAATGTAGAAGCGGTTCTGCAGCAGCGGAATGGCAACCGGGTCCTTGTCCTTACCGGAATAAAGTAGAAAGCCGGACAACACACCGATCACCAAGGCACCGATGGAAACGTAGGTGATGAGCCCGAAGTGGATCAAATGTTCCGGTTGCTCGTAGGCAGGAGCCAGCACCTTGGCGATGAACGGATAGCCCGCAAGCACGCCCAGCACCGCAAGGATGATCAGTGGCACAAACATCAGCGGGCCCACTTCATGAGCGTGATCGGCATTTTCCGAGCGGGTCTTGCCGAGGAAGGCGACCACGAACAAACGCGTCATGTAGAATGGAGTGAGAACTGCGACGAAGGCGGCTATCCAGAAAAGGATTGGTTGCTTTTCGTGAGCCGCTTCAAGGATTTGCTCCTTGGAGAAGAAACCGGCTGTGCCGGGAACGGCAATCAGTGCGGCGAATCCAAGGAAAAAGGTGATGCCGGTAATGGGCAGCTTCTTGAGCAGGCCGCCCATTTTCCAGATATTCTGCTCGTGGTGGCAGGCGAAGATGACGGCACCGGAGCCGAGGAACAGTAGTGCCTTGAACCAGGCGTGGGTGAAGAGGTGGAACATCCCGGCCTCCCCGTGGACGAGGCCGACGGCCATCACCATGTAGCCCAGTTGGGAAAGGGTGGAGTAGGCCAGGACCCGTTTGATGTCGTCTTGCTGGATCGCCATCAGTGCAGCCACCAGCGAGGTGACGCCACCCGTCCATGCAATCACATCACTGGCGAGGAGTCCTTCGAAGGCTCCTTCCGGCAGACTGAGTTGCACGCGGAAAAGCATGTAGACACCCGCCGCCACCATTGTCGCGGCGTGGATCAGTGCAGAAACCGGGGTCGGGCCTTCCATGGCATCCGGTAGCCAGACATGGAGTGGAAGTTGGGCGGATTTACCTACAGCACCACAGAAAATGCAGAGAATGGCAGCGCTCAATACTCCGGTGGAAAGGCCTTCCGGCAGCGTGCCCATTTTGTCAAAGGTGAGCGTGCCGGTGATGCCCCACAGCATCAGGATGCCGATCATGAAGCCGAAGTCCCCGATGCGGTTTGTCAGGAAAGCCTTCTTGGCGGCATCCGCTGCCGATTCTTTCTGATACCAATGACCGATCAGCAGATAGGAACTAAGCCCTACCAGTTCCCAGAAAATGAAAGTCATGATGAAGTTCGATGCCAGCACGATGCCGGTCATCGAGAACATGAAAAGCGAGAGGCCCGTGAAGTAGCGCGCCTTTGCCTCATCATTCTTCATGTAAGCCAGTGAGAAGATGTGCACTAACGCACCGATGCCTGTCACCACGATCATCATCCCGGTGGATAGACGATCCAGCTTGAAGCCAATCTGCAGGGAGAAATCACCAATGGTCGCCCAATCGAAAGCAGCCGTGCCCACTTTGCCCAACAGCAGGAAGGCGATCACAAGCGTCGCAATCGCGGAAGCCGTGGAAATATACGGTGCGATTGGAGACCTTTTGAGGAACAGCTGATTGAAGGCAGCTACACCAAGTGGCAGGAAAAGTAGGATCCAGGGTAAGGTCATGGGCGAGTAAAGAAGGAAGAGTTTTTGACCACGGATTTTACGGATTTACGGATTTTAAAGATAAATGTTGGCAACCCGTTTGAACGTAAGTGCGGCTGTCTTGAAATTAAGAATAAGACCGACTTGGAGACCAGTAATACTAAGATAGCTGAGTGTCTGTGCGATATGGACGTCACTAATTGCTGCCGCGACTTTTGCTTCGATGACTACCGAACCTTCTACGATGAGATCCGTAATTAAATTCCCGACAATGCGGTTTCGGTAAAAGACAGGGAACTGTTCTTGTTGTGTAAAATTCAACGACTGTGCTCCAAGTTCGAGACAAAGAGCATTTTCATAAATTTTTTCATCCAAGCCTGGGCCGAGGGCACGGTGCACAGCCATAGACGCACCAATGATTTGCTTGGTGAGTTCCATGTGAGGATGAGTGTGCCGCTTTTCAGCCATTTTCTTAATCCGTAAATCCGTGTAATCCGTGGTTGAAATTCTTATCCTCTAAGGGAGGTGAGCTCATCGGTGTGGATGGTCTGGCGCGCCCGATAAAGGGCGACGATGATGGCCAGACCTACGGCTACTTCTGCAGCGGCGACGGTGATGACAAAGAAGACAAGCATTTGACCGCTGTAATCGGGCAGGCCCTTCACCGTATTGAAGCGGGAGAAGGCGACGAGTGTCAGGTTGGCGGCGCTGAGCATCAGCTCCAGGCACATGAAGACGACGATGATGTTCCGACGGAGCACCACACCAGCGAGGCCGATGGCAAACAGGAGACCGGAGACGAGAAGGTAGTCGTTCAGGGAGGCCATAATCTTGAATCTAAATTCGGAAACGAGGGAGGATTACTCGGCTTGACGCTTGGAAAGTGCGACGACACCCACAGTGGCGACGAGAAGCAGGACGCCCAGCACTTGGAGCGGGAAATTGTAGTTGGTGAAAAGCGTGTGGCCGATGAGGTGAACGTCCGGCAGACTGCCCTGATTCAGAGCCTCCGCGATTTTGCTGCCAGGCTGGAATCCTTGGGCAGCTTGAGCGAGAGCGTGCTGATCAAGCGCGGGAGCTGCTTTGTCCGGAGTGCGAGAAAGCACGCCGGCCAACTGGACCACAAATGCCAGCACCAGTGCCAACCCAGCCGCTACCGGAGCAATGCTGGTGGTGCGTTTTTCTTCATCCTTCAAGTCCAGGAGCATGATAATGAACAGGAACAGCACCATCACCGCGCCCGTGTAGACCAGGATCTGGATGATCCCGACGAAGAACGCACTGAGGCCGACAAACAGGCCTGCCAGACCGACGAAACACGTGACGACAGAAAGTGCGCTGGAAACGGGATTTCGGAAAGCAATCACCGAGGCGCCACCGATGAGCATCACCGTGGAAAAGAGCCAGAAAAGATAGGAAGGCATGATGGGGAGTGATCAGTAAGCAGTGATCAGTGGAGGAGTTATTTCAATTCGTTCCACTTGTTGACGAGGCCGACGCGCATGCCGCCAATTTCGTAGAGCTTTTTCTTGGTGTGGACCATGTCCTTGCGAGCCAGACCGGTGATCAGGTAATCCTTGCGCAGGAAAATGGCCTGCTCCGGGCAGACTTCCTCGCACATGCCGCAGTAGATGCACCGGATCATATCGATATCGAATTCCAGAGGGCGCTTCTCCACCTTGGCCCATGGGTCATCGGCTGGAATCTCGCTTGGTACGATCTTGATCGCCTTCGGTGGGCAGATGAATTCGCAAAGCTGGCAGGAAACGCAGCGCTCGCGGCCCTGTTCGTCGGTCACGAGAGCAGGGGCACCGCGATAGTGCTCAGGGAGGTGTTCGTCCCAGCGTTGCTCCGGGAACTGCATGGTCACACCCAGTCCTGAGGAGGCCAGACTGTCTGCACCTGCGGATTTTCCGCGCAGGGATTTGATCGCGTGTCCCATGGTGAGAATGAAGCCTTTGATGAGGGCTCCAAAATAAATTTTCTCACCGAAACCGAGCTTCGGGCGCTTGAGTTTGACGACGGACATGGAGAATTGCGGATTACGGAATTCGAAAGGGGCGGGAAAGGAGTCAGGCGCGGAGCACCCTCGGGCGGTCTTCTGAAACCTTTGCCACCCAGATGATGGCAGCGGTGAGGATGAGCAATACGACGGCGCCAATGATGGTGATGGCGATGGAGAATTGTGGAGCAGCGAGGATCAGTGCAGCGAGGAAGACATTGATGAGCGCGGCTTCAAAAAAGATCACCCATCCCAGCTTCATGAGCTGGTCGTAGCGGAACCGGGGCACCGTCCAGCGGACGAGAATGAAGAAGAGGATGAAGGCGATCAGCTTGGTGAGAAAGACGCCGATGTGGATGAAACCGGCCAGACCCACGCCGCCGATGTTCCAGTCCGCGATTTTGGCATCCAGCGTAAAGCCGAGCGACCAGCCACCGAGGAACAGAGTAATGATCATGGCAGAACCGATGACCATGGCGGCATATTCACCCATGAAGAAAAGGGCGAATTTCATCGACGAATACTCGGTGTGATAGCCGCCTACCAGTTCGGTCTCGCACTCCGGAAGGTCGAAGGGCATGCGGTTGGTTTCCGCGAAGATGGAAATGGTGAAGATGAAGAAGGAGATGACCGCCGGAATCCAGAAGAGTGCGGTATGGAGATCCGGGAGGGAAAGAGAGCCGTCTTTCCAGAAAGGCAGCAGCAGCCATCCGCTGTCTGCCTGCTTCTGGACGATGGTGCTGAGATTGAGATCACTGAAATACATCAGCACCGGCACAATGGAGAGGCCCAGCGAGATCTCGTAGGAAATCATTTGGGCGGTGGAGCGGACGCCGCCGATGAAGGGGAACTTCGAATTGGAAGACCATCCGGCCAAGGTGATGCCGTAAACGGAGAGGGACGAGATCGCGAACACGAAGAGTGGGCCAACGTCAATGTCTGCGATGACCAGCTTTTCTTCATGGCCGAAAAAATTCAGCGGCGATCCGAATGGTACTACACACACCGTAATCAGTGCTGGGATTACGGTAAGGGCGGGGGCCAGCCAGTAAAATGCCTTCCGCACGTGAGCCGGGGTGAAGTCTTCCTTGAGCAGTAGCTTGATGCCATCAGCCATGGGCTGAATGAGACCGAAGAAGTGGAAATCCTTCTTGAAACCCAGCAGGGTGAGGGGAATTCCCACACGGTTAGGCCCTACCCGATCCTGGATCACCGCAGAGAAGCGGCGCTCAAAGTAAACCGAGATCGGAACGAGAGGCAAAACCACCACGAAGGTCAGGACGATGATCTTCGTAACGATGATGAGCAGTTGGATGAGAAGATCCGGCATGGAGGAGATGAGGAAGGAGGTGGAAAGAAATCGATGGATCAGCCGGTGATTTGTCCGGCAGCCTTGCGGGCGCGTTCGTTTTTCAGCAGCGGGATTTCGTAACCCGTTTCCAGAATCTGTGTGCCGAGGTGACCGATTTTCGAAAGGGTGAGACCTTCGAAGGCTGGCACCGCACCTGCCAGTGCCTTGAAGACATCCTCGATGTGGAAGACTTCATTTTTTTCACCGGTGTAGGCGAGGATGAGATCGCGAATGATCTCCCAATCGTCTTGCGCGAGTGCCGGAGCTTCGACTGCGCGGTTGAGGCGTTGCAGGCGGCCGGAAAGATTGACCATTGAGCCGCGTTTTTCGGCAAATGCGGAACCTGGCAGCACCAAGTGGGCGGCTTCGGCGGTGGGATTGGCCGAAAGATGGGTCTGGATGAGAAAATCCAGTTTTGCAAGATCTTCGACAGTGAAGCCAGCATCGGTGATGAGGTCTTCTCCCAGAACGATCAGTGCCTTGATATCACCTGCACGTACTCCTTCACGGATGGCTTCCAGCTTGGCGTATGGATCTTCCAGTCCAAGGGCCAGCTTGGCTCCGGTTGTGTTCGGGTTCCTGTCACCCGCTACCAGCAGAGCATCTGGTTCTGCATAACGTGGAACGAGAGAGAGGTGGGTGGTGCCGATCTCTGATGCGAGGGCGCGGGTAAGGAAAAGCTCCTCATTCGTCATGCGTCCGGATGCAATGATCGCGATTTCCGAAGCGGCATGTTTTTTCAAAACAGTGGCTGCCTTCTGATAGGCATCCCGCCAGCCGATCGACTGATGCTGGCCACCGGACTTGGCGAGCGGCTCGGTCAGGCGCTTGGCACTGTCGATGTAGTGGAAATTGAGACGATGGGAATCCGGCATCCAGGCGGAGTTTACCTCGTCATTGAGACGTGGGGTGATGCGGTGAACCTTGTTGCCGCGTGTCCAGATGGTGATGTTGGTGCCAGTGCCGCAATTCACATCGATGGTGGGGGTTTCCTTGAGGAACCACACCCGCATTTGGAAACGGAAGTCATTGGAAGTCAATGCGCCGACTGGGCAGATATCGACAGTATTGAGAGAGTAATTGGAATCGAGCAATCGTCCCGGGTGAACGGTGACGGTCGTGTAGGTGCCGCGCTGGGTGAAGCCGAGGACGGGATCTTCCGCCACTTCATCCATGAAGCGGATGCAGCGGCTACACATGATGCAGCGCTCGTCATCCAGGGTGATGCGTGGGCCGATATCGACGTTTTTCGGCTTCTTGACCTTCATGTCCACGAAGCGGGAAACTCCTCGTCCGTGTTGGACAGATTGCTCCTGTAGACGGCATTCGCCAGCCTGGTCACAGATCGGGCAATCAAGCGGATGATTGATCAGAAGAAATTCCATCACACCTTCCCGGCACTTTTCCACCAGTTCCCCGGTCGTGCGAATGCCCATGTTTTCGGCGATGGTATTGGCACAGGCTATGGCAGGACGCGGCATCCAGCCGATGATTTCGTAGCCATTCTCATCACGCTGCGGCTCCTGGCCAGGGGCGGGGCGGCCCGGCATGCCCATTTGCACAAGGCACATGCGACAATTGCCGGGTGAGCTGAGCTTGGGGTGATAACAATAATGAGGAACGATATTGCCTACCTGGCGGCAGGCTTCGATCATCCGGGTTCCCTTCGGAAATTGATGCCACACTCCGTCAATCTGGACGTTGACCATGCCTTTTTCAGCAGCAAGGTCTTTTGGCAGTTTTTGTTCCACAGTCGCCGAAGGTGTGTCGCTCATGGCTATAGAAGCACCTCGGGCTCGAGGGAAAAAGATGGCCCGTCGGTTGTCGCTCATTACTATGCGAAGGCGGTCAAGAGACGGCAAGCGTGCTTTGTGAAAATTTTCACAAGCAACAATCTAGCGCAACTGACCACAGTGGATAGAAATTCAAAGCAGGATTTTCAAGGCCTGCAGCGCCTCACGCGGGTGGGCGGCTGAGAAGCTGAGGCGCAATCGGGCGGTGCCTCGCGGCACGGTGGGATAGCGGATCGCCGGGACCAGAAAGCCTGCATTTTCCAAAGCGGTGGAAGCGGAGAGGGCTGCTTCATTGCTGCCCAGAATCAATGGGGCAATGGGTGTTCCGTGGTGGACGAAAGGGAGAAGATCGAGATTTTCTTTTAGCTTCTGGCGAAGTGCCTTTCCTTCCTGGGAACGGATCAGTGACAGAGAGGCGATGGCGGCATGAGCCAGCAAGGGTGGGGGAGCGGTGGAGTAAATAAAGGAGCGGGCGCGATTGATCAGAAGGTCAATCCATTCCCGGGACGCAGCAAGATAGCCTCCCGAGAGTCCGGCAGCCTTGCTGAGGGTGCCCATTTGAAAAGTAACGCGCTTTTGCAGACCCAACAGTTCTGCCAGTCCCATGCCGTTTTCACCAAGAACACCGAATCCATGAGCTTCATCCAATAAAAGGAGAGCGCCGTATTGTTCCACCAAATCTACGATTTCCGCCAGCGGACAGAGATCTCCATCCATGCTGAAAACGGACTCGGTCACCACGAGAAGGCGAGCATCGGCTGATTTCAGACGGCTGGATGCCAGCAGTCTCTTCAATTTACCCAGATCATTGTGCGGGAAAACACGTATTGTCGCGCCAGAAAGCCGCGCCGCATCCACCAGGGAAGCATGGCAAAGCTTGTCCAGAATCACCACATCGTCTTTTCCAACAACCGCAGTGATGGTGCCGAGAGCGGTGGCAAAACCGGAGGAAAAAGTAAGGGCTGCCTCGGTTTGCTTTGCTTCTGCAATGGCTTCCTCCAGTTTCCGGTGGGGTGGCAGTGTGCCACACACGAGACGGGATGCAGTGGATCCGGCACCATATAGCTGGGCTCCTTCGATCAGTGCCTCGATGATCCGTGGATCACGGGCGAGGCCGAGGTAATCATTCGAGGAGAAGTTCCACAGGGGCTTTCCATCACGGATGACCTGAATGCCTGCTGCGGAATCCAGCGGGCGGGTGGAACGGAGCAACCCTGCGGCTGCCAACTGCTGGAGATGCTCGGCAGGGGAAGGCATGCGCTTGGGGGTCAGCCTGCTGCCGGGCGCTCCAGCGCCCAACTGAGAAGTTTTTTGGAATCGTTCCAGATGTTCGGCGTCGTAGACTTCAGCACCACTACGATGACAGAACGGCCATTGTAGGAACCCGTCGCCACGAGGCAGCGGCCTGCTGCATTGGTGGTGCCGGTTTTGAATCCGTCGCAATACGGAACGGTTTTCAAAAGCTTGTTGGTGTTTTCCAGATCGCGGGTGCGGCCATCATTGAATTGGAACGTGAAAGCCTTGGTGGAAACATAGGAGCGCAGTAGCGGGCTGCGGTAGGCGTAGCGGGTGGCGATGGCCATGTCCCGAGCCGTGGAATATTGGCCGGAGGCAGGCAGGCCGTTAGGGTTGACGAAATTGGAGTTCCGCATGCCCAGCGAGGCGGCCTTGTGATTCATCATGTCTGCAAATCCTTCCAGCGAGCCGCCGGTATCGCGGGCGAGAGCGCGGGCGACATCATTTGCGCTTTTAACCATGAGCACTTTCAGAAGTTCACGGCGGGAGTAGGTTTCTCCTGTTTTCAGGCCGAGAAGGGTTGGTTCGCATGCGCTATCGATGGGAGCGATGGTCACGACCTTGTCGATATCACCGGAATCGATCACGCACAGGGCGGTGATGATTTTCTGGGTACTGGCTACCGGGCGGGGAAGATCAGCGTTTTTGGCGTAAAGGACGCGGCCACTCTCCACATCCACCACGATAGCGCTTTCTCCTGCGATCGGAGGAGGAGGAGTATTGGGAATGGCGGCTACCCGTACAGGTGCGGGAGCTACATTCGGACTGGATGGATTGCGTGGAGGCGGGTTTCCTCCACAGGAGGAAATGAAACCTACGGAGAAAAGAAGTGCAGCGAACCGGGCACAGAGCAGCCGTGACATGCGAGGCATCATTCTCATGTAACAGAACGCTTCAAGCCGCGAATCTGGAAATTAGAGACCTATTGCGGTTTTGGAGGAAGCAAGCTGTCATTCATCTCACCAGATGCGGAAGGCAGGGTGGGCTCCTTGAAATCGACCGGGCCATTAAAGAACCAGAAGCTGCGCTTAGCCTTTCCTTCATAAGCGAGGGCTCGCTCCTTGCCAGTCTGTATGGTTTTCAGATCATGAGGCCGCACTTCGACCACTTGGATATCAGGCTTGCCGGTAATTTTATCCGTCAGCTTGGCCAAGCCATTGCGGGTGGCGGTCCCTGCACCCTTGACCACATTCATGGTTCCACAGGAGGTAAATCCCAGGATGAAAACAAGCGCAGGAATTTTGATGAGCAGCACTGGTTTCATAAGCGTGGTTTCGGCGGGCAGCACCCTACCATTTCGTGAAAAACTGTCCACTCTCTGTTAAGGTGACAGAATGGTAACCGGTCTCAGCGGGCGATCAGGACTACGAAATTTCGCACTGGGCGATTCCATGGCGCACGTCGGTAAACCGGTCCACCGTTGACGTTCGCTGAGATCCACAGATCAGAGGAGCGTCCACCATCGAAATTCAGCGCCTTCTTTACTTGCCAGCCTGCAGGCGATGCATGTGACAGATTTTCAGATACTTCCGCTAAAGTGCAGGGCGATGTGAGCCCGATCCACCAGCGAGTGCCTCCGTCCCACAGGATGATGGAGCGGACACTGGTCTTCGTGGCCTCCAAGCCACTGATGGCCTGCTGATTTTCGATCAGCATGGGGCCTGCTTGGATGAGTTCCCTTTTGGTGCCAGCACCGCCACGACCGAGATTTTCCCGGCGCAGAATGCTTAGATTTCCTGAAGCATCCTGACACCAGACGCCGCTACCCAGGGAGGAGGCTCCATTCCAAGATCCCGCGCTTCGTCCTGCGGAAATGACGAGGCCGAGGGGAGTTCCCTCCGGCGTGAAAAATCCGGCATTGATAGCAGCGACTCCACCCTTCGAGCCACCAGCCGCTTCCGCATTCGCGAATTGGGAACCGGGTCCGCCGGCTTGATCCACCACAGCCAGTCGATAATTGCGGGAATCGAATGCGATGCCTTCATAACGAATACCCTGATATTCCTGCCGGGTGACACGGGGCTGGGCCACAGGCGCAGGAGAAACTGGCTGGCTGACCGGAGAAGCAACCAAAGGAACGGCAGGTGTCCGGGCTGACCTTTCAGTCATGGCGGGCGGTTGAGCCACCGGCTTTTGGAGCTGAGGTGCAGGAGAGCAGCCAATGATCAAAAGCGCAGTAACCCCGCAGGCTGTGAATCGCATGAGCGTCAAATCGCACGAAGCCCACTCTTTGGCAAGATGTCTGGAGGCTAAACCTTTTGACCGATGCCGAGAAGTGTTTGGAACTTGGGCGCTGTTTCCTCGCGATCCGCCACGACGGTCTCGATGTCAGTAAAGCCGCTTCGTTCCAGCATGGTGGCAAGGTCGCTTTCTGAAAATCCCAGCCATCGGTCTGCGTAAAGCTCACGGGCTTCTTCGAATTGATGCTGAAGCAGATCCAATACAATCAGACGCCCCCCGGCTTTTAATTTACTAAATGCCGCATCCAGAGCCTTCTGGGGATGCTCCGCATGGTGAAGAGCCTGACTCAGAATGGCCAAATCCAATGAGGAATCCTCGATAGGAGGATTTTCAATGTCGCCCAACCGGTATTCCAAATTGGTGAGTCCATTTTGAGAGGCCAGCGATTGTCCGAATTCCACCATCCGGGGAGAGAGATCGATTGCGATGACCTTTTCCGCCTTTTGGGCAAGGAGTTGAGCCAATGTTCCCTCACCTGCCCCGAGGTCTGCCACCACCTTGTAGTTCAATACTTTGATCAGGGCTTCTGCCAATGCTTTCCATGAGCGGCCAGGCACGTAGTCCTTGCCAAAACGTCCCGCCAGTTCGTCGAAGTAAGCCCGGGCGTGGTCCCGCCGTTTGCGCAGCAGGTGACGGAGGGCTGCCTCATCATCGGAAATTTCCGGCACTTCCTTGGCTGCCAGCTTCGCCACTTCATGGAGATCTTCCCGGGCACAATAGGTGTAGATATTATTTTTCCCGCTGCGTTCATCGCTCACCAGTCCAGCGCTTTTCAATTGGGACAGATGGGTGGATATCCGGCTCTGGCCCATACCTAGGATTTCCTGCAGTTCCGCTACCGATAGCCCTTCCTGGCCCAGAAGCATCAGAATGCGCAACCGGGTGGGGTCGGACAACAGCTTGAGGGATTTGAGCAGCGAGGACATGCTAAAGCATACATCAACAAATCACGATTTGACGATGTGAAAAAATAATGCATTCTCACTTCGTTCATGAGCACCTATATTTTTTCCTCGGAGTCCGTTGGCGAAGGTCACCCGGACAAGGTTTGCGATACGATTTCCGATGCCATTCTGGACGCTTGCCTTTCACAGGATGCGGGCAGCCGTGTGGCGTGCGAGACGCTCGTGAAAAGCAACGTGGTGGTCGTGGCTGGTGAAATCACCACCAAGGCGAAGCTCGATTATGAGGCCATCATCCGTGAGGCCATCCGCGGCATCGGCTATATCAATGATGACGATGTTTTCCATGCGGATACCGTTTTCATCAACAACTACCTGACCGGCCAATCCCCGGACATCGCGCAGGGCGTGGATGCCAAGGAAGCCGAAGGCAAGAAGCATGCCGAGCAGGGCGCGGGCGATCAGGGCATCATGTTTGGCTA
>Ga0070658_10002483_pt1 | contig 15408 bp, 11 predicted proteins | sample KBSC13metaG_FD_64664 | JGI IMG/M metagenome (GOLD analysis project Ga0070658, IMG submission 64664) | Corn rhizosphere microbial communities from Kellogg Biological Station, Michigan, USA - KBS C1-3 metaG | ecosystem: Host-associated > Plants > Roots > Rhizosphere > Soil ...
TGGGTTATGCGGCCGCGTTGATGCTGCTGACCTCGGTTATCACCGTCGTTTACATGCCGATTGCGGTTCCGCTGATGATTCCGGGTCTCACGGCAGGCGCTTGGGCCATCGCCCGGCCACTGGTCTATTTCATCGTCTTGCCGTTGTTGATCGGCGGCGCGCTGCGTGCCACCTATCGGGGGCTGGCGGAACGGATCGATCCGTACGTCAGGCGTGTCACCGTCGTCGACACACTCTTCATGTTGGTGCTTTGCGTTCTCGTGTTTGGGAAGGATTTCTGGGGGGCCATCGGCAGCTTCGCCATCGGAACGCAGATGCTCTACTACCTGATCCTGACGCTCGCGGCGTACTGGCTTAGCCCGGGTTTGCCGCCATCGCAGAGAAGCGTGCTGGCGCTGGGGATGGCGACTCGAAATCTTGGCGCAGCCTTCGCTCCATTGCTGGCGATCGACGGAATTGATCGGCGGGCGACGGTCATGGTTGCGATCGGCGCTCCGCTGACGGTCATTGGAGCGCTTCTGACGGCGCACTGGTGCGCCCGCCGCGCGAGACCCGCGACATCCGGCGCGATGCCAGCGACGGCGTGAAAGACTTATCCGCGGTGACGCCGCTTCACCCGAAGTTGGACGAGCGAACGGACCAAAGCCGCGTTGACCGACGCCAGCTCCTCGGACGATAGCTTTTCTTTCAATCGAGCTGCCGCCCGGTGGCGGGCTTCCTCGGCTTTGGCCGCATCGATGCTCTCCGCCGCGACGGCCATGTCCGTCAGGACCGACACCCGATCCGCCGTGATTTCCACGATTCCTTCGCCGACCGCCAGGAAGTGCTCTTGCCGACCTTGCTGAACGATGACTTCGCCCGGCACCAGTTGTGTCATCAGCGGAACGTGCTGCGGCAGCACCCCGATCTGGCCGGTCAGGGCCGGAAGTGTAACCATGTCGACGCTATCCGAATAAGCAACGGCTTCGGGCGTAACGATCTCAAGCGTCATCTGATTGTTCATGGTTCACCTTGATGGCAGGGCAGGGGTCAGTCCTTCGTCACTTCGTCGATTCCGCCCTTCATGTAGAAGTTGCCTTCGGGCACGTTGTCATGCTTGCCGTCCAGGATCTCCTTGAAGCCGCGTACGGTATCGGCCACCGGCACCTGCTTGCCTTCGCGACCTGTGAAGACTTGGGCAACGCTGAACGGTTGGCTCAAGAAGCGCTGAATCTTGCGGGCCCGGAAAACGGTGAGCTTGTCTTCCGGTGAAAGTTCGTCCATGCCGAGGATGGCGATGATGTCCTGCAGGTCTTTGTACCGCTGCAACACCTTCTGCACGCCACGGGCCGTCTCGTAGTGTTCCTTGCCGACGATCTCCGGGGCGAGAGTCCGAGAGGTTGACCCCAAGGGATCGACAGCAGGATAAATGCCCAATTCGGCGATCGCGCGTTCCAGAACGATTGTCGCATCCAGATGAGCGAAGGTCGTGGCCGGCGCCGGATCGGTCAGGTCGTCGGCCGGGACATAAACCGCCTGGAAGGACGTTATCGAGCCCTTTTTGGTCGAAGTAATCCGCTCCTGCAGCGCGCCCATCTCCGCCGCGAGCGTCGGCTGATATCCGACCGCACTGGCAGCACGGCCGAGTAGCGCCGAAACCTCCGAGCCGGCCTGGGAGAAGCGGAAAATATTGTCGATGAACAGTAGGACGTCCTGGTTCATCTCGTCGCGGAAGTATTCCGTGATCGCCAATCCCGCCAGGGCTACACGCAGCCGGGCCCCGGGCGGTTCGTTCATCTGGCCGTACACCAGGGCGATCTTCGAATCGTTCAGCTTATCCTGCTTGATCACGCCCGCTTCCGACATCTCGCGGTATAGGTCGTTCCCTTCACGCGTACGCTCGCCAACGCCGGCGAAAACGGAGACGCCACCGTGTAGCTTGGCGATGTTGTTGATCAATTCCATGATGACAACGGTCTTGCCGACGCCGGCGCCGCCGAAGGCGCCGACCTTGCCGCCTTTGAGGAACGGGCAGATCAGGTCGATCACCTTAATGCCAGTCGGCAGTACCTGCGGCGAGGTCGATTGGTCGACCAGCGGCGGCGCGGCACGGTGAATGGGATAATACTTTTCGGCTTTGACCGGGCCGCGCTCATCGACCGGATTGCCGGTGACGTCGAAGACGCGTCCCATCACCCCTTCGCCCACCGGCACCGAGATCGGGCCGCCGGTATCGATCACCTTCAACCCTCGTTTTAAGCCTTCGGTCGCTGACATTGAGACGGCGCGGATCCAGTTGTCACCCAGATGCTGCTGAACCTCGAGGGTGATCTTCGTCAATTGGCCATCCGACGGGTATTCGACGGTGAGCGCGTTGTAGATCCGCGGCAACGCTTCGGGAAACGCGACATCCACTACCGGTCCGACGGCCTGCACAATGGTTCCTGTGTTCATCGTCACACCTGTCGGTGAAAGCGAACTAATCCGCACCGGCCTTGCCGCCGGCGATGTCGAGCAGTTCTCTGGTGATGTTGTTCTGCCGAAGCTTGTTGTATTCGAGCGTCAAATCCTTGATCAATCGTTCTGCGTTATCGGTGGCGTTCTTCATCGAGACCATGCGAGCACTCTGCTCGCTGGCCTTGGCGTTGAACATGGCTTGGAAGATGTAGACATTCAGGTAGATCGGCAGCAGGTAATCCAGCATCTGCTCCGCCGCGGGCTCGAAGAGAACTTGCGCGGGGTGATCCACCAGTTCCTCTTCTAGATGGCCTTGATCCATCGCGAGTGAAGTGATCTTCCCGATCGGGAGATACTCGAGTGATAACGCGCGCTGGGTAAGCGTGTTTACGAATTGTGCCGCGACTACTTGAACCACGTCTACTTCACGGCTGAGAAACAAATCCCGTGCGAACGCTGCCACGGCACGGGCCTCGGCGAACCGTGGGGCGTCTGAATAATTAAACTCTGCGATCAGTTGCCGCCCAGTGCGGGCGATGAACTGGGCCATTTTCCGGCCGGCAGTGATGAAGACAGTGGATTGGGGATCGAATCGAGACGCGACGCGATAGAGGTTGCTGTTCAGCCCGCCGCACAGCCCCTTGTCGGGCCCGATGAGGATCACCGCCTGCTTGTGGATCGCGCGCACCTCCGTCAGTGGGTGAACGAAATCGCCGACCTGCGTGGTGGCCCGTCGCTGGATGCGATACAGCAACCGCACGAACGGCCGGCCCCGCAAGGCTGCCTGCTGGGCCTTGCGCATCTTCGAAGCGGCCACCATCTGCATCGCCCGCGTAATCTGCGCGGTGCTGCCGATGGAGCGAATGCGACGGCGGATTTCGGGAGCGCTCAGCATGATCAGCTCCAGGTCGTCTTAAACTCGTCGGCCGCGGCGGTGAGCTCGGCTTTCAATGCATCGCTGATCACCTTCTGCTCGGCGATGTGACGGAGCAGGGCGGTCTTGCGCGTTGTTAGATACTCCATCCACTCGCCTTGGAACTCTTTCACCCGCAATACGGGCACGTCATCCAGATACCGATTCTGAACGGCCCAGATCACCGCGATCTGCACTTCCAGTGGGATCGGGGTCTGCTGGTCCTGCTTGAAGATCTCGATAATGCGTTTACCGCGATCGATCTGCGCCTGCGTCTTGGCATCAAGTTCCGATCCGAACTGCGCGAAGGCCGCCAGCTCTCGAAACTGGGCCAGGTCGCCCTTGAGCTGGCCGGCCACCTGTTTCATCGCCTTCACCTGGGCGGCGGAACCGACCCGCGAAACCGACAGGCCGACCGAAATGGCGGGGCGGACGCCTTGGTAGAACAGATCCGATTCGAGGTAGATCTGTCCGTCGGTGATCGAGATGACGTTCGTCGGGATGTATGCCGACACGTCGCCGGCCTGCGTTTCGATGATCGGAAGTGCGGTGAGCGAGCCGTTGCCGTACTTTTCGCCGACTCGCACCGCACGTTCCAAGAGACGGCTGTGCAGATAGAAGACGTCGCCGGGAAACGCCTCGCGTCCCGACGGGCGTTTCAGAACGAGCGATACCTGCCGATAGGCGACCGCGTGCTTCGATAGGTCGTCAAATACGATCAACGCGTCCATGCCGTTGTGCATGAACCACTCCCCCATGGCGGTTCCCGCAAAGGGGGCGAGATATTGGTTAGTGGCCGATTCAGACGCGGCAGCGGCGACGACGATGGTGTAGGGCAGAGCCCCCGCCTGCTCGAGGATCGAGATCACGCGGGCGATGTTGGACTGCTTCTGCCCGATCGCCACATAAATGCAATACAGCGGCCGATAGCTCTTATCGCGAGCGGCCTCGGCGGCCTTGTTCAGGCGGGCCTGGCTGATGATGGTGTCGATGCCGATGGTGGTTTTACCGGTGGAGCGGTCGCCGATGATCAGTTCCCGCTGCCCGCGGCCGATGGGGATCATTGCGTCGATCGCCATGATGCCCGTCTGCACCGGCTGGCTAACGCTTTGGCGACGAATGATCCCCGGGGCCATGCGCTCGACCGGGTAGCTGATGTCACTCTTGATCGGCCCTTTGCCGTCGACAGGCTCGCCCAGCGTGTTCACGACGCGCCCCAGCAGGCCCTTGCCCACCGGCACTTGCAGGAGCTTGCCGGTTGCACGAACCTCGTCCCCTTCTTCGAGTTCGGTGTAATCGCCGAGGATGATGACGCCGATCTCGGTCTCCTCGAGATTGAGTGCCAGCCCGGTGACCCCATGGCCGAGATCGAGCATCTCGTTCAGCATGGCGTCGTTAAGGCCTTCGACCTTGGCTACGCCGTCGCCAATTTCGCGGATGGTACCCACATTCTGCTTCGCGACCGTCGCCTTGGCGGATGCGATGTCGGCTTCGATTTCGTCCAGGATCGTTCGCATGGTTCTCCCGGTTTATAGACGCGCTTGCACCGCCTCCAGGCCGGCGCGGATGCTGCCGTCGTACACGTCGGTCCCTACCTTGATCCGCATTCCGCCCAGCAGCGCCGGCTCCTGAGCGAAGGAAGTTGTCAGGCCTGGACCGTAGGTGCGGTCCAGCTTGGTCTGCAGACGCTGACGCAAGCTCGGTTCGAGCGGCACTGCGGATTCGACTTTGGCCGTGTGCTGGACCAGATACAGCTCAATCCACCTTCGGAAGGATTCCAGCACCGCCAGGCGGTTGCGGTGCCGCGATTCGCTCAGCCGATGGGCGATGTCGCGGGCGAGCGCTTCATTGAGCTGGCCGTCGGTCAGGCAAAGGTGGAACAGCGCTCTGGCGTCGCGGCGGGCTCGTGCGTTGCTCCTCATCGTGATGCACTCCGGGCAAATTCACGCGGCGGCGATGCGGCTAACGGTTTCCTCCGCAAGCCGGGCTTGGTCTTCCGGCGTGAGCACTTTGTCGGCAACCATCGCCGTTGTCTGAACCACCAGCCGGCCGACTTCGTGCTTGAGATCGGTCAGCATCTTGTCGTAATCGCGGGCGGCGGTTTCGTGGGCGTTGGCGACGATCTGCTCGGCACTGGCAAGGGCTTTCTTCGTCTCCCGCTCCTGCAGTTCGGCGGCGGCCTGGTGTGCTTCTTCGATCAACCTGGTGGCCTGTGCGTTCGCCTGCCGGAGGGTCTCCTGACGTAACTCCTCGGTTCGGGCGAGTTCCGCCTTGATCTTTTTGCCGTTGGCCAGGCTCTCGGCAATGCGTGTGCGGCGTTCCGCCAGCATGGTCAGGACCGGGTGGTAGGCGAACCGATAGAGCAAGGCGCAGACGATGCAGAAACTGACGATTTGCGCGATCAGATGTGGCCAGTCGACGCCGAAGTTCTCGGCGATCTGCTGGATCTGCCCGCCGGAGTTCGCGTCTGCCAGAAGGGGTAAAACGGCAAGCATAGAACACCCTAAAGCTCGGCGGATCTACCGGACGAGGAACAGTGAGTAGAAGACGATCGCCTCGGCGAACGCTATGGCAAGGATCGACTGAACGAGAATCTTCGTCGAAGCGCCGGGATTCCGCCCGACGGCATCCGACGCCTTCATCCCGATCAGGCCGACGCTCAAAGCCGCGCCCAGCGCCGCCAGGCCGACGTGAATGCTGCCCGTCATCTCCGCCAAGAGGTTCATGGATGACATATCAGATTCCCTTTCATCACGCGTGGGCCGTCCCGCCCGCGGCCGGTGCGGCGGGGCGAGGCGTTTCCGTCGTTGAAGTGCCTGGCGTTGTCTCTTCGTGCTGGCACATCAGCACCGTGAACACTGCCGTCAGCAGCATAAAGACCATCGCCTGCACGAGACCCATCAACAGTTCGAGCAGATAGAAGGGCACCAGCAGCAGCCAGCCGAATCCGGGCACCAGCTTGCCCATGGTCTCCAGCATGTTCTCGCCGGCGAAGATGTTGCCGTAGAGACGGAAGCTCAGGGAGATGGGCCGGAAGAGAATGGAAACGATCTCGAGTATCCCGGACGCGAAGAAGACCACGGCCAGTAGCACGCGGAGGATGCCCGCGCTTTCACCCTTCGGCGCAAAGAGTTCTTTGAGAAAGCCAGTTACGCCGACTTCGGCGATCGACCAGACGATCCATGCGACGAAGAAGACGATCGCCATCGCGAAGGTGAGGTTCAGGTCGGCGTTCGCCCCACGCAGCAGAGGCCGAACGACCTGAAAGCCGTGGGGCGTGACATGGCCCCAGCCGATGGTTCCGACGCCCGGCAGCAGGCCGAACCAGTTGGCGAACAGGATGAAGATGAAAACGGAGGCAAAGAACCAGAACGTCCGCTGCACGAGGTGGCTGCCGATCACGCCTTCGAGGAAGCTGTAGAGTGACTCCACCAGCCATTCGGCGAAGTTCTGCGCGCCGCTGGGCACCATCTTCATGTGTCGGGTTGCCAGCTGGGCCGCGGCGATCAGGCCGAGGGCGACGATCCAGGTGACGACCATCGAATTGGTGATCGGGAATCCGTAAAGGCGGCCGACTTCCATCGCCTCGGGTGAGAGGCCGTGCTCGGCGGCTTCGTCGGCCGCGCGGGCGACGGTCGCGTTGTTCACGAGAGCCACCGCGAGCAACGGCCACACGGCTGCTCCGATCGGTCGTGCGAAAATGGCCGGGCATCGTGCCATTGCGATCTCGCTGCGGAAGCGCTTCGGACGTTGTCTCCTGCGGGACGATTCGTCAAAGCTAACGGTGTACGTCGCACTCCCAAATGAGACTTTGGTCGCATGCCGCGCCGTCGTTTCATCGCTTCCACGTCCCGTCAGTCCCGTCCGTTCCGTCGGCGGGGAGCAGTTCGAGCTGCGGTTCGCGCAAGGGCGCAGCAGGCGCGGGCTCAGCATGCTTTCGTGAGGTCATCCACCGAATGACGGAATAAAAAACCGGCGTAAAGAAGATGCCGAAGACTGTCACACCGAGCATGCCGCTGAACACGGTCACGCCGAGCGTGTGACGCATCTCAGCGCCCGCTCCCTTGGCGAGCACCAGAGGGACGACACCCAGGATGAAGGCGAACGACGTCATCAGGATCGGGCGCAGCCGAAGGCGGCACGCCTCGACGGTGGCTTCGAAGCGGGGTTTGCCCTGATCCTCGAGTTGCTTGGCGAACTCCACGATTAGAATCGCGTTTTTCGCCGCCAGGCCGATCAGCACCACCAGGCCGATCTGGGTGAAGATGTTGATGTCCAGCTTCGCCACCCACACGCCGACGACCGCCGCCAGCAGGCACATCGGCACGATCAGGATAATGGCCAATGGCAGCGACCAGCTTTCGTACTGTGCCGCCAGCACCAGGAAGACGAACACGACCGCCAGCGGGAACACCAGCTTGGTCAGCACGTCCTTCTCCGCAAGCAACTGCTGTAGCGTTAGTTCCGTCCACTCGTATCCCATCGTGGAGGGCAATTGTTCGTCGGCAAGGCGATCCATGATCGCAATGCTTTGGCCGGAGCTGACGCCGGGCGCCGCGTTGCCGTTGATCTCGGCCGATGGGTACAGGTTGTAGTGGTTGACGACGGCCGGGCCGCTATCGTTGCGGACGTTGATCAGTGTGCGCAGCGGCACGCGATCGCCGTTCCCGTTGCGCACCTCGAGTCGGCCGATGTTTTCGACGCGCAGGCGGTCGTTCGGGTCGGCCTGCACGTTGACCTGCCAGTTGCGGTTCTGGAACGTGAAATCGTTGACATAAAACGAGCCGAGGTTGGCCTGCAGCGTCTTGTTGATGTCATCGAGCGAAACCTTCTGCGCCTTGGCCTTTTCGCGATCGATGTCGACGAACAACTGCGGTTGATTCACGCTGAAACTGCTGAACAGGCCGGCAATCCCCGGGTCGGCGCTGCCTTGAAAGGACAAGTTTCTCACCGCGCCCGCCAGCGCCCGCAGGCCTGCACCTCGACGGTCCTGCACCTGAAGCTTAAACCCGCCCGTGCTTCCCAGGCCGTCGACGGGCGGCGCGTTGAACAGGCCCACGCGGGCCGTCAGGATCTCCTGATACTGCTGCCGCAATCGCTTCGCGACGGCGGGACCGCTGAGTTCGGGATGGCCGGCGCGTTCTTCGAACGGGTCGAGAATGATGAACATGCCGCCGACGTTGCTGATGTTCGTCGAAAGAAGCGTGGAATAACCCGGCACGTCGATCGTGTACGCGACGCCTTCGGTATGGCGGGTGATCTCACTCAGCTTCTGCACCACCGCATCAGTGCGCGCCAGGGCGGCCCCGTCGGGCAGTTGTGCGTTGAGAACTAGGTACCCCTTGTCCTGCTCGGGAATAAACCCCTTAGGCATCGCGCCGAAGCCGACGAACGTCAGCCCGATCAGGCCGCCGTAGACCAGCAGCACGATCACCGCGATTCGCAGAAGTCCCGCGACCGTCTTTCCGTAGGCGGCGATGGCGAAGTCGAACGCCTTGTTGAAGCCGGTGAAGAACCAGCCGAGTGCCGTGTTCACCACGCGCGCCACCAGATAGCCAAGGATGACGCCGACCGCGAACACCCCGATTTTCAGTGCCATGACGGCCGTGGGATCGGCGTGTGTCTCTTCCCCGTGGCCCCCGACCTCGATGCCGAACAGGTGGCCGATCGGGCCGACGAGGAAGAGGTACGCCAGCAGCCCGCCGATGATGGCGATGCCGAGCCGCGGCAGGGCTTCCTGGTGCCCTTGCCCCTGCCCGTGCCCGTGCGGTTTGAGGAGCAGGGCACCCAGTGCCGGGCTGAGCGTCAGTGAGTTGAAGGCGGAAATCACGGTAGACGCCGCAATGGTCAGCGCGAATTGTCGGTAAAACTGCCCGCTGATGCCGGCCATGAACGCGGTCGGGACGAATACAGCGCACAGCACCAGCGCGATCGCAATGACCGGGCCCGTCACTTCGTCCATCGCCTTTCTGGCCGCATCACGCGGCGAGTAGCCATCCGAGAGCAGTCGCTCGATGTTCTCCACCACCACGATCGCGTCGTCCACGACGATGCCGATCGCCAGTACCAGTCCGAAAAGGGACAGGTTGTTCAATGAGAACCCGAGCACAGCCATGAAGGCGAATGTGCCGATCAGCGACACCGGCACCGCCACCATCGGGATGATCGTGGCCCGCCAGTTCTGCAGGAAGACCAGCACCACGATGAAGACGAGGATGAATGCTTCGATCAGCGTGTGGTACACGCTGCTAATCGATTCCTGCACGAAGACGGTCGTGTCGTAGACGATGCGGTATTCCACTCCGGCCGGGAACCGTGACTGTAGTTCCTTCATTTTCGCCTTAATCGCCTCGGCGGTGGCGATGGCGTTTGAACCGGGCAACTGGAACACCGCCAGCGTGGCGGCGGGGTAGCGGTCGGTTTTCGTGCCGAGAAAGCTGTTGACGTCGTAGTTCTTGGCGCCCAGTTCGATCCCCCGATCGATCGGGCTGCCATGACTGTCATACCGCGTGGCGCGGACGACGTCCTTCAGATAGACGTTTTGCCCGTTCGAGCCGGTCTTGACGATAATGTTCTCGAACTGCTGCGGATCGAGCAGACGGCCCTGCGTGTTGATGGGTAGATCGAACGGGATCGACGCGCCGGCCGGCACCGGCGGCTGGCCGATGCGGCCGGCGGCGACCTGCAGGTTCTGCTCCTGGATGGCGTTGATCACGTCCTTCGTCGTCATCTGCAGCGAGGCCAGGCGCGACGGATCGATCCAGACACGCATGCTGTAATCGCGGGGGCCCAGGAAGGCGACGTCGCCGACGCCGCTGATCCGGGCCAGGTCGTCCTTCACGCTGATCGTCGCGAAATTATTCAGGTAAAGCTGGTCGTAGCGGTTGTCCGGCGAAATGATGTTGACGCAAAGCAGGATGCTCGGCGACTTCTTTTTCGTTGTCACGCCGATGCGTTTCACGTCCTCCGGCAGACTGGCCGTCGCGATGGCAACCCGGTTCTGCACCAGCACCTGGGCCATATCGAGGTTGGTGCCGAGCTCGAACGTGACGCTCAGGTTCATCTGCCCGTCGTTCGTGCACTGCGAGCTCATGTAGAGCATGCGCTCGACGCCGTTCACCTGCTGTTCGATCGGTGTCGCGACGGTGTCGGCCACCACTTTCGCATTAGCCCCGGGATAGGTGGCCGTCACCTGCACGGTGGGTGGGGTGACTTCCGGGTATTGGGCGATCGAGAGCTGCGATAGCGCCACGCCGCCGATCACCAAAAGCACGATCGACAACACCGTTGCGAAGATCGGCCGATCAATAAAAAAGTGGGAAATCACAACATCACCTGGGTTTCAATGATCGAGACTTGCCGTCTGCGTCGGTTGAGTGGTCGGTGTGATGGGTTCGACGGGATAGTTGATACGCGCCGTCTGCAGGCCCTCGACCACGACGCGATCATTTGTAGACAGTGCCGTACCTGATGCGCCAGCTAGAATCACGCGGTTGCCGTCGTCAAGCAGCTTGCCCGGCATTACATCGCGGCGTTGGACGACGTTCTTGTCGTCCAGCACCAGCACGTAACGCTTGTCTTGGTCGCTGAGCAGAGCCGTGTCGGGAAGCAGGGTCACCGTATGCTGCCCACTCGTCGGCACACGAATTCGGACGCGCGATCCCGGCAGCAATCGCCCGTTCGGATCGTGAGCCACAGCGCGGGCCGTAATGGTGCCGGTGGTCTGGTCGATCTGATTGTCGACGAAGTCCATCACGCCCTCATGCGGAAAGCCAGTATCGGTCTCCAAGCCAAACTTGATGGGGATCTGCGACTGCTTCAGCGAGCTCGGCCGCGTCGTTTGGCCCTCGCGGATGCGTTGCACCTGGTAACGCTGCAGGGCCCGTTCGTCGATCGGGAAGTAGACGTAAATCGGGTCGACCGAAACGATGGTGGTCAGCAGCGGATCCGATCCGCCAGCGTTCACAAGATTCCCCACCGTCAGCATCGCCCGGCTGACGCGTCCGGAGATCGGGGCGGTGATGCGGGCGTATTCCAGGTCGAGCGATTTTCGGGCGATTTCCTGCTCGTTCGCCTTCAGTTCCGCTTCGAGCGACTTGGTTTTGGCCTCGGCCTCGTCGACCTGCGTCTGGCTGGCGCCGCCTCGGCCGAGGAGTTCTTTGAAGCGGGCCTCTTCCTTTTGTGCGACAACGAGCTGCGCCTCGTAGATCGCGCGTTGATCGCGTTCGCGGCCGACATCGGCTTCGAAGGGGCGAGGATCGAGCTCGAATAGCAGGTCGCCTTCTTTGACCAGCTGGCCGTCGGTGAAGTCGACCTTCTGGATGTGGCCGCGGACGCGAGCGCGCACTTCAACCGTCTGGGCCGCTTCGAGCCAGCCGTTGTACTGGTCGTAGTCGATCAGCTCACGCTCTTCAGGATGGGCTACCGTCACCTTCGGCGGCGGCGGCTCGGCACGAACGACTTCCTTCTTGCAGCCAGCTAGCAACGGCAGCATCGCCGCGCCGCAGCTGAGGACAATGAGTTGGCCAAACCGCATAAAAACGCTCCTGTCGGGCCAGGCGGCGCCGGCACGGGTGACGGCTAAGGTCCGGTCGTGCTTCCTAACGTCGTCGGCCGCGCGCTGGTGGCATGTTGCGTGGTGGGCGGCGGCGCGTGCGGGGCGGCGTAGCTTTGGGCTTGCCAACCTCCGCCCAAGGCGCGGTAGAGGTCGATCAGGCTTTGGGCGATATCGCCTTGAGCCTGGGCAAGCTCATCCTGTTGCGTTGTCAGTGTCCCCTCGAACAGAAACACGGGCGTGAAATCGATCACGCCCTGGTGGTACTGGTCATAAGTGATCTGCACCGTCCGCTGGGCGGCCGAGACGCTGATGGCGAGGTAGTCGGCGCGCTGCTTCGACTTGGCGTGGCGGATCAGTGCATTCTCTGCTTCGGCATTCGCGCGCAGCACGGTCTCCTGGTAGCGGTAGACGAGTTCGCGGAAGCGGGCCTTCTGCACTTCCACCGCGTTCGCCAGCCGGCCGTAGTTGAGGATGTTCCACTCGAACGCCGGCCCGCCGAACGCGGCGACGCTGTCGGGCGTGTGGCCGAGGCTCGGCAGGTGTTCGGCCGCGACGCCGATCGATCCGTCGAGCGTGAAGTGCGGATACAACTCCGATTGTGCGATGCCGATCACTGCACTTTGTGCGGCCGCCTCGCGCTCAGCGCGGCGAACGTCGGGTCGGCGACGCAGCAGATCCGCCGGAATGCCGATGTCCCAATTCGGCCGGCTGACGGGAATCGTGCCGGTTTCGCCTAGGTGGTCCGCGAGCTTCTGCGACGGGATGCCCAGCAGCACGCACAGAGCATCATTGGTCTGGCGCAGCTGGATTTCGAAAACTGGAATCGCAGCGCGTGTCTGCTCCAGGACCTGCCGGGCCTGCTGCATGTCGCGCTCGGTCGTTCGGCCGGTCTTGAAGTTGTCCGTCGCAAGGCGATAGGAATCTTCCTGGATTTTGACGTTCTGGTACGTCAGATCGAGTCGTTCCTGCAGCGTGCGGTATTGGACGTAATTGCTCGCGACATCGGCCACCAGTACCACCAGCACGTCGTCAAAGTCGGCGATCGAAGCGTCCAGGGACGCGTCGGCCGATTCGATCGCGCGGCGGTAGCGGCCCCAGAAATCGAGCTCCCAGCTGACGTTAAAGCTCGCCTGGGCGTTGCCGTAATACTGCTCTCGCGCGCCGTTGGCCGTCTCGTTGCTGGCTTTGACGGCGTCGTAAGAGCCCGTCAGGCTCTGTGCCTGCGGAAACAGGTTGCCGACCGCGATCCCCCGCGCCGCCCGCGCCTGGGCGATGCGTTCTCCGGCGGCCCGCAGCGTGAGGTTCTGGGCGTACATATCGCTCACCAGCGAATTGAGCACAGGGTCATCGAACGACCGCCACCACTGGTCGACGTCGGCCGACGGCTGCGTGGTGCTGCCTTCGGGCCGCTGGTAGTCAATCCACGACACCGCTACCGGCGCCGGCGGGGTGTGATAGTTCGGACCGACTTTAAAACCGTTGTGCGCCCACTCGCCCAGCCCGCAACCGCCCGTCATCAGTCCGATCGCCGCACAAGCTAGATGGTGTCGAAAAAACGCGCGACGCAACAGCGGCGAGCCATTGTCAGCCCGCACCGCGCGTGTTATGCCTTTGACGCTGTTCATCCGATTGGCCGGCAGAGCTGGGTTGTCTCCCTTCGCGGGCGACGCCAGCGACAAACGTATTCACCACCAATCGACCCAGAAATGGGACTTTGGTCTCATGAACGGCGCGGTGTGGGTTGGCCCAAAGGCCAATATTTCCTGGCTGGTTCTCCACGTAATCTCGTCCTCCAATGCCGCGCACCGGCCCACCGAGGAACGGCGATACCGGCATCAACAGGAGTGACAATGGCCTCCACGCTCACCGACAAAAAAATCCGCAACATCGCGCCACAGAAATCGGCCGCCGGTCCGCTGTCGGCTGAAGAACTGCGCAAGATCGATGCCTACTGGCGTGCCTGCAACTACCTCGCCGCCGGCATGATCTATCTGTGTGACAACCCGCTGCTTCGCCGGCCGTTGAAATCGGAGCACGTGAAGCAGCGGCTACTCGGCCACTGGGGCACCAGCCCGGGACTCAGCTTCTGCTACGTCCACCTGAATCGCATGATCAATCTACACGGTCTCGACGCGATCTTCATGGCGGGGCCGGGCCACGGCGCGCCGGGCGTACTGGGGCCGGTCTACCTGGAGGGCACGTATTCGGAGGTCTATCCGAACAAGGGCGAGGACGAAGCGGGCATGCGCGAATTCTTCAAGGAATTCTCCTTCCCCGGCGGGATCGGCAGCCACTGCACACCGGAAACGCCCGGATCGATCCACGAGGGCGGCGAACTCGGCTATGCGGTCTCGCACGCGTTCGGCGCGGCATTCGACAATCCGGACCTTATCGTCGCGGTCGCCGTCGGCGACGGCGAGGCCGAGACCGGACCGCTCGCGACGTCGTGGCATTCGAACAAATTTTTGAGTCCGATTCGCGACGGCGCGGTGCTGCCGATCCTTCATCTGAACGGCTACAAGATCAACAACCCAACGCTGCTGTCGCGCATCTCGCACGAGGAACTCGAAGACCTGTTCAAGGGGTACGGCTGGACGCCGCACTTCGTGGAAGGCAGCGATCCTAAGCAGCTTCACCAGCGCATGGCCGGCGTGCTCGATGAATGCGTGGCCGATATTCGGCGGATCCAGCGCGACGCGCGCAGTTCCGGCAAGTTCACACGCCCGCGCTGGCCGATGATCGTTTTGCGGACGCCGAAGGGGTGGACCGGGCCGAAGGAAGTGGATGGCCACAAGGTCGAAGGTTTCTGGCGCTCGCACCAGGTGCCACTCGCGGGCGTTCACGAGAACCCCGAGCACCTGCGGCAACTGGAAGATTGGCTCCGCAGCTATAAGCCCGAAGAGCTGTTCGACGAGTCGGGCCAACTGATCCCGGAACTGAAAGCACTGGCGCCGAAAGGGCAACGGCGGATGAGCGCGAACCCCCACGCCAACGGCGGTGTGCTCCGTCGATCGCTGCGCCTGCCCGATTTCCGCGAGTACGGCATTGAAGTCAAAAAGCCCGCCCAGATCATGGCCGAGAACACCCGGCCGCTCGGGCAGTTCCTGCGCGACGTGATGCGCGGAAACATGAACACCTTCCGCGTCTTCGGCCCGGACGAAAATTCGTCGAACCGCCTCGACGCGATTTACGAGGTGTCGAAGAAGCTGTGGCTTGCCGACTATCTCCCGGAGGATTCCGACGGCGGCCAACTCTCGCTCGACGGGCGCGTTCTGGAAATGCTCTCCGAGCACACGCTCGAAGGGTGGCTCGAAGGCTACCTGCTCAGCGGCCGGCACGGGTTCTTCTCCACCTACGAGGCGTTCGCACATGTCATTGGTTCGATGTTCAACCAGCACGCGAAGTGGCTGACGATCTGCCGGCATCTGTCGTGGCGGGCGCCGATCTCGTCGCTCAATCTGCTGATCACCTCGACGGTGTGGCGGCAGGACCACAACGGCTT
>Ga0070658_10002485_pt1 | contig 15401 bp, 12 predicted proteins | sample KBSC13metaG_FD_64664 | JGI IMG/M metagenome (GOLD analysis project Ga0070658, IMG submission 64664) | Corn rhizosphere microbial communities from Kellogg Biological Station, Michigan, USA - KBS C1-3 metaG | ecosystem: Host-associated > Plants > Roots > Rhizosphere > Soil ...
TGATCGCCATGGAGTGGGTTTGCGAGGTGTGCGGCACCCAGGTGCGCGGTGAGAAGCCGCCTGCCTCCTGCCCTACCTGCGCTGCCGACACCGTCCGGTTCGTGCACCAGCCGCAGCCCCCGGGCACCTGAGGCAACCGACGTCACCGACCGAATTCGCCCATCACGGAGACCTCGAGGAGACCACGTGCCAACGGCACGCAAAACCACATCCGCGCCCAAGGCGCGCAAGACGAGCACCGCGCCGACGGCTCGCAAGACGAGCACCGACGAAAAGCTGCGCGGCTTTTATCGCGAGATGCAGCTCATCCGACGGTTCGAGGAGCGCACGGCCGAGATGTACCAGCGCGCCAAGATCGGCGGCTACTGCCACCTGAACCTCGGCGAAGAAGCCACGATCGTCGGCTTGATGACTGCGATGCGTCCGACCGACTACCTGTTCACCACCTACCGCGAGCACGGCTACGCGATCGCGCGCGGCCTCGAACCCGGCCGCGTGATGGCCGAGCTGTTCGGGCGCACCACCGGCGTCTCACACGGCTGGGGCGGGTCGATGCACCTGTTCGACGTCGACAAGCGGCTGCTCGGCGGCTACGCCATCGTTGGCGGCCAGATCCCGCCGGCCACCGGCGCGGCGCTCGCGATCGCTTACCGCGGCCCGGGCGGACCCGACACCGAAGCGGTGGTGTGCCAGCTCGGTGACGCCACCACCAACATCGGTGCGTGGCACGAGTCGTTGAACATCGCGGCGATCTGGAAGCTGCCCATTGTGTTCGTCGTCATCAACAACCAGCTCGGCATGGGCACCACCGTCGAAAAGGCCTCAGGTGAGCCCGACCTCTACAAGCGCGGCTGCGCCTACCGCATCCCTGGCGTTCGAATCGACGGCAACGATCCGGTCGCGTGCGAGCAGGCCATGACCGAAGCGCTGCGGCTGGCCCGTGAAGAACGGCAGCCGACGATCCTCGAAGCGGTCAGCTGGCGGCTGCGCGGTCACTCCGTCGTCGACCCGGCCAGCTACCGCAGCAAAGAAGAAGTGCAGCGGCTGCACGATCTCGATCCACTGACCGCGTTCCGCAAGCAGTTGTTCGAGACCGGTGTGCTCGACGCCGCGCAGGCAGACGCGATCGACTCCGACGTCGAGACCGAGGTGAACGCCGCAATCGAGTTCGCCGACAACTCGCCGTTCCCGAGCCCCGACGGCTTGTTCGCCCACGCCTACGCGACGCCGGTGGTCAACGCACCGCACGAGTTGCCGGGCGACCCGCTCGTATCCGCGCTCTCTTTCACGCAGTAGCGAAAGGCGATTCACCGTGGCTGTCATCACCTATCGCCAGGCGCTGAACGAGACCTTGCGTTCGGAGCTACTGCGCGACCCCGACGTCTTCTTGATGGGCGAAGAGATCGGCATCTTCGAAGGCTCGTACAAGATCACCGCAGGCTTGCTGAAGGAGTTCGGGCCCGAGCGGGTACGCGACACTCCGATCGCCGAAGAAGGGTTCGTGGGTGCGGCGATCGGCGCCGCGATGCTCGGCCTGCGGCCAGTGGTCGAGATCATGACGATCAACTTCTCGATCGTCGCCCTCGACCAAATCGTCAATCACGCGGCCAAGATTCACACCATGTTCGGCGGCCAGTCGAAGGTGCCGATGGTGATCCGCACACCGGGTGGCGGCGGCCAGCAGCTCGCCGCGACCCACTCGCAGAACATCGAAGTCTGGTACGCCCACGTGCCCGGCCTGAAGGTCGTGGTGCCGTCGACGCCGGCCGACGCCAAGGGGTTGTTAGCGGCGTCCATTCGCGACGACGACCCGGTGATGTTCATCGAGCACCTCGCGCTCTACAACACCAAGGGCGAAGTGCCCGAAGGCGACTACGTCATCCCGATCGGAAAAGCGGCCGTCACCAAGGAGGGCACCGACATCACGATCGTGTCGTACTCGCGCATGGCCGCAGTTGCCCTCGACGTCGCGAAACGTCTCGAAGAAGACGAGGGCGTGTCAGCCGAAGTGGTCGACCTTCGCTCGTTGCGCCCGCTCGACCGCGAGACGATCCTCGCGTCGGTGCGCAAGACCAGCAAGGCCGTCATCCTCGAAGAAGACTGGCTCTCATACGGCGTCGGTGCCGAGATCGCGGCCACCATCCAAGAGGGCGCGTTCGACTACCTCGATGCACCCGTTCGCCGGGTGGCTGCGGCCGAAATTCCGTTGCCCTACAGCAAACCGCTCGAACTGGCCGCACTTCCCGACGCCACGGCGCTGGTGAAGGTCATCCACGAAACGCTCGACGCCACCCGCTTCCGCAGCTGAAACGACCGCTAACGAAGCAGCCGCGACCACACATCCGCGACAGGAGTCAAAAGGTGCCCGAAGTCTTCATGCCACGGCTCTCCGACACGATGCAGGAGGGCACTGTCAGCACGTGGACGAAGAAAGTCGGCGACCGCGTCGACAAGGGTGACATCCTCGCCGAGATCGAAACCGACAAGGCCACGATGGAGCTCGAGGCCTACGACGCGGGCGTGCTCGAACGCATCGTCGTCGAGGCCGGCAAGACCGTGCCGATCGGCGAGATCATCGCGGTGATCGGCGACGGATCAGGTGCGGGCAAGGGCACCGGCACCGGCGTTCCGGCAGGCGAGGCCACGCCCGCTGCCCCGGCCGCCGACACCCCACCCGAGCCGCCGGTCTCGGCCGCGCCCGGCATTCCCACCGCACAGCCGGTCGCCGCGGCAACCGCCGGTCCGACTGCTGGTAACACCGCCGCCGTGAAAGCCTCGCCGCTCGCACGCGCCATCGCGCGTGACGCCGGCCTTGATCTGTCGACTGTTCGGGGCTCCGGACCCGGTGGGCGCATCGTCCGCGCCGACGTCGAGGCAGCGGTCGCCGGCCTCCGATCCGCACCGACCCCGGCGAGCGCTGTGTCGTCGTCCGCCGTTCGTAGTGGCCCGGACGACGAAGAGCTACCCCTCAACAAGGTGCGCCGCATCACGGCGCGACGCCTCGTCGAGAGCAAGCAGCAGGTGCCGCACTTCTACCTGACGCGCACCATCGACGCCGAAGAACTCGTGCAGGCGCGGGCGCAGATCAACGCGGGGCTCGCCGCGATCACACCGAACGGAGGCACCGCCTCCAAGGTCAGCGTCAACGACCTGGTGGTCAAAGCGGTGGCGTCGGCACTGCGTGCGCATCCTGAGGTGAACGTGTCGTTCGCGGGCGACAAGCTGATCAAGCACAACCGGGTGCACGTCGGTATCGCGGTTTCACTCGACGACGGCCTCATCGTGCCGGTGATCCGCGACACCGACACGTTGACGGTCACTCAGATCTCGGCCGCATCGACAGATCTGGCCACTCGTGCCCGGGCCGGAAAGCTCAAGCCCGATGAGTTCACCGGCGGCACGTTCAGCGTCACCAACCTCGGCATGTTCGGCGTCGACGAGTTCTCGGCCATCATCAACCCGCCGGAGCCGGCGATTCTCGCGGTCGGCCGCGCGAAGCAGGAAGCGGTCGTGCGAGACGGCCAGATCGTGGCGCGGCACACGATGCGAGTGACCTTGTCGGTCGACCACCGTGCGGTCGACGGTGCGGGCGGAGCGCGTTTTCTCGCCACACTGGCGAGCCTGCTCGAGAACCCATTCGCCGCCCTGGCATAAGTGGCCTAAGTGGCCTAAGTGGCGCGCACTCGCGGGTTTGGTAGGCAACTGCGGTGTTCTTAACCCGTAACTGTCTACCAAACAGTCTCAGGTGCCGCCGCTGCCGCCAGGGTGACCGAACTCCCAATGCCACGGCTCGAACGGATTGTGCACCGCCCAACTCGGGTGCACCCAGCCGTAGGCTCCTGCGTGCCGGGTCATCCAGCGATACTGCGCCGACCCGTAGTTCTGCACACCGCAGCCGAGGTCGACGGCGAGCCCCCAGCCGTGGTTGCTGGTGCCCGGCACGGCCGCGAACGACGGCTCCTGCCGGAACAACCGAACCTGGTCGGCGTAGGGGCGGTACGACGCCGTGATGCAGAGCGGGTGGCCGAAGGTCTGCGCGTAGGCCCGTGACATCTTGTTGAACGCCACCGCCGCATCGGGACGAAGGCTGCCGCCGCCGATGATGGCGCACAGCACCGAGGCGGGGATGAGTCCGTCGGAGTAGCCGCCCCACGGGCCTGAGGGATAGGACTGACCGGCGGCGGCGGTGCATTCAGCTGGTGAGGCGTTCAGGCTGTTGGCAAGTTCTTGCGCACGGCGGGCAGCAGCCGCGCGGGCCGCCTCGGCACGAGCCGCCTTCGCCTTGGCCGCTCGTTGCGCGGCGAGCCTGGCCTGCTCTTTTTCGTAGGCAGCTTGGGCGGCTTCGAGTTTGGTCGCCGCCTTGGACGCCTTGACCTGCAACGACGCGACCTGCGCTGTGACCGACTTCTGGATCTTCGCCGCGGCCGCAACGTTTTGATCAGCCTGCGCGCGCAAGACCTTCGACTGCGCAGTGTCGACCGCCACCTCGCGCAGCACCTCGGTGCGATGGGCCTCGGCGTACGCCAACAACTGGGTGGCCTGCAACGAACGGGCTAGGTCGTCACCCGACAAGATCTTGGTGATCGTGTCAGGGTCTTTGCGTTCGTAAAGATCACCCGCGAGCCGCGAGATCTGCACCCGAAGACCGACGAGCTTCGCGTCGAGCTTGTCGGCCGCCCCTTTGGCACCGGCCGCTTTCTGCTGCAACTGCTTGAGCTGCGAACGAGCCGCGTCGAGTTTCTTCGCTCCGGCCGAAAGTTCGGCCTGCACAGCGTTGGCTTCGGCGCGCATCTGGGCCAACTGCGTCGTCGTCGGCACATCGGTAGTGGCTGCTGCGAAGGCAGTTGTTGGCGAGCCGACGCAGATGATCGAAAAGATGGCCGAAACCGCGACGCCCGACACCAAAGCGGGATGAGTGAGGCGAGCGGAAGACCGATACGGAAGACACGACCAGCGCGAACTGGCGGAGCGCCGAAAAAAACTCACTGGCCGGACAATTCCTTGGACGTCGACGTGCGGCGGACAGATCTTCGCAGCAAGCTCGCTGGGTAGCAGCGCAAACCGGCAGCTTGGACCGCGATGCTACCCCGGGGCCGCGGCCGGCTTGCGGCAAAGCGCCGAAGCTGTGCACGCAAACTGCGAACGCCGGCGGCTCTTCAGTCGTCGGCCCGATTGGTCTGCACCATAAGCGTGACGTAGACAACACTGCCGCCTGAGGGCCGGTGGCCCACGATGTGGACTCCGCCGGGTAGCCTGGTTAGTTGACCGGTTCGACGAGTCGATTGCTCGGAAATCTCACGATCTCCGAGCGTGCCACGTCGTCCGGGCGTCGACCCATACGCACACGTCGACGGGGCGTCGACCCGTCGGCACAGTCGAAGAGGCGATTGCCGCGGTGTCCTCCACATCAGCACATCCGTTCGCGGGATTTGGCGCCAACGAGTGGTTAGTCGACGAGATGTACCAGCAGTACTTGAAAGATCCATCGTCCGTCGACAAGGCGTGGTGGGACTTCTTCTCCGACTACTCCTCCGGCAACGGTGCTCCCGAGACGGCTCCCACTACGGCCAATACTGGCTCGGCCGTGACCACACCGACCGCTCCGACGACTCCTTCGTCGTCCGGGGTTTCGTCGTCCGGGGTTTCGTCGTCCGAGGTGGCGCCGCATTCGGTCGCGAACCAACCGGCGAGCACGGCGACGACCGCCAAGCCCGCGAGCGAGCCGTCGGCCGGCGAGCCGACGCGGCAGGCCGACGAGACGTCGCCGCTGCGAGGAGCGGCGGCGCGCACGGTCGTGAACATGGAAGCCAGCCTGGCGATCCCCACCGCCACGAGCGTGCGCGACATCCCCGCCAAGCTGCTCGCCGACAACCGGCTCGTGATGAACAACCACTTGACGCGTGGCCGGGGTGGCAAGCTCTCGTTCACCCACATCATCGGCTACGCGGTGGTGAAGGCGACCGCCGCGCTGCCCGAGATGAACACCTCGTACACAGAGATCAACGGCAAGCCGGGCATCGTTCACCACGGCGACGTCAACCTCGGCCTTGCGATCGACATGACCAAGGACGACGGAAGCCGCCAGCTGCTGGTGCCGTGCATCAAGGCCGCCCAGAGCCTCGACTTCGCGCAGTTCTACGCCGCCTACGAAGACATCGTCCGCCGGGCGCGGGCGAACAAGCTGACCGCCGACGACTTCGTCGGCACCACGATCACGCTGACGAACCCGGGCACGCTCGGCACGGTTCATTCGGTGCCGAGACTCATGCCAGGGCAGGGCTGCATCGTCGGTGTCGGCGCGATGGAATACCCCGCGCAATTCCATGGCGCCTCGACCGAGACGCTCGCACAGCTCGCAGTCAGCAAGGTCATGACGTTGACCTCCACCTACGACCATCGCGTTATCCAGGGCGCACAGTCGGGTGAGTTCCTGCGGCAGATCCACCGGCTACTGCTCGGCGAAAATGGCTTCTACGAAGACCTTTTCCGGGCTCTGCGCATCCCTTACGAGCCGGTGCGCTGGGTGCAAGACGTCGTGTCGACGCACGACGACGAGGTTGGCAAGCCGGCCCGGGTCATCGAACTGATCCACGCCTACCGGGTTCGCGGTCACCTGATGGCCGACACCAACCCGCTCGAGTTCGAGATGCGCCGGCATCCAGACCTCGACATCGTCAACCACGGTCTCACCTTGTGGGACCTTGACCGCGAGTTCGCCACCGGCGGTTTCGGCGGTCAGCCGGTCATGACGCTTCGCGAGATTCTCGGCGTGCTGCGCGATTCGTATTGCCGCACCATCGGCGTCGAGTACATGCACATCCAAGACCCCGAGCAGCGGAAGTGGCTGCAGGATCGCGTCGAAAGGCCGCACAGCAAGCCGTCGCGCGACGAGCAGCTCTACATCTTGAACCGGCTCAACGTGGCCGAGGCGTTCGAGACATTCCTACAGACCAAATACGTGGGCCAGAAGCGATTCTCGCTCGAAGGTGGCGAGACGCTGATCCCGCTGCTCGACAGCGTGATTGCCGAAGCCGCGCACACCGGCCTCGACGACGTCACTATCGGCATGGCACACCGCGGCCGGCTGAACGTGCTCGCCAACATCGTCGGCAAGAGCTACGGCCAGATTTTCCGTGAATTCGACGGCAATATCGACCCCCGGTCGGCGCATGGATCGGGCGATGTCAAGTACCACCTGGGGGCGCGCGGCAGCTACACGTCGCAGGACGGCTCGACCATCACGGTCTCGCTCGCGTCGAACCCCAGCCACCTCGAGGCCGTCGACCCCGTGCTCGAAGGCATCGTGCGGGCCAAGCAAGACGTGTTGAACAAGGGCGCTGCGTACCCGGTGCTCGCGGTGGCCGTTCACGGCGACGCCGCATTCGCCGGCCAAGGCGTGGTTGCAGAAACCCTTAATCTGTCGCAACTTCGCGGCTACCGCACTGGCGGTACCGTGCACGTCGTCGTCAACAACCAAGTGGGTTTCACGACGTCCCCGATGTCTGCGCGTTCGAGTGTGTACGCGACCGACGTCGCGCGCATGATCCAGGCACCGATCTTTCACGTCAACGGCGACGATCCCGAAGCTGCGGTGCGAGTGGCAAGGCTTGCGCTTGAATTCCGCCAGGCATTCAAGAAAGACGTCGTCATCGACATCGTGTGCTACCGGCGCCGCGGCCACAACGAGGCCGACGACCCGTCGATGACCCAGCCTTTGATGTACAACCTGATCGACTCCAAGCGATCAGTGCGAAAGCTCTACACCGAAGCGCTGATCGGCCGTGGCGACATCACCGTCGAAGAGGCCGAAGACGCATTGCGCGACTACCGCGGCCACCTCGAGAAGGCGTTCGTCGAGACCCGCGATTCGACGAGCGCGCCACACGAGCCCGAATTCGACGCCGCGCCACAAACCGCTGCACCCGACGTCGACACCGCAATCAGCCTTGACGTGTTGAAGAAAATCGCCGAGTCGCAGATCAATTTGCCTGCCAATTTCGTGCCGCACGCCAGACTTTTCCCGCAGTTGCAGCGTCGGGCGGCGATGGTCGACGACGACGCAATCGACTGGGCGATGGGCGAACTCATCGCGTTCGGTTCGTTGATGCTCGACGGCCACCCGGTGCGACTCGCCGGGCAAGACACTCGTCGCGGCACGTTCGTACAGCGGCATGCCGTGCTCGTCGACCGCGTCACGGGCGACGAATACACGCCACTGGCGAATCTCGACCCCGGTCAGGCGCCGTTCCACGTTTACGACTCGTTGCTCTCCGAATATGCGGCGGTCGGTTTCGAGTACGGCTATTCCGTCGTCCGGCCTGAGGCTTTGGTGGCCTGGGAGGCGCAATTCGGCGACTTCGCCGACGGCGCCCAGACCATCCTCGACGAATTCATCTCGTCGGGTGAACAAAAATGGGGCCAACGCTCGGGTGTGGTGATGCTGTTGCCGCACGGGTACGAGGGGCAAGGTCCCGACCACTCGTCGGCCCGTGTCGAGCGCTACCTGCAACTGTGCGCCGAGAACAACATGACCGTCGCAATGCCGTCGAACTCCGCCAGCTACTTCCACTTGCTGCGCTGGCACACCTTGAGCCCGCACCACCGGCCGCTCATCGTCTTCACGCCGAAGTCGATGCTGCGCTCCAAGGCAGCTGCTTCGCCTGCGGCCGCCTTCACCGGCGGACGCTGGGCTCCGGTGCTCGGCGATCCGCACCCGCAGCCCGCAGAAGGTGTGCGGCGAGTGGTCTTGTGCGCCGGCAAGGTGGTGTGGGCGCTCAACGATGCGCGCGCGAAGACGAACCACACCGACACCGCGATCCTGCGCCTCGAGCAGCTCTACCCGCTGCCTCACGAAGAGATCGCCGCGGCGATCGCCGAGTACCCGAACGCCGAAGAAGTGTTCTGGGTACAAGAAGAACCGGCGAACATGGGCCCCTGGACCCACATCGCAATGCACCTTCCCGAAAAACTCGGGCGTCAGGTGTATCGAATCTCGCGACCCGAAAGCTCTTCGCCTGCAACCGGTTCGCATGTACGCAGTGAGCACGAGACCGAAAAACTGCTCGCGGCCGTCTTCCCGGCGTAGCACATGTACTTCACCGATCGCGGCATCGAAGAACTCGAGACCAGGCGTGGCGACGAAAATGTCACGCTGGCTTGGGTTTCTGAGCAAATGCGCACGTTCGTCGACCTCAACCCTGAGTTCGAAGTTCCCGTCGAGCGGTTAGCCACCTGGCTTGCCCGCCGCGACGATGACGACGACGAATAGCCGCAGCGCTCCTACTGTTCACGACGCACCGGTTCGTTGACGTCAAGGTCGATGTCCTGCGGGTCGCGGCGCTGCTCGACTTCTGCGTACGCCTCGTATGCCCGTTCGTCGCCTTTCGTGAGCGGCGGCGCAATTAATGCGCGTGGCCACAACTTGCGTTGCCGCACGATGTCGACCTCAACTGCGTAAATCGTGAACTGTGCCTGCAGGTAGAGCCACGACAGGAGTCCGAGCACGAGGCCGAAAACGCCATACACACCAGAAGAATTCTTCAGTGTGTGAGCAACAAGGTAGCCACCGATCGCCTGCAGGATCTGCCACACGATCGCCGCCAACACCGCCCCGAACCGGAGCTCTCTGGTCTTGACCGTGCTCGCGGTTGCCAACCTGAACCCGAGCCAGAACAGCGATGCGTTGAGCACGAACGACAACGCGATCGCGCCGATCCGGATCGCCACGCCGACGCCGCCGGTACCGCCACCGATGGCCGACAATGCCGTTGTCACCAACACGCCGACGCCGACCACACCGATCATCGCGATCGAGCGCAGCTGGTTGAACGGGAAGCCGGGCCGGTCCTTGTACGGCACCTCCCAAATCGAGTTGAACGCGTTCTGCGCGGCGTTGGCGATGCCACGGGCACCCCAGAACGTGCCGATCAAACCGATGATGAGACCGGCTCCCGTCTTGTTGAGCGATCCGATGTTCGACTTCAACTGGTCGCCGATCACCGGGAAGTCGACCAAGGCCGAGTTCACGATCCGGTGCTGAAGCGACGGGTCGTTATGCAACACGATGCCGAGAACGGTCACGAGCACGAGAAGCAGCGGAAAGATGCTGAAGAATGCGTAGTACGCAATAAGGGCAGCCAGGTTGCCTGCGTGGTCGTCGCCGAATTTCGTTACGACGGCGAGCGGAAAACCGAGGGTACCGTGGCGCTGCTGGAAGTCATCGATTTTGCGCAATGGCCGCTTGAAATCCATGCAACCGGCGTACCCCGTACCGCCTTATTCGACGCTGAAGACAACCTTGCCGAAGAGTTCGCCTTCGAGCATCGCCGCGAACCCGTCGCGCGCTTCGGCAAGCGGCAGCACGCGGTCGATGACGGGTCGCACGCCCGTTGCCACGCAGAATGCAGCGAGTTCGGCGAGCTCGTGCCGCGAACCCATCGTCGAACCGATCACGCGCAGCTGCTGATAGAACACCCGGGCAAGTTCGGCGGACGGCGCGTCGCCCGTGGTCGCGCCGCAGATCACGATAGTGCCGCCGGGCCGTACCGCCCGCAGCGAGTGCGCCCACGTTGCTTGGCCCACGCTCTCGAGCACCGCATCGACCCGCTCCGGCAATCGTGCACCAGGCTCGAATGCCGCATGCGCACCGAGCGCCAGCGCTCGGGAACGGCGTTCCTCCGAGCGGCTCGTCGTCCAGACTCGAAGGCCTGCGGCCCGACCCAACGTGATCGCCGCCGTCGACACTCCCCCGCCAGCGCCCTGGACCAGCACGGTGTCGCCAGGCCGGGTTGCCGAATTGACGAACAGCATGCGATACGCGGTGAGCCACGAGGTCGGCAGGCAGGCGGCCTCCTCGAAGCTCAGCTCCGGCGGTTTCGGCACCACGTTGTCGGCCGGCACCCACACGGTCTCGGCGAACGTCCCGTCGTAACGCTCCGACAACAGACTGCGGCGCGGGTCGTTCACCGCATCGCCGTGTCCGGCTTCGGCATCGCCGATCACGGCATGGACGACGACCGGGTTGCCGCTCTCGTCGACGCCCGCGCCGTCACAGCCGAGCACCCGGGGCAGCTCGTCGGCGCGCAGCCCCACACCTTGCAGGCTGAAGATGTCGTGCCGATTGAGTGCGGCCGCCTTCACCCGTACCCGCACCCAGCCGGCCGGCGGCTCGGGCTGGCCTGACGGCGCCGTCTCGCCGACCCGGAGTCCGGCGAGCGGGTCGTCACGGTCGAACGCAATGGCGGTCACGGCGAGCATGCCGCACACGCTACCCGCGCGGGTGGTGCCGTCATCCGAAAGCTGTTTCCGGATCTTTACCACTCCGGCGTGGGACGCCGGGAGCGATGTGCGGCAAGATGCGAACCATCATCGCCAGTTACGGCGGCGGGGAGACCCCCCATCCGCCACCGCCGGGCAGCGAGCCCGGCCCGACCAGGAGGTCCGTGTGACTTCGCTTCGCCTTCGCCGGCGCACCCAGGTTGCCGGCGTCGTCACCATCGCCGCCGCCCTACTCGTGACCGGCTGTTCGAGCAAGAAAGCCGCGACATCGAACAGCGCCTCGACGAGCCCAAGCACCTCAACAAGTTCAGGCACCGCCAGCTCGTCCGCGCCGACGCCTTCGGGCAGCGGCGATCTGAGCGCGATGCTGCCCGCTTCGATCAAGTCGGCCGGGACCATCAAGATCGCAACCGACGCGTCGTACGCGCCGAACGAATTCTTCGACACCGACGGCAAGACGATCATCGGCATGGACGTCGACCTCGGCAACGCCATCGCCGCCAAGCTCGGCGTGAAGGCGAGCTTCGAGAACGTGAAGTTCGATGCCATCATCCCGGCACTGGCCGCAGGCAAATACGACCTCGGAATGTCGTCCTTTACCGACACCAAGGAGCGCGAGGGCACCGTCGACTTCGTCACCTATTTCAGCGCCGGTGAATCGCTGATCGTGTTGAAGGGCAACCCGAAGCACGTCACCGGGCCCGACCTCAGCCTGTGCGGCCTGACCATCGCCGTTGAAAAGGGCACCACCGAAGAAAGCGAAGTACCAGACCTGTCGAAGAAGTGCACCGACGCCGGCAAGGCTGCGGTGAAGGCGCTATCGACCGACGACCAGAATGGGGCCAACCTCGCGTTGACCAGCGGCCGGGCCGACGTCGGTTCTGCCGACTCACCTGTCGCCGAATACGCGGTGAAGCAGCTGAACGGGCAGGTCGAAATCGCCGGTTCGTCGTATGAGAACGCGCCCTACGGCATCGCTCTCCCCAAGAATGACGGCGACTTCGCCAAGGCGATCCAAGGTGCGCTCGCGGCGTTGATCGCCGACGGCACCTACAAGCAGATCCTTGACAAGTGGGGCGTCGCCGACGGCGCGATCACCACGCCGACGATCAACGGTGCCACGAGCTGATCGGCAATGGCGTCTGATCTAGACACCGCACGGGAACGGCCCGAGACCATTCGGGCCGTCCCCGTGCGTCACCCATGGCGGTGGGTCGCCCTGGCGGTTATCGCCATATTCGTTGCGATGTTCGTGCATCTGCTCGTCGCGAATCCGAATTTCGATTGGCCGACTGTTCGCAAGTACCTTTTCGACCCGCTGATCCTGCGCGGCGTGTGGATGACGATCAAACTCACCCTGCTGTCGATGGCCATCGGGATCATCATCGGCATCGTCGTTGCAGTCATGCGGTTGTCGTCGAATCCGATCGTTGCCGGTGTCGCGTGGCTCTACGTGTGGTTCTTCCGCGGCACCCCACTGTTGGTGCAGATCACGTTCTGGTTCGCGATCAGCGCCTTGATCAAGACGATCTCGATCGGCGTGCCATTCGGCCCATCGTTTTGGTCGAAGCCGACGAACAGTCTCATCACCCTTTTCGTCACCGCATTGCTTGCCCTCTCGTTGAACGAGGGTGCATACATGTCCGAGATCGTTCGCGCCGGCATTCTCGCGGTCGACGAAGGCCAAACGGAAGCAGCGCATGCGCTCGGCATGACGCGCTTGCAGACGATGCGCCGCATCGTATTGCCCCAGGCAATGCGGGTGATTGTGCCGCCGACGGGCAACGAAGTGAACAATATGCTGAAGAACACTGCGCTGGTCAGCACGATCGGCATGTTCGAGTTGCTGCGCTCGGCCGAAGCCATTTTCAACGCCAATTACAAGACGATCCCGTTGTTGATCGACGCGATTTTCTGGTACCTGCTCATGACATCCGCCTGGCAGGTTTTGCAGTTCTACATCGAGCGTTACTACGGCCGCGGTTCCACCCGAGCGACGTCGCTGACGCCGATACAGAAAGCAAAACTGATGTTCGCCGGTATGCAACACCACGGCGGGATCAGCTGATGAGCGCTCTCATGGTCGACGCGCAACGCGTACACAAGAACTTCGGCACCAACGAAGTGCTCAAGGGCATCGACTTCGAAGTCGCGAGCGGTCAGGTCGTCTGCCTGCTCGGGCCGAGCGGATCAGGAAAGTCCACCTTTCTGCGCTGCATCAACCACCTGGAGAAGATCGACGCTGGGCGTCTTTACGTCGATGGCGAACTCGTCGGCTATCGCCAGGACGGCGACAAGCTCTACGAACTGCGCGAGAAGGATGTCGCAACGAAGCGCACCGAAATCGGAATGGTGTTCCAGCATTTCAACCTTTTTCCGCATATGACAGCACTCGGCAACATCGTCGAGGCACCCATACGAGTCAAGGGTGAGGGCAAGGCCGAGGTACACGAACGAGCGCACGAACTGCTCGCCAAGGTGGGCCTGGCCGACCGGGCGAAGGCCTACCCACGCCAGCTCTCCGGCGGCCAGCAGCAACGGGTCGCCATCGCCCGCGCGCTGGCGATGCGCCCCAAGCTGATGCTGTTCGACGAGCCGACGTCTGCCCTCGACCCTGAACTGGTTGGCGACGTGCTCGCGGTCATGCGCGATCTCGCCCGCTCAGGCATGACGATGATCGTCGTCACCCACGAGATCGGGTTCGCCCGCGAGGTCGCCGACACGGTCGTTTTCATGGACGCCGGAGTAGTCGTCGAGTCGGGCCCGCCGCAAGAAGTGATCGCGAACCCGCAACACCAGCGCACGAAGACGTTCCTGTCGCAGGTTCTGTAGGCCTGCCCACTAGGCTCAGCCATCATGGATGTTCGCGAGCTCGCCGTCCCAGATGCCTGGGAGTTCACCCCGCGTCAGTTTCCTGACGACCGCGGGGTTTTCCTCGAGTGGTTCCGCGCCGACGTCGTGAGTCGCACCATCGGCCACAACCTCGAGATCGCACAGTCCAACCAGTCGATCTCCAAGCGCGGAACCTTGCGCGGCATCCACTTCGCCGACCTGCCGCCCTCGCAAGCGAAGTACGTCTATTGCCCGACCGGTGCGGTACTCGACGTCGTGGTCGACATCAGGGCGGGCTCGCCTACCTTCGGCCGGGTCGACACCGTGCGTCTCGACGACGTCGACCGGCGGGCGGTCTACATCTCCGAAGGCCTCGGCCACGCGTTCATGGCACTCACCGACAACGCCGTCGTCACCTACCTGTGCTCCACTGGCTACGCACCCGACCGCGAACACGGTGTCTACCCGCTCGACAAAGAGCTCTCGATCCCGTGGCCCGACGACATCGAGCCGCTGCTGTCGCCGAAGGACGCCGCCGCGCCCACCCTGAACAAGGCCGCGGCCGACGGCATTTTGCCCACCTACGCCGAGTGTCTGGCGTTCAGGGCGTCGCTGCGTTCGCGCGGCTGACCATTAACGCACGCGATGCCGCAGCTCGAGCACGACATCGCCGTCGCCGCGAGCACGGTGCTGCAGCCGGTGCCGTTCGTACCAGAGCTCTCGTTGCACGCCGCCGAAGATGCCTACGCAGTATGGGAAATCACCAATAACCGCGTGCCCGCTGACGCCGAAACACCGGTGCCGTACTGGTCGTTTCCGTGGGCCGGCGGCCAGGCGATCGCTCGCTACATCTTCGACAATCCGCAATTGGTTCGCGGACGGCGAGTGCTCGACATCGCAGCGGGTTCTGGACTTGTGGCGATCGCCGCCGCAGCCGCCGGAGCGAGCGTCGCGGTTGCCAACGACATCGACGATTTTGCGGCTGCGGCCCAAGATCTCAACGCCCGCGCGAACAACGTCACCATCGAGATCGTGATGGCCGACCTCCTCGACGGTGACGGGTTCGCATACGACGTCGTACTTGCCGGCGACGTCTGCTACGAGCGCGGATTTGCCACGCGAATCATGAGGTTTCTGCAGCGCGCCACGGCACACCACTCCGTCGTCCTGCTCGGTGATCCCGGCCGTACGTACCTACCCGCCGACGGCCTCGTCGAGGTCGCGGCTTATGACGTGCCGACCACGCTCGCACTCGAAGGCAGCGAGACGAAGCGCACGACGATTTGGCGGCC
>Ga0070658_10002486_pt1 | contig 15396 bp, 10 predicted proteins | sample KBSC13metaG_FD_64664 | JGI IMG/M metagenome (GOLD analysis project Ga0070658, IMG submission 64664) | Corn rhizosphere microbial communities from Kellogg Biological Station, Michigan, USA - KBS C1-3 metaG | ecosystem: Host-associated > Plants > Roots > Rhizosphere > Soil ...
GCGTTGCTGGCGTCGACCGCAAGCGAGGTGCCACCGACCGCCGTCACCAGGTCGGACGACGCGGGCCAGTCCGGGGTTGCCGCTGCGACGTCACCTGAGCCGCCGGTCTCGTCGCCGTTGTCACCGGAGGAGAAGTAGACGCCGATTCCTTCGGCTGCGGCCTGTTGCATGATGTCGTAGAACGGCTTGATGAAGCCGGGCGGCAACGCCTCCGACGACCAGCCGTACGAGTTCGTGACGATCGTGGCGAGCTGCCGGTCGACGACATGGTTGAGCGCGGCGTCGAGGTCCTGGTAGTTGTTCGGCGCCCCGACGTAGACGATGTGTGCGCCGGGTGCCATCGAGTGCACTGCTTCGACGTCCAGCGTTTCCTCGCCGTACCAGCCTTGCGGATCCTGCTTCTTGTTCTCGGGCACGTTGTAGGTGCCAGGTGCCACCACTTGACTGAAGTTCGACTTCGTCAGTGGCGGGAACTGCGATCCGCCGTGGCTCGCGAAGTACTGGTTAGCGTCTTGAGCGATCGTCGGCGATGCGTATGCGTCGATGATGGCGACAGTTTGGCCGGCACCGGTGTTTGCGCTGGTGAGGCCGTAAGCGCCGCGAAGCTGCGGCGGCGTGTAACCACATGGCGCGAATGGCGTCGGCCCAGGGCTGTACGCCGGCGGCAAAGTCACGGCGGACGGCGACGTGATCGTGGTTGTCGTCGTTGTGAGCGGTGTCGGTTCCTGGGTGTTGGCGGTGGTGTCTTGCGCCCAGTACGCAGAGCACGGCCCGCCATTGACGAATGCGGGCGACGGCGGCGCGTCGGAGGTGACGTGGTCGGTGTGTACGAGGTAGGCCGATTCGTCGAGACCGAGCACGGCCTGAATGTTCGGCAGTGACGACGGCACCGACACGTTGCCCGATGGCGCGCGAAGCGTCGTGCCGTCGACCGCGTACTCGTTCAGCGTGGTGCCGAACGCCGATTCTGCTTGTGCCACAGTGCCTTCAGCCGCCACGTACAGGTTGTTGCTCGGCGTGTAGTCGATCTTGAATCCTGCGCTGCGCAGCCATTTCTGGACCGCCCCGACGTCGGACGCCGACGGCGCGAACTTCGCCCTGAACTGCGATGCGGTCAAGTACTTGCCGTAACTGGCGCTGCCAGGAGTCGACACTGCACGAGCTAACGACGTGGGGTCGGCGCTCCAGCCGAGATAGACCCGGAAGCCCAGCGTGCCGGACGATGGTGCTGCGCCTTTGGCGTTGGCGGCCGAAGCCCAGGCGGGATGACTCCCCGCCACCGTTGAGCGGCTGTTCGGGGCCGCCGTAGCGGCGCCGCCCGCCATGGCGATTCCGATTGCGGTTGCGACCGCTGTTCCGGCCGCTAACCAACTGATTCGATGGTGCATCTGCCCTCCCTGAGGCGTTCGTGGCGACTGCGCGGGAGTCGTCTGTGGTCGTTGTTGATCACAGCGAGACCGGACTCAGCCTTGTCACTAATGACCTTGTAGCGCAAGAGCAGTAAGTGTCTTGTTCCGATTCGGTCTGCGCCGCGTCGGCGCCGCGTCCGCGCTGGGCACGGGTTGCGAACCGGTTTGAGGGAGCGTGCCGGCCGGACGGAGGTGGCGTAACGTGACGGACATGTCAGAGTCCGGGGGCACGTCGAGTAGCCAGCCGCGCAAGCGCACCCAGAAGGCGGTGTCGAAAACCGCTGCCAAGCCGCCCGGCCGCGTGGCCTTCCCGGGCATCAGCTCGCGCGCCTACGAGCATCCGGCCGATCGGGCGGCCCTCGTGGCCTTGCGATCCGTGCCGGGCTTCGACGTCCTGATCAAAGGCATGTTCGGCTTCTTCAGCGAACGCCGGTTGCGCATGATGTTCCTCGCGTCGGCGGTTCGCGTCGACGAGCAGCAATTCCCTGCGGTGCATGCGATGTTCCTCGATGCAGCCCACATTCTCGACATCGAGAAACCGCCCGAGCTCTACGTCAGCCAAGACCCGCTGGTGAACGCATGGACCCTCGGTCTCGACCACCCCTTCGTCGTCGTCAGCACCGGCACGCTCGATCTACTGGACGACGAAGAGCTGCGCGTGGTGCTGGGTCACGAGTTGGGTCACGCACTTTCGGGGCACGCGCTTTACAGCTCGGTGTTATTCGCCCTGATGCGCATCACCGGGGTCGGCAGCTTCATCCCACTCGGCCAGCTCGGATTGCGGGCCATCATCACCGCACTCAAAGAGTGGTACCGCAAGGCCGAATTATCGTGCGACCGTGCAGGTTTGCTGGTGAGCCAAGACCCGGGCGCGGTAACGCGGGTGCACATGAAGATGGCCGGCGGCGCGCGGGTCGAAGACATGAACCTGCAGGCGTTCCTGGCCCAAGCTGAGGAGTACGAGTCGACCGGTGACGCCCGTGAGGGCGTGATCCGCATCCTGAATCTGATGAGCTCGACGCATCCGTTCGCCGTGTTGCGCGCACTTGAAATCAAGCGCTGGGTTGAGTCGGGCGACTACGAGCGCATTCTCGCCGGCACGTATCCGCTGCGTGCCGACGATCCGCGCACGTCGTTCGTCGACGAAGTCAAAGCCGCGGCCGCGTCGTACAAGCAAAGCTTCGACCGCTCACCCGACCCGTTGTTCAAGTTCTTGCGCGACCTGGGCGGCGGTACGGTGAACCTCGGTAACTGGATGGCCGACCAGGTGCGCAAGATGGCCGGCGGTTCGCGGCCCGACGATCGGTCGGACGACGACAACGATCGCGGTGGCCGTTAGTCGCCGGGGTAGCCGGCGCTGATTAGTTCGCGTGGCTTTTCGGCCGCGGGCAGTGGTGACGGCGGTACCCGCAGCACCTTCGCCATCCAGTTCGGCAGGTACCAGTTGTATCGGCCGAGCAGTGTGACCAGGGCAGGCACGAGGAGTGCCCGCACGATCGTGGCGTCGAGCAGGATGCCTGCACCTAGTGCGGTAGCCAGCACCTTGATGTCGGTATTCGGCGCCGATGCGAGTGAAGCGAACGCTAGGAACAAAATCAGCGCCGCACTCGTCACCAGGCGGCCGGTACGGCCGACACCTTCGATCACCGCTCCATCGGTCGAACCTGTTGCGTCGTATTCTTCGCGCATGCGGCTCAGGATGAAAACCTCATAGTCCATCGATAATCCGAACAAGAACGCGAAGATCATCAGCGGGATCCAGAACGTCAACGCGCCAGTTGCCGGAATGCCGAAGATTGCGTTTGAGCCGTGGCCTTCTTGCCAGAACCAGGTGATGAGTCCGAACGTTGCGCCGAGCGAAATCAGGTTGAGAATCACGGCCTTGATCGCGAGCACCAGCGAACGGAATGCCCTCACCAGCAAGATAAATGTGGCGAGCGCGATGAGCGCGAACATCAGCGGGAAGTTGCCGAACACCGCGTGTGAGTAATCCTGCTGGATCGGCCCTTGGCCGGTGATTCCGACCACTCCGGCGTCATCTTTCAATGCATGCTGCACGCCGTGCACGGGCGCCAGCGTGACGTTGTTCACCGTCTCGTGTGCAGGTAGTGCGATCACCTCGCCGTAGCCGGGTTGGTGCGCCTGGCTTGACGGAACGACCGCCACGCCGGAAACCCCTTCAACAGCAGTCAGTTTCGTGGCGACGCCGGCTGTCGCGTCGGCCTTGGTCAACACCTCGACCGGCGTCAGTGCACCGGCCGGCAACCCGCTGTCGATCAACTGGTTGTAGGCAACCCGCGCCGGACCCGTTTTCGACAGTGCCTGCGGCCCGGTCTCGCCAACCTTCAAGTCGAACACCGGCAGGATGCACACGATTAATGCGGCAACCGCTACGCCCACGGCGATCCAGCGCCTGCGCACGATCAGCGATGCCCACCGCGACCACGCGCGGCTGGCCTGCTTCTCATGCCGGATCCGTGGCCAGTCGACGCGCGGCCCGATACCGCCGAGAATCGCCGGCAACAACGTGAGCACGACTGCAATCGACACCAGCGGGATCAGAATGCCGCCGATGCCGACACTGCGCAGCCCTGGCACGGGCAGCACGACGAGTGCGAGCAAACCGATCGCCACCGTGACACCAGAAACCGCGACGGTGTGCCCGGCAGTCTCGACTGCGCGCACGACCGCCTGATCGTTGGTGGCGCCGCGGTCACGCTCTTCACGCCAACGTGTCACGAGCAACAAGCTGTAGTCGATCGCGATGCCGAGGCCCACCAACGCGACCAGGAACTGCACGATGAACGAGACGTCGGTCAGATACGTCAACCCGAGCACGACCAGGAACGTCGCAAGAATCGACACCGCAGCGACGGCCATCGGCACCAGCGCAAGCAAAGAAGCAAAGACAAAAGCGAGGACGGCGAGTGCGCCGGCCGCACCGAGTAGCGTCTCGACCAAGATGCCGGGGCCCTTGGTGTCGCCGCCGCTCGCGAGCTGGTTCAGGCCGGTAATGCCGATGTCGTAGCCAGCCGGAAGGTTGTCTTGCAGGCCGGAACGCAGATTCTCGGTGACCGGATCCTCACCGAATGTCTTAGGTAGTGGCGCGAACACCAACCCGATGGTCGTACGGCCGTCCTTGCTGATGAGGTCGGCGTCGTGGGTGTTGGCGTAGTCGACGATGCGCGAACCTTCAACTTTTTTCGCGGCGGCGGTCATGGCGGCGTCGATCGCCGCGGCGTCACCGGTGACGGTTTCGCCCTTCGGCGTCGTGACGACGGCGATCGTCGGTGGCATGAAGCCGCTGTTCGGCCCGTAAACCTCGGTGATTTGCTTGGCGGTCTCGTAACCGGGCTGGCCTGGTAACGAGAAGTCGACCGAGAGCCGTTTCGACAGGCTGCCCGAGGCGGCTCCGCCGGCCACCAGCACGACGAGCCAGCTGATAACCACCCACTTGCGGTGGTGGAGCACGAAGCCGCCGATGCGGCCGAGCAGCGATACCGGCTGGTTGCCGATGTTCGAACGCTCAGCAGGGTCGTACGTTGCCATGGGATTGCCTCTCAGGGTTCACCAGTCATGACCGCCGCAGCGGCTTCACCTTATTGACGTCTCCGCGTGGTCTGACGTGACAGCCGCGCCAAACTCATCGAAACCACCAACAGCTGCTGCAGGCGCAGCTGTCGCACGCACAATGATCTCGCTGGCGTGGGCCGCTGGCGTGGGCCGCAGTCGTCGTCGTCCGGAGGTGTTGCATTCTGCCAACGAGAGCTGACAAGGCGCATCTTTAATACACGCGCCGCTGTTGTTGCGGTGGTGTTGACCTCGACGTGTTGACCGAAAGTGGCCTGGCTCGGCCGGACTGGGTGTCGTAGTACCAAAGTCACATGATCGAACGAGTTACGCCGGATTCCTACGGGTGGGCACGTGCCCGCCGATGAGGGGAACATGACAACTGGGCTGACTGCCCACGAGAACACCGCACACGATGACGACAGCGCCGCGCACCCGGCCGGGTCGGATCGCCGCGGTGTCGATACCTCCTGGTTCGCTGCCGCCGGCCGGCACGCTGCCGTCGGCATGGCGCTGGTCAGCATGGACGGCCGTTACCTCGCCGCGAACGACGAATTGTGCCGGATGCTCGGCCGCCCGCCGGAGGACCTCATCGGGCGATCGACGATCGAGATCACCCACCCCGACGATCAACACCTGGCGAGCTGGACCTATCCCGAAATCGGCGCCGGCGACGAATCGCTCACGCACCGGATGGAAAAGCGCTACGTGCGCCCGGACGGCGCCGTCGTCCACGCGATCCGCCTGACAAAGATCATCCCGGACGACGAAGGCATCCCCTGCTGCCTGCTCACCCATTTCGTCGACGTGACCAAGCGCAACGCCCGGCTGGCGGGTCTCGCCGAGCTCGGCCAGCGGGCGCTTGACGACATCAGTGCCGATCAGCTCATCGCCGAGGCGCGGCAACTGATCGTGACGATGCTCGGCATGACCGCCGAACAGGCGGCTGCTGCGCTCGGCGCCAGCGGCACCGCCGGAGACCTGGTGGCGGCGCTTGGGGTCGAGGACGGCAGCTTCGTGCGCAGCGTCAGCAACGTGCTCGACGCCGCGCACGCCCGCTCGCGCGCCGAGGGCGAAAGCCGTCGGATGGCGATGCACGACACGCTGACCGGACTGGCGAACCGCGCCCTGCTGTCGGAGAAAGTCGACCAGGCGCTCGGCCAGCTGATGCCCGGCCGCGAATACATCTGCGTCTTGATGCTCGACCTCGACGGGTTCAAGCGGGTGAATGACAGCCTCGGTCACGCTCGCGGTGACGCGCTGTTGCGCGACGTCGCCCAGCGGCTCATGGGTGCGGTGCGGCCGTCCGACACGATCGCTCGCCTCGGTGGCGACGAGTTCGCGGTGTTGGTGGCGGGCCTTACCGGGCCTGACGAAGCGGAGACGGTCGCCCAGCGATTGCTCGACGCGCTCAAGCCGCCGTTCTCGACGTCCGGGCGTGCGGTGCACCTGAGCGCGAGCGTCGGTGTGGCGCCGGCGCGCAGCAGATCGGTGACGGTGGCGAACCTGCTGGCCGATGCAGACCTTGCGATGTATGAGGCGAAGACGTCGGGCAAGGGCCGCTACGTGGTGTTCGCACCGACGTTCCGCAAGGCCGCCGCCGGCCGGCTTGCGCTCGAAGAAGACTTGCGCACGTCGGTCGCCGAAGGTGCGTTCGCACTGCATTTCCAGCCGGTGGTCGACCTCGTGACCAAGCGGTGGGTCGGCACAGAGGCGTTGCTGCGCTGGCCGCATCCCACGCGTGGCATGGTGCCGCCACTCGACTTCATTCCGCTCGCCGAAGACACCGGTTTGGTTGTCCCGCTCGGCAAGTGGGTGCTCGAAAAGGCCTTGGAACACAGGGGTTCTTGGAGCCATCTCGTTTCGGATCAGCGCGATTTCACGGTTGCCGTCAACGTGTCGGTGCGTCAGCTCACCGACCCCGGATTCGTCGACTTCGTGCAGTGTGCGGTCGAGCGCAGCGGGTTGCCGCCGTCCGCTGTCACTCTCGAGATGACCGAGAGCGTGTTCATGGACGACAGTCACGTCAACCTGCGCGCCCTCGAGGCATTGCGCGAGATCGGCGTTCGGATCGCGCTCGACGACTTCGGCACCGGTTACTCGTCGCTGTCGTATCTGCGGCGGTTCCACATTGATGTGCTGAAGCTCGACCGCTCGTTCGTCTCGGGCCTGCTCGGCAGCGCGCAGGACCGTGCGATCACCCGCGCCGTGATCGATCTGGCGAGTCATCTCGACCTCGAACTGGTCGCTGAAGGCGTCGAGACGATCGAGCAGCTCGACCTGTTGCGGCAGCTCGGCTGCCGGCTCGGGCAGGGCTATCTGATGCATCGTCCGATGCCGGTCGAGTCGATCGTCGAGCAGTTCCCTCACCCGTAGCGGTGCGGTCGCGTGGCACCACGCGTGCGCGGTGGTGGAGGATGTGACGTATGGCCGAACACACGACCGCTGCTACGAGCACCGGCAGCCAGGCGGAGTCCGATGAGCTGTGGGCCGACGTCGATCGCAGCGGCTACTACCCCGAGTTGATGGCCGACGCGCTCCGGGCTGCCCTTGGTTCTGAGGCGCCGATCGCTCACGTCGTGCACCAGGAAACCACTCTCGACGACGCGATGGGCATTCGTCGACACGTCACCGTTCTCGTCGCGACGGCGAGCCGGCTGGTGGTGTGTCACACCGACGAACACCCGGCTAACGAGCTCGCGCCGTTCCCGCACGCCACCACGACCACTGAAGTGGTGCCGCTCCGCCGGGTCGCCTCGGTGGCGCTGACGACGACGGTTGCCAACCCTGCCGAGTTCGCGCCCGGCTCGTCGTATCGCGAGGCCACGCTGACTGTCGGTTGGGGAGCGATCAGCCACGTCGACCTCGAACCCGCCACGTGCGGCGACGAAAACTGCGAAGCCGACCACGGCTACAGCGGCATGCTGACCGCCGACGACCTTTCGCTTCGGGTCAGCCAGGACGGCGACGGCGAACCCGTCGTGGCTCAGGCGATCCGGTTCGCGACCGCCCTTTCGGAGGCCAGCGCACTGGTGTCTCCTCAGTGAGTGAGGCGTTCGAGTCGGCCGAGTCGTTTCCGCCGGCCGAACTGTTGCGATCGGCCGCGCCCCTCGATCCGACGGCGCCGTTTGAGTCGACCGCGACGTTCATGGCGACTGGAGTGCCGTTGCCCCGGTACGGCTCGGCAGCGCTCGCCGATTTGATCCCTTCAGTGTTGGCATCGCTTGCCACGCCGGGGTTTGTCGACGTCCTGGGTCTTGCTCCGGCGCCCGCTGCCTGCGTGCTGCTTGTCGACGGCATGGGTGCGGAGCTGATTCGTACGCATGCGAAGGATGCGCCCGTGCTCTGCGAGGCGCTCGCCGCGCCGTCCGGCCGCGATCTCACGGCTGGGTTTCCGTCGACTACCGCCGCCAGCATCGCGTCGATCGGCACCGGCCTGCCACCCGGTTTGCACGGCATCGTCGGCTACCAGGTGGCGGTGCCCGAGTTGGGCAAGCTGATGAACTCGTTGCGCTGGGATCCAGGCGTCGACCCGCTGGTGTGGCAGCCGAGGCCGACCGCGTTCGAGACGGCGGTCGCGGCCGGCGTCGAGGTGCAGCAGGTGGGCAAGAGGATGTTCAAGGGCGGCGGCCTCGACCGTGCCGTGTTGCGCGGTGCTCGGTTCGTCGGCGCCGACACCTTCGGCGAAGTGGCCGCCGGCGCGCTCGCCGGGCTGCGTTCGGTGATCGAGGCCAAGCGGCCAGGGCTGATCTACGCCTACGTGGCCGACCTCGACTTGACCGGCCACGGCCACGGTGTGAGATCGCAGGCCTGGCAGTTGCAGTTGCAACTCGTCGACCGGTTGGTCGAGCAGATCGCCTCGCTGTTGCCGGCCGGCGTGCAGTTCTACGTCACCGCGGACCATGGCATGGTCGACATCCCGGTGCACCGCCGCATCGATGTCGACCTCGACGACGAACTGCGGTCGGGGCTCACGCTGCTCGGCGGTGAGGCCCGGGCCCGTTACCTCTACGTGCGCGACGGCGGGCTCGACGACGTCCTCGCTACCTGGCGGGGCCGGTTCGGCTCCGACGCGGTGATCTGCACGCGTGACGAGGCGATCGACGCCGGGTGGTTCGGGCCGGTGGCCGACTACGTGCGGCCGCGGATCGGTGACGTCGTGGTGGCGTCGATGACCGACCTCGCCATGGTGGCCACGCATCATCAACCCAACGAGGCAAAGTTGGTTGGCCATCACGGTTCGCTCACCGCGGCCGAACAGTTGGTGCCGCTCGCTGTGTTCGGCGGATCCTGACCGTGGCGCAGCAGTCGGATTCTCGGCCGGCCGATTTGCTCGTCGACGTCGCGACGCTTGCCGCCGAACTCGCCGCGCCCGACCCGCCGCTGCTCATCGACGTGCGCTGGAGCCTCATCGGACCACCGGGCCGGCTCGCCTACGAAACGGCGCATCTCCCGGGCGCGGTGTTCGTAGATCTCGATACCGAGTTGTCCGGACGGCGGGGAGCGGCCGGCCGGCATCCGCTGCCAGATGCCGGGGATTTTGAAGCGACGGCGCGACGACTGGGCGTGAATCACAACAGCCACGTGGTGGTGTACGACGCCGGTGATTCGGTGCCGGCGTCACGGGCATGGTGGAATCTGCGCTATTTCGGGCATGGCGATGTTCGGGTACTCGACGGCGGCTACGCGGCATGGGTTAGCGCGAATTTGCCTGTAACGCAAGAGATTCCTGCCGTAGCTGCGGGCGATTTCGTCGCTCGCCCGGGTCATCTGCCGGTGCTCGATGCCGACGACGCAGCCGCAATGGCCACGCGCGGTGTGCTTCTCGACGTCCGTGCTCCTGAGCGTTTTCGCGGTGAGGTCGAGCCGGTCGACGCGGTCGCGGGGCACATACCTGGCGCGGTCAACCTGCCGACGATCGCCAACGTCGGGGCTGACGGACGATTTCTCGACGTGGAGACACTTCGGTCGCGGTTCGAATCGCTTCGCGGGTGCGAGGTCGGTACCTATTGCGGCTCAGGGGTGAACGCCGCGCACACCGCATTTGCGATGACGCTGGCCGGCTTGCCGACGCCTGCGCTGTTCGTCGGCTCGTGGTCGCACTGGATCGCGGATTCGCAACGACCGATCGCCTCCGGCACTGACGATCGCCTCCGGCACTGAGTAGATCAGGCGGCACCGAAGCAAACGAATCCGTCGGCACGCACCCGTTGTTGTGCAGTGGCGAGTGCTTGCGCCGGTGAAGCTCCGGTGCACAACTCTCGATGCAACTCGAGCATGAGCGCTTTCGTGACGTCGTCGGCCACCGGTACCACCGAGGCGATCAATGTGCTCGTACCTAAGGAAAAGACCGCACCGGCAAGGCCCATCAGCTCGTCGCCGGGATGCACTGCCGAAAGCCCGGAATCGCATGCGGAGAGCACGATGCGGCGCGGCGCGCGTCGGACGCGTTCGAGGTCGTACACGGTGAGGGGACCGTCGCTCAGCTCGATCGCAGAGAACTGCGGGTTGTCGGCACGGAACTTTCCGTGCGCCGCAATGTGTACGAGTTCTGCGCCGTCCATTGCTTGCCGAACCGCGTCGGCGGAGGCCTTCGTGCCGGTCATCAGCTCAGGCTTCGAATAGAGCTTTGCAAGAGACTTCACTTCAGCGCCAGCGTGTTCGAGCCTCGGGCCGGCCACCAGCACGACCGACTTGTCGGCCCGCTTTGCCGCCTTCGCATTGTCTTTCATCGCCATGAGCCACGTTGTCGCCGAGGGCGCCACCGAGACTGCGCGGCCGCGGAGCGACGGGAGCGTGGGCCAGGGGAGCGCATGGAGATCGCCGGTGGGCACGATGACGAGTTCGCGACCGCCGACAATGTCGAGCACCGGTGCCAGGAGCAGCTGTTCGAGGTTCGCAGCAGCATGCGCGACGGTCTTCTCGGCCGCCGAGAGTGAAGCTTTCGAACCATGTCGGCGAGCCAGTCGATGCAGCGAGAAACGCAGGGATTCTTGCTCTTTCAGTGCCTCAGGGTAATCGCCGAGTGAACTGAATCGAAGCTTTCCGTTGACTGCGGTCACGGCGAACATCGCATCGTCGACCCGCAGGATTTCGACCAGCGCGCGGTCGCCGAGCATGGCAATCAGTTCGGCGACCTGGAGCTCGCCCGCCGGACCTCGTCGTCCGCTTGCATGGCGTGACCTTGCGCGAACCGCCTCTTCGAGTTGCACCTGTTGGGCTCGCAGGGCGCGAGAATCCTTGCCTTCAGCGGTGGCCTGCGTTAGTTCGGCGGTGACGCGGCGCAGTTCGGCGAGGTCGGCTGCGAGCTTTGAGTCGGACGGCGGCCGCACCGGCCTACGCCGCAACGCACCGGCTCTGAATCGCTCGATCCATTCGAGGACGGCGGCCGGCTTGCCCGATGCAATCGCCAACCGCACACCTTCGCCGGCGAGATCGGAACCCAGACCGCTCGCGTGCACCCGAAGGTCGGTGGCGCCGAGTGTCGCCGCGTGCTCGTCGACCACTTTGAGGCCGGCCTTCAGGGCGGCCGCCGCGCCCCGGCTGTCGCCGCCGGCCAGTCGAAGCAGCGCCTCGGCGTACCACGCAGCCGCTCGCAGATCGGCCGGACCGCGACGTCGAGCCTGCGCTGCCTGCGCGAGGTCGCCACGCGCCGCCTGCAACCGGCCGCGGTCTAGTTCGACCCGGCCCGCGACCAGCAGGCAATGCAATGCCGCAACCTGCCAGCCGGCGGTGGCCAGCTTCGCGTGCGTGTCGCGAGCCGCCGTAGCAAGCTTCGCCGTGCGTTCGCCGCCGGCCCAGCGGGCCCGGATCTCTAGCTGACGGGCTAGGAGCGCCCATCTGGGTCGGCTCTGTTTGCTGAATTCAGTGAAGGCTGTCCGCGCATACCTCAGTGCCGAGTCGGCATTGCCTTCGGCGAGTGCCGCGTGGGCCAGCATCAATCGCCATTCGGCGATGTCGACCGCAAACCCTGCAGCTATGACTTGCCCGATCGAGGCCTCGAGTGACTCTCTTGCTTCACTGGCAAGCCCGACCGAAAGTAGCGCTTCCGCCCGGTCGTAGGTGGTCCCGAACCTGACATATTCCGCAGGATTGTCTAATGCTTCGCCAAAATGGCGCAATGCGGCGGGGATATTGCCCTTGCGCATCATGACGAACCCGAGGTTGCCGGTGAGGTTCGCCAGCAAGTCGTGCATCCCGTGTGCACGCGCAAGAGCCATCCCGGTGTGCAGGTCGCGCTCCGCGGCGGTGATACGCCCCAGATAGGCAAGGACATTGGCGCGATTCATGTAGGCCAACCCTTGGAACGGGACATCGCGGCTGGCGCGCAGCAATGGCAGCGCCTTGCCGTAACTGGCCAGTGCCTCCTCGTTGCGGCCGGCGCGACTCAAAATCAAGGCCCGCTGGGCGAATAACGGACCGGCGTCGTTGCCGCGGAGCAGTGCGGCGGCACGATCGCACTCAACGAGCGCTGCGTCGATTCTGCCGAGGTCTGCCAGCACCCCGGCGTAGGTCACGCGCGCTTCCGCGAGCGCGCGAGCGAGTCCGTTGTTCTCCGCGATTTTGAGCGCTTCTCGCAAGACCGGAATGCCAGCCGTCGGGCCGATCAGATGTCGGAGGGCGAGGCCGAGCGCACGTCTGGCTAGCACCTCAGCTTCGGGATCGTCGGCGGCTTCGGCGATGACGGCTACGGCTTTATCTCTTGCGTCGAGCGGTGCGACGGTGCGAAGCGCGTATGCCTCTTCGGCTCTGCGAAGGAGTTCTGTCGTTCGTTCGTCAGCGCGTCCGGCGGCGGTCATCGTTCGCGGCATGACCCGCAGCGTGTCAGATTGCGATCCAGCTCGTCACTACAGGGTGCGGCGCGGCGGGCCGGACAATGGCCAGGCTCACGGTCGCAGCTGGCACACCCTCGACGGTGAATCGGCCGAATTCGTCGGCCCGGGTCTCGATCGAACCCGAGGCCCAGCGCACCGTGATCTGCGCCGATTCGGGTGGCACCAGTTGCCCGGTCAGTCGCCGAGCTGAACCGGTCTCGGCGACCTCGACTTCGATCTCGACGCCGGGCGCTTCAAAGGTCAGCAATCGGGCGGCGCCGCCGACGGCGCGGGTTCCCGCAGCGCTCGTCAGGGCATCGAGTGAGTCGGCCGACAACTCGGCAAGTTCACTGTCAATGGTGCGCCAAGTGAACGACGCCACGGCTGCCGCAAGTACGGCGTCGGGTACCGGGTCGGCTTTGTCGAGCACGCTACGAAGCTCTGTGAGCAGCGGATCGAAAGATTGCTCGGCCATCACGCACCCCCTCCGGCAGGCCCTTGACGTGACTCGTGGGCATTGAGGCGCCTCTTGAGATGGTCGAGGCACCGGGCCCGGGTTGGGCCGATGCTGCCGACCGGCATGCCGAGGGCAGCGGAAACGTCTTGGTAGCTCGGTGCGGGGGTCGTTGCCAAAGCGCGCAGCAGAACTTGGCAGCGCTGCGAAATTTCGCTGAGCGATCGCCAGAGCAACTGGTCGCGCTCGTCGTCGAGAATGATGGCTTCGGGGGTCGGCTCGCCGGATTCGATCTCAATATCGGCGTCGAAACCGACGACCTCTCGCCCGCTCTTGCGAAGGACTCGCAGGCATTCGTGCCGGGCGGTCGATGCGAGCCAGCCACCGAGAGCTTCGGGCTCTCGAAGCCGGCCGAGATGCTCGACGAGTCGAAGCCACGTTGTCTGGCTGACGTCGGCCGCGTCAGCTGCGGACAGCGCGAATCCGCGTGCGACTGACCACACCAATCGGGCGTAGCGCTCGACGAGCGCATTCCACGCCCCGTTGTCGCCCGCTCCGGCCGCCCCCACCAGCTCGGCGGTCGTTGGTTCGAGCACGACAACGGCCTCCAGGTGCGTGAGCCACCGCCCGCCGAATACGGGCCGGTGAGGGCACTGACGATATCGCTCACGCCGAAATCCCGCCTGCGGGCACGTCGATCAGCACGCCGAGATCGGGCATCGACGGGTTCGTCCCCGCATTCAGCAGCCGAGCGGCGGCGCGAGGAGCGGGGACATCGTCAGACCCCACGATGGCTGCGATGGCGCCGGCTACTCGCGGTGCTGCAAACGAGGTGCCGCTCCACGTGGCGAAGCCGTTGAATGTCTCGTTTCCGCCCGGGCCGGTGCTGTCGTAGGTGAAGAAACTGCTCACGACGTGGTCACCAATCGTGCACGCGTCGACCCACCAGCCGTAGTTGCTGAACGACGCCCGATCCTCGCCCTTGGCGTCGAGAGAGCCGACCGCGATGACGCGCTTCAGCGCCGCCGGCCAAAATGGCCGATCGGTCGCAGCGTTGCCGGCGCAACTCACCACGACGGTGTCGGGATCAAGGCTGTTGAAGGCGTGTTCAACGACTGGCGACGGCTTGTCGTCGTGGGTGAAGCAGCCAAGCGAGAGCGTGATGACGTCGATCGCTGTTGCCGACTCGCGTGCGCGTTTTTGCAGCCGGCCCAGCCCGCGCAATAACTCACGCTCGTCGGTCGATCCGTCGCCGCTGATGATTCGGCCGACCCGAATGGTGGCCTCGGGTGCGTGCTGAAGTACGACCCCGGCGATGAAGGTGCCGTGTCCTGCGACGGAATCGAGGCGGTTGTCGCTGTCGGCGTCGGGCACCTCGCGCACATCGGCGTCGCACTGGCCGAACCATTTGCGACCGGTGAACCAGGGATGCCCGGCGATCCCGGTGTCGAGAACGGCCACGACAACGTCTCGACGCGATGGCGCACTGGCGGCTGGTTCGCGCGGCATATCGGTCACCGGAGCGGGGTCGTCGAACGGCCCGGGAATCCAAAGCGGCGCGGCCATCAAGACGTGGTTCGGGCCGGCGTTGACCCGCTTGTGTCGGGCGTCGCCGGACAGCGTCGCCGTCAGCTCGCACACGTCGACCTTGGCGTTCGGACGTAGGTGCAGGACGGCGAAGCCGGCCTCGTCGTCTTCTCGCCTGTCGACCCAACGGGAGGCGCGACTGTGCACTGCTTCGGCGTCGCGGCCGACGACCAGCATCTGGTCTTTGCGAATCAACGTGCCGTTTCCGGAGGCGCCTTCGACAACCTGGATGTCGTCGTGGCGGGCGAGCATTCGCTCGAGGCGTGCTGCATGGTCGAGGCGCATTCGAACTCAACTCTTTCGTCGATCAGTCGCGGGGGGCGTGCGAGTAGCTGGGTCGAACCGAATGATGTCTCGGATGATGGCACGCGCCGGGCGCGACCGGCCCCCAAACCGGCCGTGCCCGGCGCCCGTGCCCGCCCCCCGTCGGTCGTGCAGGTGGCCGTGCCGTCCCCGGCGCGGCGCGACCACCCACCCCCGTTCGCACTCGTCATGACATTCGCCGCCCGCCCAAAGCGCCCAGCTTGCGACGCCTGCGACGCGCCTTGACGTTTTGCACTGC
>Ga0070658_10002488_pt1 | contig 15393 bp, 14 predicted proteins | sample KBSC13metaG_FD_64664 | JGI IMG/M metagenome (GOLD analysis project Ga0070658, IMG submission 64664) | Corn rhizosphere microbial communities from Kellogg Biological Station, Michigan, USA - KBS C1-3 metaG | ecosystem: Host-associated > Plants > Roots > Rhizosphere > Soil ...
GGTCGTGAACAGCCGTGCGAGCATCAACCGGTTTCGTTCGCCGCCGGAGAGCGCGCTCACCGGCGTCCGAAGGCGCTCGGGCGCGAAGAGGAAGTCCTGGAGATAGCCGGCCACGTGTCGGCGTTCGCCGTTGACCTCGACGAAGTCAGCGCCGTCGGCGACGTTGTCGAAGACGCTGCGCTCGAGGTCCAGCTGTTCCCGCAGCTGGTCGAAGTAGGCAATCTCGACTCCAGTGCCCAGGCGGAGCGTCCCGCTGTCGGGCTGCACCTCCCCGACGAGCAGCCGCAGCAGCGTCGACTTGCCGATACCGTTAGGCCCGATCAGCCCGATCCGGTCGCCGCGCATGATCGTCGCGTCGAGGCCGCGAATGATGGTCTTTCCCCCACGCGACAGTGAGACGCCGCGCGCTTCGGCGACCATCCGCCCGGACCGTTCACCCTCCTGGAGCTGGAGGCGGACGGTCCCCACGCGCTCGCGGCGAGCCTGGCGTTCGCGACGCAGCGCCTCGAGCGCGCGGACGCGTCCTTCGTTGCGTGTCCGGCGCGCCTGGATCCCGGTGCGGATCCATGCTTCTTCCTTCGCCAGCTTCCGGTCGAACTCCGACCATGCCTTCGCCTCCACGGCGAGCGCAGCGTCCTTGCGCTCGAGATAGGAATCGTAGTCGACCCCCCAATCCACCAGCCGCCCGCGATCGAGCTCGATGATCCGCGTCGCGACGCGGCGCAGAAATGCTCGATCGTGAGTCACGAAGAGCAGCGTCCGCGACCGGTCGACGAGAAACTCCTCCATCCATTCGATCGCCGTCACGTCGAGATGATTGGTCGGTTCGTCGAGCAGGAGGATGTCCGGATCGCCGACGAGTGCCCGCGCCAGGAGTGCCTGGCGCTTCCGTCCTCCGGACGAGGCGGCGAAGGGCACATCGGCATCGAGTCCGAGATGGAGCAGGACCGAGTCGACGCCGCTCTGCACCTCCCACGCGTTCGCCGCGTCGAGCGCATGATGCAGGCGGTCGAGATCCCGCAACGCGCTGTCGCTGTGATCGGCGCTCACCCGCTGGCTGGCTCGGTGATATGTCGCCAGGAGCCGCCCCGTCTCACCGAGCCCCGCCGCGACGACGTCGAAGATCGTCCCGCCGATGTCACCGGGGACATCCTGCTCGAGGCGGGCGACGGTGACGCCGGTCTGCCTGACGATCGCGCCGGCGTCCGGATCGAGCGAGCCGTCGAGCAGCTTCATGATCGTGCTCTTGCCGGCACCGTTGCGGCCGAGCAGGCAGACGCGCTCACCGCGCTCGATCGACATCGAGGCGTGGTCGAGCAGCGGCGGCCCGCCGAACGCGATGGTCACGTCCTGCATTCCGAGCAACGGCATCGGCAAGGATCCGCGTTGCCGTTAGGCGCTACTCGCCGGCCCGCTCGCCGGCGCGCCGGGCCGGCAGCGCGAACGAGAACGACGCGCCGCCCTCGGGCGCGAACTCCGCCCACACCCGCCCTCCGATGGCGTCGAGTGCGTCCTTGACGATGCTCAGCCCGAGCCCATCGCCTTCGACGCCGGTCGCGGAGTCGATGTGCGCGCGAAAGCCGCGCTCGAACAGCCGCTCCCGCTTCTCGGGCGGGACGCCGATCCCGTTGTCGGTCACGGTGACGACCGTCTCCGGGCCCGTGCCCGTCTCGACGGTCGCGCCGCGCACCGTCACCCAGCGATCGCTGGCCTCCGGATCGGCGTACTTGATCGCGTTCGAGAGGAAGTTCGTCACCGCCAGCTCGACTGCGGCCGCACTCACCTCGACGGGCGGCATCTCGCCGATCCTGATCCGCACCCGCGCCGACTGCGCGGCATCGCGCAGCTGCCGCACCGCCTCACCGACCGCCTGCGGCAGGAGCACGCGCCGCTGCTGCCGTGTGTCGCTGTCGAGACGCGACAGCTCGACCAGGTTGTCGAGCACACCGCGCATGACGCGCACGTTTCGACGTACGACGTCGAGCAGCCGGGCATGTTCGCTCTCCGGCAATCCCTCGAGATCGAGCAGGTCCGCCGCCCCCATCGCCGCGCCGAGCTGATTTTTCAGCTCATGGGTGAGCGCGCGGTTGAATCCTCGCAGCCGCTCCTCCCGCTCGGCGAGCTTGGCGCGGACGCGCTGCATGTAGTGGGTGAGCGCGGCTTCCTGGATGATCGCAACCGCGCGAAAGACACGATGTCCGCAGACCAGCAGCTCGTCCTTCTCGCACGGCGCGTCGAGCGTCTGGACCGTGCGCGCGAGGAAGGCGAAGACGATCCCGCCGAAGATCTCGAATTCCTTCAGCAGCTCGTATTCGTCGAACCCCTGGCGGTGCCGGAGCGCGCCGAGCTCCATCGCCTTGGCCACGACCGGCGCGTCGGCCGAGATCACCATCGCCGGGTTCTCGAGGTAGGCGGCGATGCCATCGATGAGCAGCGGAACGTGGTTCAGCAGCTCCTCGGTGGGAAAGACGCGAAGCGGCTCCAGCTCGACACGCGCGCTGATGCGGTCGAGCCACCGTTTCGTGAGCTCCTCCCGCTCTTCGCGCAGCCGTGCAGCGAGCGCCGGCGCCAGCGGGCAGGGGGTAGTGATGTCGTACATGATCGCCGGGTTGCGGATGCAGCCGGCGCGCCAGGACGTCAGGGGGAGCGCGCCGGTCCGATCACAGCAGAAACAAGCGAACCGCGCAGCGTTGCGCTAGAGATCACGCCGACGCGATACCCGATTGCGCGAGCGCGGCTACCTTCCCCTCATCGGCTCCGGCGTCGCGCCCGAGCGATCCTCCGCAACCACGCATGGACGACTCCACTCGACGCACGCAGCCCCGCTCCGCCATGCCTGACGACGAGCTCCGCGCGCGCCTTGCCGCTCTCGTCGCCCGCGGTTGGGAGATCTTCGAGCGGTTCGACATCGATGTCCGGGCGAAGCGTTTTCACCCCTTCGTCGCCGCCGACTACGATCGAGTGCTGGAGGCACTCCTGCGGCTGCCCGCGAGCGGCCCGCGATTCGTCGAGTGGGGATCCGCGACCGGTGTCATCACCATCATCGCCTCGCTGCTCGGCTTCGACGCGTATGGCATCGAGCTCGACACCACCCTCGTCCGGGTGGCGCGCGAGCTGTCGGCGGAATTCGGCGCGGCAGCGGTGTTCGCGGAAGGAAGCTTCATCCCGTCCGGCTATCGCTGGCGCCCCGCCACCGGCGACGGACGCCTCGGGACGATCGGCGACGGCCCGTCGGCCTATCCCGCGATCGGCCATCCGCTCGACGACTTCGACGTCGTCTTCGGCTATCCGTGGAGCGGTGAAGAGCCGATGATGCTCGACCTCATGAAGCGCTACGGCCGACCGGGCGGTCTCCTGCTCCTCAACGGCGACGGCGGTGTCGTCGTGTATCGCGACGGCCGTCCGCTCGCCGCCGGCGCCTAACGTTCCGCGCTGGCCGTCGTGCGCGGGGCGTCGCCGCCGCGATAGCCTGGCGGCAGCTCCCAGAAGCTCACCCGCCCCATGATCGCTTCCGGGATCGCGACGAGGTGCCGCTTCATGTCGACGCCGATCGCCGCCGGCGACGTCAGCCCGCGGACCAGCCGCACATTCTCGCCGTTGCCGATGACCATCAACGCGGAATCGGACCACCCCGACACCAGGAAGCGCCCGTCGCCGAGCGTCTGCAGCCCGTCGAATCGTCCCTTCCCGTGCGCCAGCACGCGTGGGGCAGCGCTGCCTTTTCCGGGCACATAGAGCGGACTGTCGAACGGATCGAAGCCCACCACCGTCCACTGCTTCGACGCCGGATCCCAGACGACACCGTTAGGCCTGGCGAGCTGGTTTCCGGACGTCAGCACCGAGATCTGCCGCCCCGGCGAGACGACGAAGATCTTGTCCCCGCCCGGGTGCAGCACGCCGATGTCGGTCATCTGGATGCCCGTGTCGGTGATGTACATCGTACCGTCAGCGCCGACCGCGAGGTCGTTCAGCAGCACCGCGCCATACGGGCGGAAGTCGATCGTGCCGACCGGAGAACCCGTGCGCTTGTTGAAGCCGCGCACGACATCGATGTCCGCGGTCCAGAGCGTGTCGCCCTGGAACGCGATCCCCTTCGGCGCGTCGAGGTAGACTCCATTCCGGCCGCTTTGCGCCCACATCGACGCCGTCCCGACGCTGCCGCCCTCGAGGCGCACGATGTAGCCCTGTCCATCGTGGGTCGAGCCGGCGCCGAGCATGTTCGACACGAACCAGGCGTCCTGCTCGGGATCGTAGCGCGCCGCCTCGGGTCCGTAGAATCCGCCGACGGTCGCGATCTTTCGCGCGATCGAGTGGATGGTGTCCTCAGGGTCGCCGGTAACCCTGTCGTAGCGCGCGGACTCGAGCTCGCCGCCCGGTCCGTGACAGGCCAGCGCAGTCACCGCGGCGGCGGCCAAACAGAGGAGAACCGGGGCAGGGAAGCGGCGTGGCGTCATGGGCGACATGGCATCGGACGGGGCGAGGCGGATGAGCAGTCGGACGACAGCGCCACGTGCGCGAGAGGCGTGCCGCTGTCGCGCATTGGGGACGTCGTCCACGGGTCACGACCCCCGCGCCCGACCGCGGCGCTGGCACGCTCCAAGCAAGCAGGAGCTGGCATGGGTCACAGAACGTTCACCGACAGCGACGGCGTGGTCTGGGAGGTCTGGGATGTCCATCCCCAGCTCTGCGAGCGTCGGCGCACCACGCGGCGAGTCACGCCGGCTGGTCTCGGTGACCGAGCGGTCGAGCAGCGGCGGGGGACCGACCGGCGGCGTCGCCACGAAGTGCGCGTTGCGGTCCGCGACGGCTATGAACACGGCTGGCTCACCTTCGACTCGGTCGCCGGCAGCCGGCGCCTCGCGCCCATTCCTGACGGATGGGACGGGCTGTCCGAGGGTGCGCTCCGCGATCTCTGGCAGCGCGGCGAACATGTCGAGCGGCTGCGGCGGCGGCTCATCGAATAGTCACCGCCGTCAGGCCTAACGTTCAGATGGCGTCGCTGCTCCGCCGCTGGTGCGTGGCGTCGGCGGATTCGCGCGCCTGGCGCGGGAAGCTGGCGGCCAGCAGCTCGGCCAGCGCGACGTCGGGACGCGTCGCCCAGTCGGAGGGCCAGCTCGTGACGTCGAGTGCGCGCGAGCCGGATATGAAGCGCAGCACCCGCCGGTTGCCGTCGGGCGGCGAGCCGTGCTCCCCGCCCGACATGATGTCGCATTCGCTCACCGTCCAGAACCGCCCGCCCGGAAAGCGGAACGTCCGCACCGGCGTCCGGCCCACCGCCACCGCCTGGCCAGTGGCCGCCGTCTCGGCGGCCGAGCGCCTGTGGTCGGACGACCCGCGCTCGCCGCGGACAGTCTCGGCGGCGCGGAGCCACTCGACCAGCTGCTCGGCGGGAGCGCTCGCCCAGTCGTTCGGGATTGGCGTCAGGCGGCACTTCGCCAGCCCGTCGGCCGACTCGAACGCGAGCCACCCCCCGAGGTAGTTGCGCATGTAGTCTTCACCGCGCGTCGCGGGATGGATCGTGTCCGCGCTGACGTCCCACACGCGCCACTTCCGGCCGCCCGAATCGGTGAATTCGCGAAGCGCCATGCCCTCGAAAAAGGCAGGAGCTATGCCAGAGGTCGTTTGTTTACAGGGGATTGCGCGCGCGGCGCTGACCGGACCGTCAGCACGAATCAGAGCGCGAGGACGATTCCGCTGTCGCGATCGCGCTGCTCGGGAGCGAAAGGCCTAACGACGATCTTGAGGATCTCGACAGTCACGTCCTGCGCGGGAAGCTCGCGGCCGCGCCTCGCCGCGAGCGGATAGTGCCCGGTGCTCGCGAGGAAATCCGTGAACAACTTTCGCGTCTCTTCCTTCGACCGGCCGTGCTCCTTCCAATAAGCGCCGTACGCGACGAGCGCCGCGTCGAGCGTAGCGCTCACGCGGCCGCTCACGAATGCGATGTGCAGTTCGCGGCGGATCGTCACCAGGATAGGCACGAGGTGGAAGGCCACGCCCTTCCAAAAGCAATCCCAATGCCTTGTCGGGCGGCATTCGGGTGGCCGGGTCCGCCACCCCGCGGCGGACCGGCCGCGCGGGCGTCAGCTCAATCCGGCGCCGGCGCGTCGTGGCTCCCCGGGCGCTTCCGCGATGGTGCCTCCACGGCCCGGTCGAGCAGCTCCTCGAGCTCGGAATCGCCGAGCAGCATCCAGTCGCTCGGAAAGTCGATCAGCCGCCGCTTCCCGCTGCCGGTGAGCGATTCGAACGCCAGCCATCCGTTGCGAAGATCGCCGAGGTTGCGCGTCGAGGAGGTCGAAGCCTGACCGGGGACCACCGCCCAGGCGCGCCACTGGCAGCCGTTGCGATCGGCGAACTCGCGGATCCGTTCGACATGTGCCTCCTCCGCCGGCGCGTCATCGGGGGGCGCCGTCGCGGTCGTCCCGGTCGCCAGCCGCTCCGCTCGCGCCTTCTGCTTCAGCGCGATCATGCCCTCCGCCGTCCGCGCGGCGGCGAGCAGCGCATCGTCGAGGCGGCGAAGCTGCCCGGTGGTCTCCCCCGGCGCGTCGGCGATCCTGGATCCGCACGCCTCTTCGAGCTGGCGCGCGAGCTCCTCCCGTGCGCGCTCTATTTCGGCAGCGGTGGACTGCGTCTCGGCCGCGTGGTCGTCCGGCGGTATCTCAGTCATCGAACTCCGGGTGGTCGAAGATGTACCGCCTCGCCGGCCGTTCGACGGCGCGGGAGCGCGACATCGACCGCTACTGTCGCAACTGATGTGCCCTCGATCACGTCGCGCCTTCGAGGTCACCCCGGCGCCGCCGAAAATTGACGGCCGCGGCGCGCTCGGGTGTGTGGCGCGGGAAGCTTCGCCAGAGGAGATCGGCGAGCTGGTGATCGGAAAGATTTCGCCACCCCGCCGGCCACGACGACGTGTCGAGAGTTCGCGCGCCGGCCGTGAAGCGAAGGACCCGCCGCGGAGCTTGGTCTCGCTCGTCGTCACCGCGCTGCACCACATACTCCGCAACCGACCAGTACCGCCCTCCCGGATAGCGAAATGATCGGCACTCGCTCGAGGAACGCTCGCCCTGTCGCGCGGCGGCGCCGGTGTCGGCGCGGTGGGGGGCGGCGCGCTTGGCGCTGCGGTCGCCAGAGGCGAAGCGGCGCCACGCCCCCGATTCGCGCGTCGGCTCTGCGTGCCGCAGCAGCTCGCGCAGGTCGTCGTGCGATGCGGTGCGCCAGGCCGGCGGGATCGGGTACAGGCGCGCCTTTGACGATCCGTCAGCGGACTCGAAGACGAGCCACCCCTCGAGGACGCCCTGCATGTGATTCTCGGCGCGCGTCGATGGATGCAGCTGCTCGGCGGTGATGTCCCATACCCGCCATTCGCGTCCGCCCTCGTCTCTGAACTCGCGCAGTGCCATGATCGCGAGCCGGGCAGGGAGCGTGCCGCGCTTGCCGCGCCGCGCACCGCGCGCGAGCATTCCCGAATGGCTGCACCCCATACCGAAGAGCGCGTCGAAGCCCTCGCGTCGCTGAGCGCGACCGCTGTTGGCCGGCGCGCGACGATCGACGTCAGCGCGCCGTTCACCGGCACACTCATCGGCCGCATTCCGCGCGGGACCGTGTCCGATATCGACGCCGCGGTCGGTGCGGCGCGCGACGCGCAGCCCGCATGGGCAGCGCGCGGGATCGGGGAACGGGCCCGCGTGCTCGGACGCTTCGCGGCACTGATTCTCGCGCGGCGCGATGAGCTCATGGATCTCATCCAGCTCGAGTCAGGGAAGGCGCGGTGGCATTCGTTCGAGGAGATCCTCGACACCGCCGTCGTCGCTCGTCACTACGCGCAGCACGCGCGTCGCTACCTGCGCACGAGACGACATCGCGGCGCCTTCCCGTTCATCACCACCGCGCTCGAAGTGCGCCATCCCGTTGGCGTCGTCGGTGTCATCGCGCCGTGGAATTTTCCGCTCATCCTCTCGATCACCGACGCGATCGCCGCGCTCGTCGCCGGCAATGCGGTCGTGCTTCGTCCCGACGTCCAGAGCTCGTTCACCGCCTTGGCCGCAGCCGAGCTCCTCTACGAAGCGGGACTACCTCGCGACGTGCTTCGCGTCGTCACCGGGGAAGGCGAAGAGCTCGGACCGGCACTGGTCGAACGCGCCGATTACGTCATGTTCACCGGGAGCACTCGCACCGGGAAGATCGTCGCGCAGCAGGCCGCCGCGCGGCTCACCGGCTTCTCGCTCGAGCTGGGCGGGAAGAATCCGATGATCGTCCTCGACGACGCGAACATCGATGCCGCGGTCGACGGCGCAATCCGCGGAGCGTTCGTCGGCGCGGGGCAGGTCTGCGTGTCGATCGAGCGGTTGTACCTCCCCGCCGTGATCCACGATGCGTTCGTCGAAAAGCTGGTGCGCCGGGTGCGCGCGTTGCGCCTGGGTCCGGCGATGGATTTTTCAGTCGACGTCGGATCGATGACGTCGGCGCGCCAGCTCGCCGTTGTCGAGGCGCACGTTGGCGACGCGCTGGCGAAGGGAGCGACGCTGCTTGCCGGCGGCCGGCGGCGGCCGGACCTCGGTCCGCTCTTCTATGAGCCGACGATCCTTGCCGGTGTCCGGCCGGGGATGACCGCCTACGCCGAAGAGACGTTCGGTCCCGTGCTCGCCGTCTACCGTTATGACGACCTCGATGCGGCGATCGCCGCTGCCAACGACACGCGCTACGGGTTGAACGCGAGCGTCTGGTCGCGCTCCTCGCGGCGCGCCCTTCGCGTCGCGCGGCGCATCGAATGCGGGACGGTGAACGTCAACGAAGCGTACGGCGCGACCTGGACGTCGACGGCGTCGCCGATCGGCGGCATGAAGCAATCGGGATCCGGCCGCCGCCATGGCGCGGAGGGGGTGCTCAAGTACACCGAGGCGCAGACCATCGCGGTCCAGCGCTTCCTCCCGCTCGCGCCGGTGGGTTTCGCCCACCCGCGTCGCTACGCCGATATCCTCGTGTCCATGGTTCGGGTGCTCGGCCGCCTGCCCGGGCTGCGCTGACGGGCGGCCCGCCTAACGGCGGACGGGCACCGGGCGCAGTGGCGGCGCGCGCAGCGCCAGCCCGAGCGCGATCAGGGCCAGCGCCAGCGCCGCCAGCGCGGTCAGCATCGGGCCGTGGCCGCCTAACGGTGCGGGACCGGTCATCCCGACATCGGTCGTCGACGCCGGCGTCTTCGACTCGGGGGCGCCGGTCCACTCGACCCGCTCGCCGCTGCCGTAGCTCTGGTAGACGGGCCAGACGAGCTGCGTCGCGGCCTTCGGATTGACCGCGATGAACGGCAACTCGACGAAGCGTTCGGGCGGGAGCGTTCCCGTCCACACCGCCCCGACTATCCGCTTCGCCGAATCAAGGATCGGCGCCACCTCCCAGCCCGGCACGTCGGCGAAGGAAATCACTCTCGCCGCGTCCGGAAAGCGGATCTCGATGCGCGTCGTCGGCGTGTCCTTCTCGTTCGGCACCCGCAGGACGTATCGCTCGTATGCGCCGGCCGCCGACGCTTTCGGGTAGACCACGGCGTGCGCAGCCGCGACGACGGGACAGAGCAGCAGAACGACGAGGGCAGCGAGGCGGAATCGGGTCATTGAGGGAGGTGGTGCCTGACGGGTGAGCCGGGGCTTTTCGCGGCGAGTGCTGCCTAACGGGGCGGCGCGATGGCGGCGAGAAGTCCGCCGACGATGCTGACCGCGATCATCACGACGATCTCGAATCGCACCGAGCCGCGGAGGCGGCGCCGCGCCATCGTGGTGTCGAGCCGCGGGACGATCCGGCGGTGGAACGCACCGAAGAAGACGAGGACGAGCAGCCCCGCCCCCTTGGCCAGGATCAGCCGCCCATAGGTCGATGTCGTCAGCGCATTGAGGCGCGGGAGAAAAAGAACGCTCTGGATGACTCCCGTCGCCAGCACGACCAGCACCGAGCCAAAAGCGAGCGATGAAATCCGCCGCGCACCTTCGACGTAGCGCGCGCCATGCCGCTCCGCGGTCACGATCCAGAGCAGACCACCGAGCCAGATCGCCGCCGCCGCGAGGTGTATCGCCTTGGTCGGAATGCTGATGGCCGGCGAATTGACCGCTGAATGCCCGCTCGCCCCGGTGATCAGGACCGCCACGCCCGCGAACAGCGCCGCCATCCCCGCCCGCCGTGCCAGCACGAGCGACCAGAGCGCGAGCAGCGTCAGCGCGACGCGTGCGATCTCGAGCGCGCCGGGCGACGTCGACGCCGCCAGCGACACCGCCTCGATGATGCCGAAGCGCGGACCGACTGAAGTGGTGCTCCAGACGATGAGGTACGCGCCGAGCAGCGCGGTGGCGAGGATCGACAGGAGCTGGGCGAGACGCAGCGGCCGCGGTCCCGAGATCGGCAGCGTCGCGATCAGCAGCGTCAGCCCGGCCAGCGCCAGCAGCGCGGTGATCGCCGCCGCCCGCAGCTCGGCCACCGCCGGTCGCCTGCCTAACGCGGCGACGAAGCCCGGGTCGCCCGCCGCGGCTGGTGTCATCGCCGCCGCCATGGAGGGCGCAGGGGCGTTCGAGCGCGGGGCCACCGCCGTCGAATCGCTCCCCGCCGCAACGGTGAACGCCAGCGTCCCGTCGACACGATGTCCGTCCGCCGACAGCACGTGCCAGCGGACCGCGTACGTTCCGCTGCCGAGCCCCGCCAGCGGAGCGATCAGCGCGTGCACGTCGTGCGGGTCCGTCGCGACGACGAGCGTCCGCGACTGACCGTTGGCCGCCGCGATCGACATGCCGCTCATCGACGCTTCCAGCGGCTCGCTGAAGACGAGGCGGATCCGCGACGGCGCGACGGCCAGCACCGCGCCGCTCCGTGGCTCCGACGACAGCAGCGCCGCGTGCGGCCGCGGCACCGGCTCGGCGCCTAACGGCCGAACCGGGAAGGCAGCCCGTGTCACGGCAGCGGCGAGCGCGGTGTGCACGAGCAGCCGGAACGCTGCCGTAGCGAATCCCCGTATCGACGTCCGGCGCGCCATCGTCACCGCTCCCATCGCACCCCGGCGTAGATCGCGCGCCCGTCCGACGGCTCGAAGTATTTCCCCACCGCGTTGTCCACCTGCACCGACTGCGACTGCACGCGATCGGCCAGGTTGCGCGCCGAAACGAAGACCGTCATCCCGGTGCGCGCCATCGCCCACTCGGCGCGGATCGAGAGGTTCGACCAGGCGCCGTTCTTCACCGTGTTCTCGCTGTTCACGAAGTATCCCGTGGGCACGATCTCGATCGATGGACTGATGGTGATTCCGGTCGGGTGAACGTACGACAGTTGAGCCGTCCCGTAATGGCGCGGCGCGCCGGGGAGCTCGTGGCCGCTGAACGCCGCATCGCGGAGGTATTCATTCTTTGCCAGCGTGTACGACGCGTTCAGCACGACGCGATCCGGCGCCGCTCCGTCGGTGAAGATACCGCGCCCGAGCACCCGCCCGATTCCCGCCTCGAGCCCGACGTGCCGGCTGCGGTCGACGTTGCGATAGGTCGGGACCGTGAACGATGCACCGGCGAAGGGCGCGACGTTGAGGTTCACGATCTCGTCGCGCAGCTCGATGTCGTACACGCTGATCTCCCACGACCGATCGGCAGTCGCCCGACGCGCGCCGAGCTCGTACTGCCAGGCTGCCTGCGCCCGAACGTCGTTGAAGCCGCCGCTGTTGCCGAAGCTCGTCAGCTCGAGCAGCAGCGGCGGCTCGACCGTGCGGCTCGCGTTGGCGAACAGCTGTGTCCCTCCGACCGATGACCAGAGCACCCCGAGCCGCGGTGTCACCGGCGTGAACGCCTGTCGGTCAGACTGGTCGCCATTGCCGAGGAAGCGGTCGGCCACCCCGCGGATCGTCCGGTCGATGCGCCCGCCTAACGTAAAGGTCATGCGCCGGCTCAGCGACAGCGCGTCCTCGGCATAGGCGGCGTTCGTCGTGACCCGGTCCACCTCATCGCGGGTGAGCGCCCCGTGCGCACCTCCCGCATTCACGTACTGGCGGTTCTGCATCGTCAGGTACGCCGGCTGATAGCCCACCGTCAGCCGGTTCGCGCGGCTCCCCAGCGCGGCCGTATTCTCGTAGCGGAGCTCTGCGCCCCAGTCGTGGCTCACCTGCGAGATCACCTCGAAAATCGGGTGATCGATGTCCCGGTACTGCATGTACGGGCTGATCTCGAGCCGCTGGGTCGCGCTCAGCTGCGTTCGCAGCTGGAGACCGAGATGGTGGAGCGTGTATTCACGCCCCCATCGGTTCGCGACGTTGGCCGGATCGGCGCTCCGCGGCGCACTGTCGAGCGTTGCCGCGTCGAGCGAACCGGGAAGGTGCTCGTGGACCCGCGCCGCGATGTAGAATGCGCGCGCGTCGACGGTCGGCGTGATCCTGTATCCCGCATGAAGGTTGAAGCGGTCGCGCCGCTGCGACGACCAGTCCCGATAGCCGCCGAGCGAGGTCCGCGCGTAGCTCGCGTAATAATCGAACGCGCCATGCTCGGCGCCCGACGACAGCTGGGCTTTTTCGAAGCCGTAGCTGCCCCCTTCCGCGAAGACGCCGATCGGCGATGCGGTGCGGCCGGTCCTGGTCTGCATGTTGATTGCGCCGCCGAGCGTCGAGCCGCCGTAGCGGAACGCATTCGCTCCCTTGTAGACCTCGATCGCCTCGGTCGTGAGCAGCTCGAGCGATTCGAAGTCGGTGAAGCCGTCGGCGTTCCGGTACGGCATGCCGTTGATCAGCAGGTTGATCCCGCGCGCATGGAAGTTGGAACGGAGACCGGAGCCGCGCACCGAAATCTGGCTCTCGTCGGCGGCGCCGAACCGCGACTGCACGTACACGCCCGGGGTCAGCCGCAGCACGTCGTTGAAGTTCGCTTCGCGCGTCGATGCGATCGCCTTGCGGTCGATCAGCGCGACGGCCCCTGGCACCTGCTGCAGTCGACGTCGCGTCTCGGCGAGGTCGCTGCGGCTGCCGATCACCGTGACCGCCGTCAGCGTCGCCGCGACCGGGTCGAGCACGATGTCCGCGACCGCCGGCGTCCCGCTGGCCGTGAGTTCGATCGTTGCTGGAGCGAAACCGGTGCGGCGTGCAGTGAGCAGATGCGCGCCCGGCGCGACGTTGCCGATGGTGTAGCGGCCATCGGAACCGGTCTGCGCCGACGGCGCTCGCGAGCTGTCGACGAGAATGAATGCACCGGCGACCGGCGCGCCGTCGCGGGCGGTGACGCGCCCGCTGATTGACGCGCTGTCCTGCGCCGACAGCGCCGGTCCCCAGCTCGAGGCGGCGCACAGCGCGCCCACCACCGTTGCAGTGCGGACGAGCGAACGTATGCTCGACATGATCTCCCCATGAGTCGATCGACGCGCCCTCGTTGCGCAGCGCGCGCGTCAGGGTCGCAGTCGGTGGTCGATGTCATCCGGCGGCGCAGGCCGCCGGACAGCGAATCGCGTCAGGCGATCGCCGGGGGTGGTCCGTTCGCGAAGGGGAGGGAGAAGTGTGCACGCGCCGCCGGAGCCGTCCGCACGGCGCTGTCCGGGGCCGCGGCCGCGGCCAGGACGAGCGCGGGGATCGGGACTCCGACGGTGTCGACGAGGGTGACCGCGCTGGTCGCGCTGCACGCGCCGAGGCAGGTGCAGGCGTGGTGGCCGCCGTTAGGCGCTCCCTGGCCGCCGTGCGCCGCGTGGCCAGCCATGTCGCCGCCCGCAATCCCCGGCGCCGGCCCGTCGTGCATCGGGCAGTGGTGATGGACGACCCCCGCCTCGCCCATGACGAGGGCGAGCCAGACCGCGAAGAACGCGGACAGGATTCGGGTCCAGGGAGAGCGGCGCATTGCTGCCCGCAAGCTAATGCGCTCGCGCCAATGGTGCGAGCCTCGCGCTCTCGCCGGCGGCATGCGCCCGGCGCTCCCGCTGCCGTTCGCGCCCGGCGGCCGGGGCGGTGGCCGTTAGGCAGTCACCGCACCGGCGCGCCGCGCGATCGACCTACTGGCGGCCGAGCAGGCCGCCGATCCCGCTCATCGGGATGCTCAGCGGCGCGAACCGGCCGATGTGGTCGTAGGGTGCCGACAGCCGCCCGTAGGGGGTACCGACCGAGATGTGCCCGACCAGCCGGTAGTTCACCGTCCCCACGCCGGCCACCCCACGCCCCGCGTTGCGCATGCTCAGATAGCTGAACGTCGCCGGAAGCCGGAGCTGCGCCGAATCGTGCGGCTGGAGCTCGACCAGCGCGTCGAAGCTGCCGTCGGCGACGCGGGTCGTGTCGACGAGCAGGTGGTAGCTCATCCGCGGAGTCTGCACCGCGTAGTCGTTCGGGTTGTACACGCTGACGACGATGTCCATCGAGCCGCCGGTCAGCCCCGCCCCGGCCAGGCGCACGTCGCGCATCGCCACGATCGGCTCGTCGAACGGCACCGGCGGAACGTACGCCTGGGGGGCGCTCGATCCGCCGCAGGCGGCGGTGAGGGCAACGGTCGCGGCGGTCAGTGTAGTCGTCAGCGTGCGCATGGCTCCTCGTTTGGCGCGGGCGATAAGCGGTGAGCGGCAAGCAGTCAGCGACAGCGTCACCTATTCGACTGGTCGCTCACGCCCCACGCAACGCCTCACGGCGTGCCCCACGTCACACGCCACCGTTGCGGCCGTGGAACAAAGCGCGGCTCGCACCACGCCCTCCGTCCGTTTGTCAGTGTCTCTCTTCTCTCCTCGCTCTATCGGAGCCTCTCTCATCGCTTCATCGCCGTGTCGTTATCGGAAATCATGCGACCGATACAGGATCGCTTCCCCGTCGACGCGCTCATCCAGCCCCTTGAACGCGGTCGCCACCACCGACGCCAGCGGTCCGTCGCGCTCGACGCGCCCGTACACCGCGAGGAAAGTCGAGAAGCGCACGACTTCGCGGTGAGCCTCGTCCATCTGCCGCGACACGATCACCTGTGTCTGCCCGTGCTCGTCCTCGAGCAGGATGAACACCGTGCCCTTGGCTGACTGCGGCCGCTGCCTGACGATCACCAGCCCGGCGATGATCACCCGCTCGCCATGGCGGCAGCGCTGCAGCTCGGCGCTGTCGCGGGCGCCGATCGTCCGCAGCCAGGGCCGGAACCGCTCCATCGGGTGACCCGAGATCGACAGGCCTAACGCGTTGTAGTCGGCGACGACCCCGGCGTGGTGCTCGATCGCCCGCGGCGCGAAGCTGTCGGCGCGCGACGGCGCCAGCGGCAGCGTGTCCCCGACCACCCGCAACGCCTGCCACGCCGCCCGGCGGCGATCCGGCTCCCAGGCCGCGAACGCGTGCGCCCGGGCCAGCGCGGTCGCGTCGGCCCGCGTCAGCCGCGCCCGCCGGACGACGTCGGCGATCCCGCTGAATGGCCCGGCCGCCCGGGCCGCGCCTAACGTTTCGAGCGACTT
>Ga0070658_10002489_pt1 | contig 15392 bp, 18 predicted proteins | sample KBSC13metaG_FD_64664 | JGI IMG/M metagenome (GOLD analysis project Ga0070658, IMG submission 64664) | Corn rhizosphere microbial communities from Kellogg Biological Station, Michigan, USA - KBS C1-3 metaG | ecosystem: Host-associated > Plants > Roots > Rhizosphere > Soil ...
TTGAGCAGGCAGCTATAACGGCCGCGGTCCACCGTGACGACCCGGGCCTGGCTGGCGTCCTCGTGGGAGGGCCGGAGCCGGCTACGCGGCCGCGACCCACGGCCAGCGCGCGCAAGCCGGTCCTCGTCGTCGACCGGCCGGCGGGTCAGTCGCTCTCCCCGGCGACGACCGCCTGCCACTGCGCGGCGAAGTCCGGATAGGTCTTGCCGACGGTCTCGATGTCTTCAACGACCAGATCCGGTACGACGAGGCCGAGCACCGCACCGGCCATCGCGAGTCGGTGGTCGTCGTACGTGTGAAAGACACCGCCGGAAAGCCGGCCCGGCTCGATGGCCAGGCCGTCCTCGTGTTCGGTCACCCGCGCGCCGAGACCACCGAGCTCGGTTGCGAGCGCGGCGAGGCGGTCGGTCTCGTGGCCGCGCATGTGGCCGATGCCGCGCAGCCGCGTCGGGGTCGATGCCACCGCGGCGACCGCGGCGAGCACGCACACCAGTTCCGGGTTGTCGGCGAGGTCGATGTCGATGCCGACGACATGACCGTCGCCGGAGACCACGAGGTCGTCACCGTCGAAGGCCACATGCCCGCCCATCGCGGTGAGCACCTCCGGTGTCGCCGCGCCGGCCTGGAGTGACTCGCGCGGCCATCCGCTGATCCGCATCGTGCCGCCGGCGACGAGCGGGGCGACGAGAAACGGTGCCGCGCTGGACAAGTCGGGCTCGACCACGATCTCGCCGCCACGCAGCGCACCCGGCTCGACCCGCCACTCGTCGTCACCGGAGTCAACGACCGCGCCCCGGTCACGGAGCATTGCGGCGGTGAGGCGCACGAACGGCCCGCCGGGCAGCCGGCCGCCGCTCGACCGCACCGTCACCCCGCGTTCGTACCGGGGCCCCGCGAGCAGCAGCGCCGACAGCAGCTGCGACGAGGCAGAGACGTCCATCGTGACCTCGCCGCCGGCAACGCCACCGCGGCCGGCAACCGTCAACGGCAGGCTGCTCCGACCGCCGTCGTCGATGTCGACGCCGAGCGTCCGCAACGCATCGATCAGCGGCCGCAGCGGGCGTTCCCGCGAGCGTGGGTCACCGTCGAAATGCACCGGTCCGTCGGCCAGTCCGGCCATCGCCAGCACGAACCTCATGACCGTGCCGGCCAGTCCGACATCGATCTCGGCCGGACCGGCGAGTGGCGATGGCTGCACTGTCCACGCGTCCGCCTGCTGGACCACGCCGGCGCCCAGCGCTCGCAGGGCGGCGGCCATCAGCTCGGAGTCGCGGCTCACCAGCGGCCGGTGGACCACCGTCGGGGCCGTTGCCAGTGCGGCCAACACCAGCGCCCGGTTGGTAATCGACTTGGACCCGGGCACGCGAACGGTGGCGTGCACGCCTCCGCGAGCGAGCGGCGCGGCCCAGACGTCGGTGGTCACTGCACGATCGTTTCATCCGCCGTCACCTACCGTGTGTCCGTGCACCGTTCCCAGCGCCGGGCGATCCAGGGCGTCGTCGCCGTCGCGACCACCACGCTGGCGATCGGCGGAGGCGTCGTCGCGTGTGGTGGCAGCAGCAGTTCCGGCTCGGCCGCGCCGCCGCCGACTCAACCGGCGGCGACCCCGACCTGCTCCTCGGTCGCCGCGTCGCCGTCGGCCAGTGGCCCTGCCATGACCAAGGCGTTGCAGAACCTGCCGTTCGACCTGCCGCTGCCCGACAACATCAGCGTCGTCGGCACCCAGACCACGAGCGACGGCATTCACGTCGTGCGGTTCACCTCGCCGACCGACCTGCGCACGAGCGTGCTGTTCCTGGTGGAGAAGTACCCGAAGGCCGGCTACGTGATCGGTCGCGGCGACGCGGAGGCGACCGAGGCAGATGCGCCGTTCGTCCACGGCCAGTTGCGCGGCCTGACCAGGGTCACCGAGGTCGAGCCCTGCACGACGCTGTGGCTGGTAGCGAGCGTGACCACGACCAACAACGGCGTCACCTCGCCACTGCTGGTCCCGCACCCGACATCGGCCGTGACGTCGGCGCTGCCGTTCGGCTGATTCCCGTCGTCACGGCCTTAGTCTTCGGCTGTGAGCGGCGGCGTCGTCCTGCAGGCCGTTGTTGCAGGCCTGTCGAGCGGCGCGATCTACGGGCTCGTCGGGCTCGGGTTCACGCTCGTCTGGTCACTCACGCGAATCCTCGCGTTTGCCCATGGCGATCTGGTCGTCGGCGCGGTGCTGTTTGCCGTGCTCGCCGTCATCGGTACGACGCCGGTCGCCATCTCACCGGATGTCATCCACTCGCTTGCACTCGTCGTCTTGACGCTGCTGCTGGGCGTTGCGCTGTCGAGCGCGTCGTACGTCGTTGCCGTGCGGCCGTTCCTCGGCCGGGGCCGGCGTCCGGACGACCTGCTCGGCTGGGTCGCCGGCGGTGTGACCGCGGGTCTCGTCCTCCGCACCTCGCTCGGCGTCGCTTTGCCCGCCGCCGCCTACGCGGTGCCCGACCCGCTGCACCTCGACGCGTTCAACGCCTCCGGTGTCGTCCACCTGCCCGGCGGCGGGACCGTCGCGACCCGGGTGTTCCCCGTGCTCGCGATTGCGCTGGCAGTGGCGTTCGCCGCCGACCGGCTGCTCGTCTCGTCACGACTCGGCCGCGCGATGCGTTCCGTCGCGGACGACCCGGACGCGGCCGCGCTGTGCGGTGTGTCGACCGAGCGGGTCGTGCTCGCGGCGTTCGCCGCAGCCGGCTTGCTAGCCGCCATCGCCGCTCTGCTGCTCGCCCCGGCAGGATCACTTTCCGTCGACCGAGGCGCGGTTCTGGCGTTGTACGGCGCAGCTGCCGCCATGCTCGGCCGGCTCGGCGCACCTCGCGATGCAGTCATCGGAGGACTCGTCATCGGCGTGGTGCAACAGCTCGTCGCGGTCGCACCCCACCTCGGCGCGGCCTGGTCGGAGCTGACACCGCTGGCCGTGCTGCTCGCGGTGCTCGCGGTCCGTCCGGGTGGGTTGCTCGCGCCGCGGGAGGCCTACGCCGAGTGAGCCCGAGCCGGTGATCACGCTCGCCACCGACCTCTATCTGCTGGTCGCGGCCTACGGTCTTGCCGTCGCCGTCTCCTACGCCGGTCTGCCGGTGCTCGGCCAGGGCGCGTTCGTCGCGATCGGCGCGTTCGGCACGACACAGCTCGCCGCGCACGGCGCGCCCCTCGGGGTCGCGGTCATCGCCGCCGTCGCGATCGCTGCGGCTGCCGGCTACCTCGTCGGCTTCGCTGCGACCCGGCTGGCGGGGGCGCCGCTTGCGCTGGCCACCTGGGGCCTGGCGTGGTTGGCCTACACGGCGCTGGTCGTGTTCCCCAACCTGGGCGGCGGTGCGCAGGGCCTGACCCGCGACACTCCCGCTCGGCTCGTCTCGCCCGCTCTCGGTATCCGCATCACGTTGACGCCGACGGTGCATGTTGTCATCGGTGCCGTCATCGCAGTTGCGGTCGCAGTCGCGCTGGCGCGCACGGCGCGCGGCGCATGGGGTCTCGACCTCGCCGCGCTGCGCACGGGTCCGGTCTTGGCCGACTCACTCGGTGTTCCCGTGCAGCGACGCCGGCGCACGGTGCTCGCGACAACAGCAGCGCTCGGCGCGTTGGGAGGCGCGGGCACTGCGGTGCTGCTCGGCGTGGTGGCGCCGGCCGACTACTCGCCCTTGCTGTCGCTGCAGTTGTTCGTCGCTGTTCTTGTCGGCGGCGTCGCGACCTGGTGGGGGCCGGCGCTCGGCGTGGCGATCCTCGCGGCGCTGCCCGACACCGCAGACGCGCTGGCGAGAGCGATCAACGTCGACGCGTTGCGGGCCCGCTCGGTGCTGACGGCGCTGCTCCTCGTCGTCGTCATCGTCGCGCGCGGCCCGGTCAACAGGCTGGTCACATCGCGGCGCGGCGTGCGCCGCACGTCGGTCGCGGCAACCGCGGCCGGTCCGCCCGAATGTCCCGGGCAACCGACGCCGCCCGATGTTCCGCTGCTGGAGCTGCATCGAGTTGTGACGTCGTACGGCGGCCTGCGCGTGCTCGACGGTGTCGACCTCGAGATTCGTGCCGGTGAAGTGCATGCGCTCGTCGGCCCCAACGGCAGCGGTAAGACGACGTTGCTGCGTGTCGCCGCCGGTGTCGTCCGGCCGGGCTCGGGCGACGTGCGCATCGCCGGCCGCCCGGCACCCTCGAGGCCCGGCGCGGCGCCGCGTGTGCGCGCCGGAGTCGCACGCACGCTGCAGCGCACCGTGCTGCTCGGCGGGCTCGACGCCGGCACGCAAGCAGCAGTCGCTGCTCGCGCACGCGACACACTTGCTCTCACCGGACTGCGCGAGTTGCTCTCGACCCCTCGCGCCACCGCCGCCACTGCGCGTCGCCGCGGCGACGCGGGCGAGGCGCTGCGCGGCATCGGTCTCGACCATCGCAGCGACGAACCGGCCGACCGGCTGGACAGCGCCGAACAGCGGCTACTGCAGGTCGGTCGCGCCGTGGCGACGGGCGCGCGGGCGTTGCTGCTCGACGAGCCCGCGGCCGGCATGTCGGCCACACAACGCGACCGGCTCGCCGTCATCCTGCGCGACCTGGCCGCAGCGGGATTCGGCGTGCTGTTGGTCGAGCACGACATGCGGCTTGTCAGCCGTGTCGCCGACCGCGTGACGGTGCTGGCCGAAGGGCGAGTCCTGTGCACCGGCACGCCGGACGAGGTGCGTGCCGATCCTGCTGTCGCTCTCGCCTATCTTGGCAGCGGGTCACCGGGCTAACGGAAGGACCACAGCTGAAGACGCGAACAGCGATGCGCTCGACCCTGGGCATCTTCGTCGCCGTCGGGACCGTCGCGGTTTCCGGGTGCGGTGCCGGCAGCAGCAGCGTCTCCTCGTCCGCCGGCTCGGTCGAGATCGTCGTCAGCGCGCCGACGTCGACCTCGCCGTGGATCGCCGAGTTCGAACGCAACGGCGCCGAGCTCGCAGCCGCCCAGGTCAACGCCAAGGGCGGCGTCGAGGTCGGCGGGCACAAGATGCGGCTCGTCGTGCGCGTGCTGGACAACGCCGGCTCCCCACAGCAAGCGGCGGCAATCGCACGCACCGCCGTCAGTGACCACGCCGCGGCGCTCATCATGGATGGAGTGGGAGCGGCGGCCGTCGCCGACGTCACCGACCCGGCCGACCTGCCGACGTTCGTGGTGTTCGACGGCGGTGCCAGCATCGTCGACCCGGCGCACCGGCCGACGATCTACCGGCTCGCGCCGGCTGACAGCTACATGACGATGCGCCTCGCCGACTATCTCGCCGGCCGGCATCCGCGCATCGGGATCATCGCCGACGACACGTCGTACGGTTCCGACGGGTTGCAGTCGTTGCGCGCGGCCTTCCGCCGCGACGAGATCCCGGTGGTGAGCAGCAGCACGGTCGCCGCGAGCAGCACCGACGTCAGCGCGCAGGTGCTCGCCGCACACCGCGCCGGGGTGACCGAGCTCGTCGCATGGACGTCCTCGCCGCTGGTCGCTGCGACCATCCAAGCGGCGCGTTCCGCCGGTTGGAGCGTGCCGATCTGGGCCGGCCCGGCCGGCGAGGATCCGTTGGTGCGGCAACGGCTGGCCACGCACGCCGGCTGGCTCACCGGTGTGGGGTTCGTGTCGTTCCGCATCACGGCCGAGGTGGGGGCGGCGCCGTTCGCGGCGTATCGGAAGGCCTATGTCGCGAAGTTCGGCGAGGACCGCATCAACGTCAAGCAGGACGGCAAGGAGGTCGTGCAGCCGCCGGACTGGTCGATGTTCCCGTACGACGCGGTCAACCTGGTCGTCGCGGGGTTGCAGAAGGCCGGTGCGGTTGGGCAGCCGTTGCAGGATGCGCTGTCCGGCAACGTCGTCATCACCGGCGCCAACGGCGACGAACGCGGCTACTCGGCGACGGCGCGCGAAGGCGTGTCTCCGGACGACATGTACTTCGCGCAGTTCCACGGGTTCGTCTTCGCCCCCGTGACCAACGATCTGCTGAGCCAGAACCTGCCGGCCGTTCCGCAAACAATCTGACATGTGCGGCCGGTATGCCTCGGTGCGTTCCGTCGACGACCTCGCGTCGACCTACGGCGTGAGCGGCGACGACGTCGACGAGTTGCCCCCCGCTGACTGGAACGTCGCTCCGACCAAGTCGGTGGCGGCGGTGTTGGTTCGCCACGGCCGGCTTGCGTTGACGACGCTGAGGTGGGGCCTCGTCCCGGCCTGGTCCGACACCGCGGACGGCGGCACCACGATGTTCAACGCGCGCATCGAGACGGTGCACGAACGACGGGCGTTCCGCGACTCGATTCGGCACCGACGGTGCCTCCTGCCCGCCGACGGTTGGTATGAGTGGCGGCGGCTGCCGGACGGCCGCAGGGTGCCGCACTTCCTGACCAGCCAGGACGGGGGCGTGGTCTCCTTCGCCGGCGTGTGGGACGCCTGGCGTGACGGTGAAGGCCGGTGGTTGCGGTCGACGGCGATTCTCACCGGAACCGCGCTCGGCGACCTGTCGCTCGTGCACGACCGGGCTCCGGTGGTGCTCGATCGCGCGACCTGGTCGGCCTGGCTCGACCCCGACACCGAGGTCGACGAGGTCACCGCGATGTTGCAGCCGACCAGGCCGGACCTGATCGAGTTCTGGCCGGTGCGCGACCTGGTCGGCGATGTTCGCGCCAACGGCCCGCAACTCGCCGAGCCGGTGACGCTCGACGAGCAGCCCCCGTTGTTCTGACCCCTTACGCTCCCCGGGTGCGCACTCGTGCCGGCGTCGCTGCCGTCGCCGGCATCAGCGCCGCTGCTTTGGCACGCGTCCTGGATGCGAGCGGGCAGCTGCCGTTCGTGCACGAGACGACGACGATCCGAGCCGGCATGGGTGCGGAAGCGACTCTCGCGTGGCTCGTGGCCGCCGGTGCGCTCGCCGCGCTGGCGGCAACCACGCGAGCGGTGGCGGTCGGGTCGCCCGCTGCCGTAGCCATCAGCGCCTTTCCGGAGCTGTGGTCGCGACACGATCCCGGCGCCATCGGCGAGCCGGGTGCGCTGCTCGGCGCGCTGCTGCAGCTGCTCCTGCTGCTCGCTGTCGTGTCCACTGCACTGCTGTTCGCGGACCGGCTGGTGCCATCCGCGGCCCCCGTCCGCATCTCGCTCGCGCGGCCGCCGACTCCGCTGGGTTCGCGCCGGCCCGCACTTCGACGACACCCGGGGACGACACGGTCACGGGCGCCGCCACGTCGGCTGCTCGTCCGGGACATGTCTACCTAGAGAATGAAAGGACCTAGATGTCCGCACATCTGCGCGGGCGTGTGTTCGCGGTTGTGCTCGCCGTGCCGTTGATCGCGGGATTGGCCGCATGCGGCGACGACGACAAGGACCAGGCCAAGAAGAATGCTTCCGCGGCCTGCCCGTCGAACATCACCGAGAGCAACGCGGTGGCGTTGCCGAGTGATGTTCCGTCGCCAAGTGGCACGGCCTATCAATACAGCAGCCAAGGCAAGACCCAGGTCTGGTTCTTCGCCATCGACGGCTCGGCGAGCCAGCTGCCGTCGTTGCGCGACGCCTATGACCAGCAACTGACCGGCAAGGGCTACAAGATCGAAGGAACTGACCAGGAAGAGGGTGCCGAGGCCGAGTCGGACTTTAAGGGCTCGCACGAAGGGACCACGAACTTCCGGCCGCTCTGCACCGGCAAAGTCGTACTGCGCCTCAAGTTGACAAGCTAGGGGCTCAAGCTGACCAGCTAGGCGAACAGCTAGAGCTGGCGCCAGAGCAGCGCCGCGTTGCCGGCGATGGCGACGAGGGCGACAGCCGCCGCGGCAATGCCCGCAGGCTTCGCCCGGATCACCTCGCCGGCGCGCGGCGTCGCCGTTTTCGGTGCCACGACGTAGTGGAAGGTCGTCAGATCCGAGCCGGGAGTGTCGGCCTGCAGGTAGGGGCTGTACTCGGCCGACCGCGCCGCCGCTGCCGCCGTCTCGGTCAGGGTCCGTGTCGCCGCGGCGATGTCTGCGCCGGACGGGTGGGAGGCCGCCCAGGCTGTCCAGCTGGTGCCGGTCGTCGGCACGAGCACGCGCGGATCCAGCCAGGGGCGCACGTCCAGGTCAGCGACGAGATGCTGCCCCGCGCGCATCGTGACGTCGAAGACGGCTGAGCCGTCGAGCGTCCCGGCCAGTCGGGCGCGACCGCCTGCCGGCGTCGTGCCCGGGCCCTGGACCGGGTCACTGGTCGCCTCCGCGACGCCGAGGGTTCCGGTCACCCGCAGCGGCGCGACCGCGGTCAGCTGCTCGCCGCCGTCGACGCGGCCCGGCACCGCGGCGGGGATCCCACCCCCGGCGTACGGCGGCACGGCGGCGGCCGGCCGCTGGGCAGCGACGTACAGCCGCTGCAGTGCGGAGCCGAGCGGCACCGGATCTGCCGTGCCCAACAGCACCACTCGCGGGCTGCCGGTCTGGTTGGTCAGCGTCACCTCGAGCGTGCCGTCCGCCGGCGCCTCGCCGCCCGGCCGCATCGCCAGCTGCCGGCCGCTGCGGTCGCGGAAGCGCAGCGTGACCGCCATCGGCAGCCGCTGCTGCTCGATGCCGGGATCGAGGGTCAGCAGCGCCCGCAGGGTGCGGTTGCCGGGGGAGAAGCCCTGCCAGACGACCTGGCCCAGCTCCAGGACCGGCGGCACGGTGTCGCCAAGGCCCTCGGCTTTGCGGGCGGGACCGAGCTCACGGACGATGTAGTTGCCGGCGGCCGTGATGACGAGCTGCTGGAGGTCGGTGACGGCGGCCGGCGCGCCGGTCGGGCCCATGGCGGCGGTCACCAGCTCGGTGTTGCGCACCTGCCCCGGCACCACCGACTTGAGCAGACGGTCCTTGCGCAGACCGAACGAGATCGCGTTCGCCAGCGGGTCGACGTCGCGGGTCGGCGCGGTGAGCTGGATCTGCGCGGGTGCGGGCCGTTCGGCGACCGCTTCCCCACCCAGAAACGCGGCCGAGATCGGGAGCAAGGCAACAGCGCCGATCGCAGCCAGCGCGATGCGGCGCATGATGGAAAGACTAGTCTCGACCGTTCCGAGGGAGGTGCTGGTGGACGACACGATGGCGCGTGCCCAGCTCGAGGAGCTGCTGGCTGAGCTGCAGCGATCCGCTGCAGTGCTGCAGCGCGGCGACGCCCGGGACAGTGGCGAGCTTGCGTCGTTCGACCAGCATCCGGCCGACAGCGGAACCAACCTGGCGGACGCCGACCGGGAAGAGGCCAGCCTCGAGGTGCTGCTCGCGCAGCTCGAGCGGGTCCGAGCTGCCCTCGAGCGACTCGAGGCGGGCAGCTATGGCCGGTGCGTCGACTGCGGTCGCGAGCTGCCGGAGGAGCGGCTCGAGGCGCGGCCGGAGGCGGAGCGTTGCGTGGATTGCCAGCAGAAGGTCGAAGCGCGCCGCTAGGCCTGCCCCGGATTCGGGTCGAGCGGTCGCATAGCGCTGGCGATCAGCTGCGCGCCCACCGACTCGCCTTGCCGGCGTCGGCTGAGCGCCACCTCGGTGGTCACCAGCGAGCTCAGCTGGCCGGGATGCCCGCGCAGGGCGTTCACGATCGTCTGCTGCGACATCACGGTGCGTGGCCGGATCCACTCCAACGTGAACCCGGCGCTGTGCAACATGCCGGAGAGCTCCTCCGGCCAGAAGCACCGCGACACCCGGCCGTCCGCCTCCTCGACCAGCACGACATCGGCTGCCGGCACGTCCGCCAGCTCGGCCCAGCGGCCGAGATCGGCCAGCCGAGCCAGCCCGCTGACCAGGCTGTCGACGCACAGCAGCAGCCGTCCACCCGGCCGCAGCACGCGGAAGAGGTCCTCGACGGTCAGCTCGGCCGCCAGCGCATCGGACAACATCCCGCACTCGGCGACCACGGCGTCGAGACAGGCGTCCGCGAGCCAGTCGAGCTGGCGCACCTCGCCGCACACTGTTGCCAGCCGGGCGAGCGCCCCCTGCGGCGCCGCGATCCGCGGACGAACGGCGTCCTTATCGGCCCCTCTCGATTCGGCATGGACGACATGGTGACCGCGGCTGACCATCAGGGCGACGAGGTGAGCAGACTGCGGCGAGAGGTCGAGGATGCGGCTGGGCCGCGCCGGCAACCATTCGTCGAGCTGCGCGCTCGCCACCTCGTCGAGAAACCGGCGGATGAGCGCCTCATCGTCGGTCTGTTCGGTGGTCGAGGCGGGCGTCCTACTGGGTTGGATCTGCGCCGACACGTTCGGTGTCTCCTTGAACCCTGCAGAGGCCCCCGATGACGGACAAGGCAATGACGCTACCGACTCCGGTCGGGGATGGTCGCGTCCGGCTGGTGCCGGGCGCCCGCCGGTCGGGTGCGCAGCCGGGGCTTCTCTGTCTCGGTCACGGCGCCGGGGGCGGGGTGGGCGCACCGGACCTGGTCGCGGTCACCTCGGCCGCGACGGCGGCCGGCTGGACCGTCGCTCTGATCGAGCAGCCCTACCGCGTGGCCGGCCGGCGCGCCCCGGCGCCCGCCGCCCAGCTGGACGTCGCCTGGACCACGATCGTGGCCGCTCTTCGGCCCGATGTAGCCGGCCTACTCGTCACCGGCGGGCGAAGCAGCGGCGCCCGCGTTGCCTGCCGCACGGCGGCGGCCTGCGCGGCCGACGGCGTGGTCTGCCTGGCCTTCCCGCTGCACCCGCCCGCGCGACCGGAACGTTCGCGAGCGGACGAGCTGCGTGCGGTCGAGGTGCCTGTCCTCGTCGTGCAGGGCGAACGAGACCCGTTCGGCGGCCCCGCTGAGCTCTGCTCGATCGATGCGGCCGGAGCGACGGTTGCGGCGGTGCCGGGCGATCACTCGCTGCGCGCCTCGGCCGCCGAAGTCGGCTCGATCGTGGCCGGCTGGCTGGCGCGTTTCAGCGGGTGACGTAGACCTTGGCGGCGACCGCCGCCGCGAGGTCGACTTGGCCCACATCGGTCGACAGGGTGAGGTCGTCGCCGCCCTCGGTCACGACCTCGACGCTGTGCCCCGGCATGACCGCGCCGTTCTCCAGCGCAACCATGGCCTCCGGCTGTGCCTCGATCTCCTCGTCGATCCGGCGAACGACGGCACGCTCGCCGACTGTCAGCGACCCGAGCGCGACCTGCCCCGAGACGTCGACCACGTTGGCCGACCCGGGAATCGGGTTGCCGTGCGGGCAGCTGCCCGGGTCGCCGAGGGCCTTCACCAGGTAGGGCTCGAGCGTCGGGCTGATCGCATGCTCGAGCCGGTGGGCCTCCTCGTGCACCTGGTGCCACGGCACGTGCAGGATGTCGACCAGCAGCCGTTCGGCCAGCCGGTGCCGGCGCATGACCCCGGTGGCGGCGTGACGGCCACGATCGGTGAGTCGCACCACCCGCTGCTCGTCCAGGGCGAGGAAACCCTCACGTTCCAGGCGGGCCACCGTCTCGGACACGGTCGGCGCCGACACACCCAGCCGTTCGACCAGCCGAGCCCGCATAACCGGCACACCGGACTCCTCGAGCTCATAGATCGTCTCGAGGTAGTCCTCCACCGCGGGCGAGTGCTGGGGTGCGGCCACCAGGGAATCCTAGGCAGCGCCGGAATCTCTGGCAGAAGATGCGTGTTTTGCCGTTCGTGAGCGTGTCCGCTGCCGTCCTCGAACGGCCGATGCCGGCCGAGTGGCTAGCATGCGGCGCGATGGCTGAGGAGACGCTGGAGCAGCGGAGCGCGCGTTTCGAGCAGAGTGCGCTGCCCTTCCTCGACCAGCTCTATTCGGCCGCCTTGCGCATGACCCGCAACCCGGCCGACGCCGAGGACCTGGTCCAGGAGACCTTCGTCAAGGCCTTCGCTGCCTTCCACCAGTTCCAGGAGGGCACGAACCTCAAGGCCTGGCTCTACCGCATCCTCACCAACACCTTCATCAACAACTACCGGAAGAAGCAGCGCGAGCCACACCAGGCCGGCGCGGGTGAGGACATCGAGGACTGGCAGCTCGCCCAGGCCGAGTCGCACTCGTCCACCGGCCTTCGCTCGGCCGAGATGGAAGCGCTCGACCACCTGCCGGACTCCGACGTGAAAGAAGCGTTGCAATCGCTTCCGGAGGACTTCCGGATGGCTGTCTATCTCGCTGACGTCGAAGGTTTCTCCTACAAGGAGATCGCCGACATCATGGGCACGCCGATCGGCACTGTCATGTCCCGGCTGCACCGCGGCCGGCGGGCACTTCGGACAGCTCTCGAGCAATACGCCCTTGACCGTGGTTTCATCCGTTCAGACGCACTTGCGGATAGCGAGGCCCCAGAGTGAGAGCACAAGCATGAGCTGCGGCAGCCCTCACGACGTCGACTGTTCCGAGGTCATCGAGAAGGTCTACTTCTACCTCGACGAAGAAGAGCTCGACGACGAGGCCCGGGCCCAAGTTCGCCAGCACCTCGACGAGTGCGCGCCCTGCCTGCGCAAGTACGGGCTGGAGCAGGACGTGAAGGCGCTCGTGGCCCGCTGTTGCGGCGGCGACATCGCGCCGGAGGGACTGCGGCAACGGATAGTCGTGCGGTTGCAACAGGTGCGGGTCGAGCTCGGCACCGTCGAGTATCGAGCCGACTAAGTGAGCTGGCTGGTCACGGGGGGCGCTGGCTACATCGGCGCACACATTGTCGACGCGCTGCATCGTCAGGGCGAGCAGGTTGTCGTTCTCGACGACTTCTCCACCGGCGAGCGCGGCCGCACCGGCGACGCGGTCGTCGTCGAGGGATCGGTGCTCGTCGGCACCGTCGTACGACGCACTCTCACCGAGCATCAGGTCCGCGGGATCATCCACATCGCCGCGAAGAAGCAAGCCGGTGAGTCTGTCGCCGAGCCGCTGAACTACTACCGCGAGAACGTCGTCGGCATGACCGAGCTGCTGTCCGCGGCGTGCGATGTCGGCGTCGAGTCGTTCGTCTTCTCCTCCAGCTGCGCGACCTACGGCACACCCGACCTCGACGTCGTCACCGAAGATGCGCCACAGCAGCCGGAAAGCCCCTACGGTCGCACCAAGCTCGTGTGCGAGTGGATGGCCCGCGATGTGGCAGCGGTGACCGGACTCCGCGTGATCGCGTTGCGCTACTTCAATGTCGCCGGTGCAGCGCGGCCCGAGCTCGGCGATCCCGGCATCTTCAACCTGATTCCGATGGCGTTCGAGCGCATCGTGGCCGGCGAGGCGCCGCGCATCTTCGGTGCGGACTATCCGACGCCCGACGGCACCTGCATCCGCGACTACATCCACGTCGCCGACATCGCCGACGCGCACGTGGCGGCGCTGCAGGACTTGGCCGAGGTCAGGTCGGATGCGTCGTACCGGGCCTTCAACATCGGGCGCGGCGAGGGGTCCAGCGTGCGCGAGGTGTTGCAGGCGGTCGCGCGCGTCACCGGAAGTGACCTGGCGCCGGTCGTGGTCGACCGCCGGCCGGGCGATCCCTCGCGCATCATCGCGAGCGCGGGCCGGATCAAGGCTGAGCTGGGCTGGACCTCGCGCTTCGATCTGGACGACATGGTGCGCAGCGCCTGGGAAGCATGGCAGCACCGCTATGGCTAGCCCGCCGTCACCACTTCGAATAGCGGGCGACCACGACACGCCGACAGACCGGCCGAAATCTGGTCGTGCGCTGTTCGAAGTGGATCGCTAGGGCTGGGCGAACCGCGTCCGGAACTCCTCCGTGCTGTTCACGTGTGGGAAGTCATCGTCCGGGACCGCGACGCCGAGAGCCGAACACAACGGCTCCCACCCATCGCCGGGCTGCCACTCGACCAACCGGTCGGCCGGCGCCTCGCGTCGGACCTCCGCGTTGTGCCGGTCGTAGGCGGCCATGGCCGCCCCATCGTCACGCCAGTCCGGTTCGAACCGGGCGAACATGTCCCGGACCATCGGACCGAACCCGGGCATGTTCGGGTCGTCGTCCATGCGGTTCTCGGGTGAGTTGTCCATGATCGTGGCGCGTGCGCTGGTGACCCACGTTGCAGCATCACGCCGCGTCGACAGCAGGATCTTGGCTTCGGGATATTGCGAGGCCAGGTCCCGCCAGACACCGGCGCCCGGCCAGTCGACAATGGCGGCATAGCCGCCCAGCACCGGGTCCCAGTCGACCTGTTCGCCGCGGATCGCGGCGTGCCAGGTCGGGACGTGGTCGAGGTGCTCGAAGACCTCGACCATGTGGTAGCAGGGCGCGCCGAGCAGCCGTTCGAGCGCCAGCTTCAGTGAGTGCGTGCCGGTGCGTCCCAACCCGGCGCCCACGATGCGCAATGTCTTGCGCTTACGCAGTCTTGGGCTTACGCGTTCGGACGACGGCCGTGGTTGGCCTTCTTGTTCTTACGCGCCCGACGCTTGCGTGCCTTCTTCGCCATGGTTCCTCCCCTGTCGGCGGATGGTGCGGACGGTTGTCCATCCCATCATGCCGATCACGAGCAGTTCGGCCAGCCCGGCGATGATCAGCACGTCGCCGGGACTGACCACCTCAGGCCGAAGCGGCATCGGCACGGGGATGATGTCACCGAGCGAGCGCCACACCGTGCCGGTCCCTGCGATCGTGTGCCGCGCGTCGGTCCCCGCGGCGATCGCGTCGATCGGGACGCGCGCGTGGTAGGCCGCGACGATCGAGACCGGCATCGCGCCGTTGGCCCCGACCACGACCGCGTTGCCGACCAGACCCGCGGTCACCAGGGCAACCCCGGGCACACGCAGGTTGCGGGCGCAGAACAGCAGCGCCAACCCTGCCGAGACAGCGAGACCGACGACGTACGACGACGTCGCGTCAGCCGTGTCAAGGAGCCCGAACACCGCGCCGCCGAGCTGGGCGGCGACCGCCGCCAGCACCAGCCTTCGTGCCCGCAGCGGCAGCCGGCCAAGGCGCTCCCACCGGCCACCGGCCACCAGCGCGGCCGCGGCGGCCAGGACCAGCACGATCGCCGCGAGCCCCATGGAAGTAGTGTCGCTGGTCGTGTTCGATTCGCTGCTTGTTGCGAACCGTGGCGAGATCGCGCGTCGCGTGCTGCGGACCGCTGCCGCGATGGGGTTGCGGACGGTCGCGGTGCATTCCGAGGCCGACGCCGATCTGCCGTTCGTCCGCGAGGCCGACGAGGCGGTGCTGCTCGGGCCGGCGCCGCCGGCCGAGTCCTACCTCGACGTGCAGAAGGTGCTCGAGGCGGCCCGTCGCAGTGGCGCCGAAGCGATTCACCCGGGTTACGGCTTCCTGGCCGAAAATGCCGAGTTCGCGCAGGCGGTCATCGACGCAGGCCTCGTCTGGGTCGGTCCGTCGCCGGACGCGATCGCAGCCATGGGCGACAAGATCAGCGCCCGCAACCGGATGGCCGCCGCCGGTGTTCCGGTCGCGCCCGGGACGCCGGAGCCGCTGACCGACGTCGATGCGGCGCTCGCCGCGGCCCGCGAGCTCGGTTACCCGCTCATGGTCAAGGC
>Ga0070658_10002492_pt1 | contig 15376 bp, 17 predicted proteins | sample KBSC13metaG_FD_64664 | JGI IMG/M metagenome (GOLD analysis project Ga0070658, IMG submission 64664) | Corn rhizosphere microbial communities from Kellogg Biological Station, Michigan, USA - KBS C1-3 metaG | ecosystem: Host-associated > Plants > Roots > Rhizosphere > Soil ...
TGGCGCGGGCGAAAACGCTGCTGTGGAACGGCCCGTTCGGCGCCTTCGAGATGGAGCCGTTCGACAACGGCACCGTCGAGGTTGCGGAAGCGGCGGCGGAACTCACCAAGGCCGACAAGCTTGTCACGGTGGCGGGCGGCGGCGACACCGTCGCGGCGCTCAATGCGGCGGGGGCCGCCGACCGTTTCACATACGTCTCGACTGCCGGCGGCGCCTTCCTCGAATGGCTCGAAGGCAAGGCCTTGCCCGGCGTGGAAGTGCTCAGGGTAAAATAGTCACGACAGCATCCCGAGGGGCGATCGAGGGGTGTCATTGGAGGGAAGCATGAATCTCGACGATCTGAACAAAGTGGCGCGCGCCATGGTCGCGCCGGGCAAGGGCATCCTCGCCGCCGACGAATCCTCGGGCACCATCAAGAAGCGCTTCGACGCCATCGGCGTGGAGTCGACGGAGGATAGCCGCCGCGACTACCGCGAAATGATGTTCCGCACCGCCGAGGCGATGAAAAACCACATCTCCGGCGTCATCCTCTATGACGAGACCATCTGGCAGAAGGCCAAGGACGGCACGCCGCTGGTGAAGATCATCGAGCAGATGGGATCGATCCCCGGCATCAAGGTCGACGAAGGCACCAAGCCGCTGCCGAACTGCCCGGGAGAGTTGATCACCATCGGCCTCGACAAGCTCGCCGACCGCCTGGCCAAGTACTACGAGCAGGGCGCGCGCTTCGCCAAGTGGCGCGCCGTCATCGATATCGGCAACGGCATCCCGACCTACAGCGCGATCCACGCCAACGCGCACGCGCTCGCGCGCTACGCCGCGCTGTGCCAGGCGGCGCAGATCGTGCCGATCGTCGAGCCGGAAGTGCTGATGGACGGCGATCACGACATCGACCGCTGCTACGCGGTCACCGAGCTCGTGCTCAAGGAGACCTTCCAGGAGCTCTATTACGCGAAGGTGGCGCTCGAGGGCATGGTGCTCAAGCCGAACATGGCTATCGCCGGCAAGAAGAGCGCGAAGAAGGCGGGCGTTCAGGAAGTCGCCGAGAAGACCATCAAACTGCTGAAGAACTGCGTACCAGGCGCTGTACCGGGCATCGCTTTCCTCTCGGGCGGCCAGTCGGACGAAGAGGCTACCGCGCATCTCGACGCCATGAACAAGATCGGCGGCCTGCCGTGGGGCCTGACCTTCTCCTACGGCCGCGCGCTGCAGGCTGCGCCGCAGAAGGCGTGGTCCGGCAAGGCGGAGAACGTCGCCGCCGGCCAGCGGGCCTTCGCCCATCGGGCGAAGATGAACGGGCTCGCTGCACTCGGAAAGTGGCAGGCCGAGCTGGAGAAGAAGGCGGCGTAACCCTTCGCCTCTTCGTCTCGCTTCAATGCAAAAGGCCGCGCTCGAAGGCGCGGCCTTTTTCACATCGCGAACGATCAATCGCAGTCGGTCTTCTTCGTCGTACGCGAGCCGACGAGATCGTCGTGCTTGACCGTCTTGGTGGTGCAACCGTCGCCGGTCGTTTCGATCTTCTTGGTGGTCTTCTCGGTGCCGAGCAGACCGCCACGCTCCTTCACCGTCACCGACGCCGCCGGCTGATCATGCTCGACGACGACCGCCGGGTCGCGCTGCTCGATCACGGTGGTTTGAGCGTTCGCCGCCAGCGAAGTGAACGCCGTCGCGGCGAGAACAAGGCCGAGGACATTGAGTTTCATGGTCGCCTCCTCTATTGGAACTCGGAGGGGAAAACACTTGTCCCTCGCCTCCCGTTCCATGGTTCCCACCCCTTCGAGGACACCCGCCCGTGATCGACCTCTACACCTGGACCACGCCCAACGGCCGCAAGGCCTCCATCGCGCTGGAAGAGCTCGGCCTGCCCTACAACGTGCACGCCATCGACATCTCCAAGGACGAGCAGTTCGCGCCGAGCTTTCTCAAGATCGCACCGAACAACCGCATCCCGGCGATCGTCGACACCGAGACCGGGCTATCGCTGATGGAGTCGGGCGCGATCCTCATCTATCTCGCCGACAAGACCGGCAAGCTAATGCCGAAGTCCGGCGAGGGCCGCTACAAGGTGATCGAGTGGCTGATGTGGCAGATGGGCGGCGTCGGGCCGATGCTCGGCCAGGTGCATCATTTCGTGAAATACAACGCGGGCAAGGCGCCCTACGCCGAAGAGCGCTATCTCAAGGAAGCGCACCGCCTCTACAAGGTGCTCAACACACGCCTCGAAGGCCGTGATTTCGTCGCCGACGAATATTCGATCGCCGACATCTCGATCTGGCCGTGGATCTCCCGCTTCGAGTGGCAGACCATCGACATGAAGCAGTACCCGAACGTGAAGCGCTGGTACGAGACCATCGCGGCGCGCCCGGCGGTGCAGCGCGGCTACAAGGTGCCGAAGGATATGGGTCCGATCCCGATGCCGTGAGGCGAAGGGGCAAGCTTGACCAAGACACAAATCGCCGGGCCCTCACCCGGCGATTTCGCTTTTGCACCGGCCCGCGGCGCCGGACTAACCTCGCACTAACGATTCGCGGCCTATCCGTGCCGTCCGACGCGTTGCGTCCCGTGTTGTCCAACCGCAGCGCAACCACGACCCCGACATGGCCGAACCGCGCGCCCTCTCCCCGACCGACGTCAGCGACCTGGTGCGCCGCGCCGCCGGCCATCACCAGCGCGGTGAGCTTGCCGCCGCCGAAGCGCTGTACGCCGAAGCGCTGCGTCACGCGCCGGACCACTTCGATGCCCTGCATCTCTATGGCGTGCTCAAGCACCAGCGGGGTCAATCAGTCGAGGCCTTGCGGCTGATCGCCGCGGCGCTGCGCGCCAATGCCAGCGTGCCGGCCGCCTATTCCAACTACAGTATCGTGCTGTCGGTGCTGGCGCAGCACGACGAGGCGATGGACGCCTGCGAGCGCGCCATCGCGCTCAAGCCCGACTATGCCGAAGCCTATAATGGCCGCGGCAATGCGCTGCGCGCGCTTAAGCGTGGTGAAGACGCGCTCGCCGATTACGACAGAGCGCTGAACCTGCGTCCTGCCTACCCCGAGGCGCTCAACAACCGCGGCAATGCGCTGACCGAGCTCGGACGTCTCGACGAGGCGCTGGCTGCATACGACCAGGCGCTGGCGCTCAATCCGCTCTACGCCGACGCGCACGTCAATCGCGGCCAATGCCTCGTGGCAATGAAGCGCGACGACGATGCGCTCGCCGCCTTCGACGCGGCGCTCAGAATCGTGCCGCGCCATCCGGTGGCGCTGAAGGAGCGCGGCCACCGTCTCCGCCTACGCGAACGTCTCGCCGAAGCGCTCGCGGCCTACGACGCCGCGCTGGGGGTAACGCCCGACGACCACGAGACGCATGCCAATCGCGGCGTCGTGCTGCGCGACCTCAAGCGCTATGGCGAGGCCTTCGCCGCCTATGACCGTGCGCTGGCGCTGAAGCCGGACTTCACCGACGCCATCGTCGCCCGCGGCAACGTCTTCTATCAGATGGGCCGTCACGCCGAGGCGCTTGCCGAGTACGATCGCGCGCTCGCGATGGAGCCGGACTTCGCCTACGGCTTCAACAACCGCGGCAACGCCTTGCAGGCGCTCGGCCGCCATGACGAGGCGCTCGCGAGCTTCGAGCGCGCGCTGGCGCTCAAGCCCGGTTACGTCGAGGCGCACAATAATCGCGGCAATGCGCTGATCGAGCTTAATCGCCACGAAGAGGCCCTCGCCGACTACGACGCCGCGATCGCCGCGAAGCCTTTCGCCTTCGCGCTGATCAATCGCGGCAGCGCGCTGCGCTATCTCGGCCGCACCGCCGAGGCGATGGCATGCTTCGATCAGGCGATCGCGCTCGATCCGAAGATGCCGGAGGCGCACTGGAACAAGGCGCTGCTGGCACTCGCGCTCGGCGATTACGAGTCCGGCTTCGCCGGCTACGAGTGGCGTTGGCGCGGCGCGACCGAGCTCAGCCCCCGCGGCTTCGCGCAGCCGCAATGGCAGGGCGAGGACATCGCCGGCAAGACGATCCTGCTCCATGCCGAACAGGGCTACGGCGACTCGATCCAGATGCTTCGCTACCTGCCGCTCATCAAGGCGCGCGGCGCCCGGCTCCTGCTCGAACTGCCTGACAGCCTCATGCCCCTGCTCGGACGCCATGCTGAAGGCGTCGTCGTGTTCAACAAGGGCACCGCCCTGCCGGCCTTCGACCTGCACTGCCCGCTGATGAGCCTGCCGCTCGCCTTCGGCACGCGCATCGATACGGTTCCCGCGGAGGTGCCGTACCTGTTCGCGCCGGCCGAGCGCGTCGCGCGGATGGCTCTGCGCCTGCCGCAGACGCGTGCTCGCCGCGTCGGCCTCGTCTGGTCGGGCAAGCCGAGCCACAAGAACGACCACAACCGCTCGATCACCCTGTCGCGGCTGAAGCCGCTGCTGGACGTGCCGGGCACGTCGTTCGTCAGCCTGCAGCGCGAATACCGCGACGCCGATCGCGACGCGCTCGTCGCGCTCCCGATCCTGCGGCTCGACGCCGCCATCACGGACTTCGCCGACACCGCCGCCGCGATTGCCGCGATTGACCTCGTTATCGCCGTTGACACCGCCGTCGCCCATCTCGCCGGCAGCCTCGGCAAGCCGCTCTGGGTGCTGCTCTCTCACGTGCAGGACTGGCGCTGGCTCATCGCGCGCGAGGACAATCCCTGGTACCCGACCGCGCGCCTGTTCCGGCAAGGACCGGATGGCGACTGGGACCCGGTCATCGGACGCGTCGCCGCGGCGCTTGCGGGCTTGCCCGCCGCCCGCTAGGTGGCGGGTGCCGGCTGATCCTGCCGGTCAATTTTCCGCCCGATTGCGCTACCATCCGGGGACCATGGCCTCCCGTCCAAAGCATGCCGATCCGCGGCCGCAGCCGCGCCTTTACCTTGTGACGCCCGCAATCGAGGATGCGGCGGGCTTTGTTGCGCCGCTCGACGCGGCGCTCGATGCCGGCGACGTCGCCGCGGTCATGTTGCGGCTCGCGCCCGCCGACGAGCGGAGCCTGATCAATCGCATCAAGGAGCTCGCGACCGTGGTGCAGCGCCGCGACGCAGCCCTCATCCTCGACAGCCGCGTCGACCTCGTGGCGCGCAGCGGCGCCGACGGCGCCCACCTGACCGGCGTCGATGCATTCGTCGAGGCGCTGCCAACGCTCCGGCCCGAGCGCATCGCCGGCTGCGGCGGCCTCGACACCCGTCATGACGCCATGCGCGCCGCCGAACAGGGCGCGGACTACATCATGTTCGGCGAGCCGGACGCGCACGGCCACCGCTCGGCGTTCGATCTGATCGAGGAGCGCGTCGCCTGGTGGGCGGAGGTGTTCGAGGCGCCCTGCGTCGCCTACGCCGCAGGCCTCGAGGACGTGGCGCCACTCGTTGCCGCCGGCGCCGACTTCATCGCGCTCGGCCATTGGCTGTGGCGCGATCCAACCGCGAATGTCGCCGCCGCCATGCGCGACCTGCGCCTGCCCGAGGGCGCGTCATGAAGCGCGCGGCCGCCCTCGCCGGTCTCATGATCGCGCTCGCACAGCCTGCGCTGGCGCAGCCGGCGAAGGCGCCCCCGCCAGCACCCTCGCCTGGCGCGCAGCCGCAGCCGCAGCCGGCAGTGGACCTGGCCTATGGCGCCTACGAGCGCGGCTTCTTTCTCACCGCCTTCAACGAGGCGACCAAGCTCGCCGCGCAGAACGATGCGGCGGCGATGACGCTGCTCGGCGAGCTCTATTCGCAGGGGCTCGGCGTACCCCTGGACGATGTGAAGGCCGCGCAATGGTACAAGCTCGGCGCTGAGCATGGCGATCCCAACGCCATGTTCAGCCTGGCGATGTTCAACATCGCCGGCCGCGGCGGCCTCTCCGACCATGCGCAGGCGGTCAAGCTGCTCGAGCAAGCGGCGAAGCTCGGCCACGTCCTGGCCGCTTACGACCTCGGACTGCTCTGCCTCGACGGGCGTGACGTGCCGCAGGATTTCGGACGCGCCGCCGCGCTATTCGAGAATGCCGCGCAGGCCGGCAGCCCGGAGGCCCAGTACGCGCTTGCCACCCTGTATAAGGAAGGCCGCGGCGTCCCCAAGGACCTGAGGAAGGCGGCCAGCCTGCTGGCCAGCGCGTCGGTCGGCGGCAATGTCGATGCCATGGTCGAGTTCGCCATCGCCCAGTTCAACGGCACCGGCACGACCAAGAACGAGGCGGCTGCCGCGCAGATCTTCAAGAAGGCGGCGGAGCGCGGCAGCCCGATCGCGCAGGACCGCCTGGCCCGCATCCTGATGGCCGGTCGCGGCATGCCCGCCGACCCGACAGCGGCACTCAAATGGCACATCGTCGCCAAGGCAGGAGGCGCCAGCGATCCGGACCTCGATGTCTTCGCCACCAAGCAGCCGCAGGCGGTCCGCGACGCCGCGCAGAAGGCGGCCGACAAGTGGATGTCGACGCTCAAGGCACCGCGCCCTTGACGGCAGCGCCCGCCACAGGCAGACCGCAGCCGCCATGCCCGCCTATTCCGCACTGCTCAACGTGATGATCGCCGCCGCCCGCAAGGCGGGGCGCGCCCTCAAACGCGATTTCGGCGAGGTCGAGAAGCTCCAAGTCTCGATGAAGGGGCCGGCGAATTTCGTCTCCGCCGCTGACCGGCGCGCCGAGGAGACGCTCTACGCCGAACTTTCCAGGTCGCGACCGGGCTACGGCTTCCTCGGCGAGGAAGGCGGCGTGCGCGAGGGCGCCGATAAGACCCATACCTGGATCGTCGATCCGCTCGACGGCACCACGAACTTCCTGCACGGCATCCCGCAGTTCTGCATCTCCATCGGGCTCGAACGCGAGGGCACGGTGGTCGCCGGGGTCATCTACAATCCGGCCAACGAGGAGCTATTCGTCGCCGAGCGCGGCAAGGGCGCCTTCCTCAACGACCAGCGCATCCGCGTCGCCGCGCGCAAGCGCCTCGCCGATGCCGTGGTTGCATGCGGATTGCCCCACCTCGGGCGTCCCAACATCGCGCTCGGCCAGCGCGAGACGGCGGCCGTGCAGGAGAAGGTCGCAGGCCTAAGGCGCTTTGGCGCCGCCGCGCTCGACCTCGCCTGGGTCGCCGCCGGGCGGCTCGACGGCTACTGGGAACGCGACATCCAGCCGTGGGACATGGCGGCCGGGCTGCTGATGGTGCGCGAGGCCGGCGGATACGTCTCCGACTGCGACGGCGCCGACGAGATGATGGCCAAGCGCAACGTTCTCGCCGGCAATGAGACCATGCAGAAGGAACTGCTGCGGGTTCTCAAGGAGGCCTGAGCCTGCCGCCCCTCGCCTTTCGTGGGAGGTGCTCGCGCCGCCCCCGCATCCCTTACCGACGCATTTTCAACTCAATCGGCGGTTTTACACTCTGGGTCTGGTGCCGGACGCTATGGCCTTGTCGCGCGTCTGTGCCATTATCGATTCGCCGATCCGAGCGAGCATTTTTCGTCCATGGCCAAAAAAGACATCGACCCGCTCAAGCTATCCTCCCCCCGCATCTTCCTGTTCCGGATGATGGTCTTCATCGTTTTGGGTGGGCTGGTCGCCTTCCTGCTGCATAAGCAGATCCAGGTCGCCTACATGGCCAATCCGGGGCTCAACACGTTGATCCTGGGCGTGCTGGCCATCGGTATCGTGCTGGCCTTCCGCCAGGTGATCCGCCTCTACCCCGAAATCTCCTGGGTCAACAATTTCCGCCTCGCCGACCCCGGTCTGGCGGTCGAGCGCCCGCCAGTGCTGCTGGCGCCGATGGCGGCGATCCTCGGCTCCCGCGTCGGCCGCATGGCCATCTCGGCGCAGATGATGCGCGGCATCCTCGACTCGATCGCCACCCGCCTCGACGAGGCGCGCGACATCGGCCGCTACATGACCGGCCTCCTGGTCTTCCTCGGCCTGCTCGGCACCTTCTGGGGCCTGATCGAGACCGTCGGCTCGGTCGGCGGCGTCATCCAGAACCTGAAGACTGGCGGCGACGCCGGCACTATGTTCGATTCGCTGCGCGAGGGTCTCGCTGCGCCGCTCTCCGGCATGGGCATCTCGTTCTCGTCCTCGCTGTTCGGCCTCGCCGGCTCGCTCGTGCTCGGCTTCCTCGATCTGCAATCGAGCCAAGCGCAGAACCGCTTCTACACGGAACTGGAAGACTGGCTGTCGACCACCGTCTACGACCACGCCCCCGAGGCCGGCGCCGGCGTCGCCGTGACCGGCGAAATGAACTCGGCGATCGAGCGCCTGCGCGCGGCGATCGACCAGACCGGCAGCGGCAAGGCCGCCTCGACCGCGATGGTCAATCTCGCCGAAGCGATCCAGGGCCTCGTGCACCATATGCGCAACGAGCAGCAGATGATCCGCGATTGGGTCGACGGCCAGGCCGAGCAGCAGCGGGAGATCAAGCGGCTCCTGGAGATCATGGTGCGCGAGAGCGTGAACCGGTGATCGTCTCGCCGCCCGCTTGCGCGGACCTGAGTACGAGAGAGTAACACCACATGCCGCTCGCACGACGCCGCGGTGAAAGCGGCATGAATTACTGGCCGGGCTTCGTCGACGCGCTGTCGACGTTGATCCTCGGCATCATATTCCTGCTCACCGTGTTCGTCGTGGTGCAGTTCTATCTGCAACAGGAAGTCGCCGGCAAGGACACCGCGCTGACCCGCCTCAACGCGCAGATCGCCGAACTCACGAGTCTCCTGTCGCTGGAGAAAGCCGGCAAGTCCGATCTCGAAAGTCAGCTCGCCGCGCTGCGCGCCACCCTCGCCTCGACCGAAAGCGAGCGCGACAAGCTCAAGTCCGCGGCCGACTCCTCCGGGTCCAATGCCGCGGCCGCGCAGGGCCAGGTGATCCAGCTCGGCACCGCGCTCGAGGGCGAGAAGAAGATCTCCGCTGGCGCGCTGGCGCAGGTCGAGGCGCTCAACCAGCAGATCGCCGCGCTGCGCCGCCAGCTCGCCGCGATCGAGCAGGCCCTCGACGCATCCGAGCAGAAGAACAAGGAATCGCAGAGCCGCATCACCGAGCTCGGTCAGCGCCTGAACGTTGCGCTGGCGCAGAAAGTGCAGGAATTGTCGCGCTACCGCTCCGACTTCTTCGGCAAGCTGCGGGAAATCCTCGGCAACCGTCCGGACGTGCGCATCGTCGGCGACCGCTTCGTGCTGCAGTCGGAATTGTTCTTCGACACCGGCAAAGCCGACCTCCTGCCCGCGGCGACCGCCGAACTCGACAAGATGGCGACCGCACTGGTCGGTCTCGAGCAGCAGATCCCGAAGGACATTCCGTGGGTGCTGCGCGTCGACGGCCACACCGACGTGCGCCCCGTCACCGGCGGCCAGTTCAAGTCGAATTGGGGCCTGTCCTCGGCCCGCGCCATTGCCGTCGTGCAGTATCTCGTAGCCAAGGGCGTCAGCCCGCAGCGGCTGGTCGCCGCCGGGTTCGGCGAATATCAGCCGATCGATCCCGGCACCACCGAGGACGCGTATCGCAAGAACCGCCGCATCGAGTTCAAGCTGACGGAGCGGTGACCGGCTTATGGCCGTCTATGTCGATCAGGCGATCTGGGCGCGGCACGGGCGCAAGTGGTGCCACCTCGTCGCCGACGAGATCGACGAGCTGCACCGCTTCGCAAGTATGCTCGGCCTGCATCGCTCGTCCTATCAGGGCCCGCCGAAAACGGCCTCGCCGCATTATGATCTGACCTCGTATGAGCGGCAGCGGGCTATCGCCTATGGCGCCACTGCCTGCGACCGCACGGCTGTGGTCATGATCGTGCGCAAATTACGTCGGCAGGCAGCGCAGGTCGCACTCGTATGAAGCTGACACTGCGCCCCTACACACCGGCCGATGAGGATGCCGCGATCGAGCTCTGGCGACGCACCTGGGCGCAGCATTATCCGCACATCGACTTCAATGCGCGGGTCGCCTGGTGGCGCGAGCGCTGGCGGCAGGAACTGATCCCGGTCGCGCATGTGACGCTGGCAGAGGTGGACGGCACGCTCGCCGGCTTCGTCACCGTCGACGACAAGACGATGTATCTCGACCAGATCGTCGTGGCGCCGGAGTTCTGGGGCTCGGACGTCGCGCGCGCGCTGGTCGACGAGGCCAAGCGCCTGTCGCCGGGCGGACTCGATCTCCTCGTCAACAAGGACAATGCCCGCGCCATCCGCTTCTACGAGAAGCACGGCTTCGCTTATGCCGGCGAGGACAAGAACCCGGTGTCGGGCATTGCGGTGAACCGGATGGCGTGGCGGCCTTAGCGTTCCGCCAGCGCCAGTTTCACCCCAAGCAGCACGAAGGCGCCGGCAAAGGCGCGGCGCATCCAGGCCATCACGCGCGGCCGCGAGATGACATGCGCTCGCACCGCCGCGGCAAACATCCCGTAGCCGACGAAGACGATGAAGGTCAGGGCCATAAACACGCCGCTCAATTCGAGCATGCGCGGCAACGGATGCGCCTCGCTTGTGTTGATGAACTGCGGCAGGAAGGCGAGGAAGAAGATGGACAGCTTCGGATTGAGGATGTTGACGAGGATAGCCGAGACGATGACGTCACGCGACGATTTCGCCCGCGTATCGGTCTCGACCTTCAGCGTACCGTGCTCCTTCAGCGTCATCCACGCCATGTAGATCAGGTAGGCGACGCCGAGCACCTTCAGCGTCTGGAAAGCGAGCGCGCTCGTATGCAGCACGGCGGCGAGCCCGAGCACGGCGGCGGCGATGTGCGGCACGATGCCGAGCGTGCAGCCGAAGGCGGCGACGATGCTGGCGCGGCGGCCGCGCGACAGGCCGGCGGCGAGCGTGAAGAGAACGCCTGTGCCGGGCGAGACGATGACGATCAGCGAGGTCAGCAGGAAATCGAGGCTCATAAGGGCGGCCTTCCAGGATGCGGCCCGATGTTAGCCGCTTCCTGACCGCTCGCCCACCCGCCTCACCGCGCGGCGGCGAGGCTCTCGGCGAGCTTGGCGTCGAAGGATTTGGAATCGACCTTCAGGTAAGCGAGCTTTTCTTCGGCGATGACCACCGCCTCGGCGACGCCGGGCACCTGGCGCAGCCGTGCGGCCAAGGTTGCGGCATCGGCGCCCTCGCCAATGGCGACGAGCCGCGTCGTGAGGTAACTGGGCTGCCTCATGGTCGCGGCCGCGAGCAGCCAGGCGAGCGCGATCGCCGCCGTCAGCGCGAACACCGCCGACGTGCCGCCATGCTGATTGGCCCAGCCGCCGATGACGCCGCCGGCGAAAATGCCGAGGAATTGCAGGCTCGAGTAGAGGCCCATCGCCGTACCTTTGGCGTCGGGCGGCGCCGTCTTGGTGATCAGCGACGGCAGGCTCGCCTCCATCACGTTGAAGGCGGAGAAGAACACCACCAGCGCCAGCAGGAGCAGCGTGAGGTTCCCGGAGCCGGCATAGAGCATCGCCTGACTCACGACGAGCGCGGCGACGCAGGCGACGAACACGCCTTTCATGCGGCGATGCTTCTCGGCGACGACGATCGCCGGCACCATCACCACGACCGAGATCACCAGCACCGGCAGGTAGACCATCCAGTCGCTCGTGCTCGAGAGGCCGAGCGTTGCGCGCAACAAGCCCGGCACGACGAGGAAGCTCGCGGTCAGCATGGCATGCAGCGCGAAGATGCCGAAGTTGAGCCGCAAGAGCTCGCCGTTGCGCAGCACGGAGCCGATCATGCCGGGTACCGTCTCGGCGTCACGATGCACGCGCACGGTGCGCGGCCGCGGTACGACGAATTCAGTGATGGCGATGCCGGCAATCGCGAGCGCCACCATCAGCCAGAAGATGCCGCGCACGCCGACGACCGCCGCGACGAGCGGGCCGGCGACAAGCGCGATCATGAACGAGGCGCCGATGGTGATGCCGACGGTGGCAAGCGCCTTGGTGCGGTTCTCCTCAGTGGTGAGGTCGGCGACCAGCGCCAGGATGACCGAGCCAACGGCGCCGGCGCCTTGGAGCGCGCGGCCGACGATGACGCCGCCGATCGAGGTCGACATGGCGGCCACCGCACTCCCGACGGCGAACAGGACGAGGCCGGCGACGATCATCACCTTGCGGCCGACGCGGTCGGACAAAAGGCCGAACGGGATCTGGAGGAGGCCTTGCGTGAGCCCGTAAATGCCGAGCGCCTCACCGACCAGATAGGGCGTCGCGCCCGAGAGACCGTCGGCGTAGGCCGCAAATACCGGATAGATCATGAACAGGCCGAGCAGCCTGACGGAGAACACCGCCGCGAGCGAGGCGGCTGCCCTAAATTCCTGACGATGCATGGCAATTTCCCAGACCGGAGAGTTCCCGGCCGGGGTTTGACGCCTTTCTGGAAACGCGCCCCCGCGGCGTCACCCCTTAGAGCGGACAATGCCCCGGGGCTTTGTGCCCGGTCAATTGCGGCACCTTGCCCGGGGCGGCGGCCTCCTGTATAGACCGCGCAAATTCAGCCCAAATGAGGCGTCTCGAGGCGCCGGAACTTGCCAGCGACTGGACGCTAAGCCCATGAAAACCGACATCCATCCCGACTATCACACCATCAAGGTCGTCATGACCGATGGCTCCGAGTTCACCACCCGCACCACCTGGGGCAAGGAAGGCGACGTCCTCAACCTGGACATCGACCCGAAGTCGCACCCGGCCTGGACCGGCGGCCAGCAGCAGATCATGGACCGCGGTGGCCGCGTGTCGCGCTTCCAGAAGAAGTTCTCGGGCTTCCTCGACAAGGCCGGTAAGAAGTAAGCCGCCAGTCCTCGGAAATGAAAAAGCCCCGGTCTCGTCCGGGGCTTTTTGCTTTTCAGCGCAAGCGCGAAGTCAGGCCTGCTCAGCCTCGAATGCGGCCTTCAAAAGCCCGAGCTGGTGCTCGACCGGATTGATCGACGGCGAGTCCGTGTCGACGACACGATTGTGGATGGTCGCATCGAGCCGCCGCACCTGGCTCTGCAGCGACACCGAGCGCTCGATCAGCGCCTTCAGAGGCTCCGGCAATAGCGGCAGATTGTTGGCATCGTGCGTGTCGGTCGCCGACAGCTTGACCTTGGTCTTTTCCTTGTTGGCCTGGGCGAGCGACATCTCGCCCTCCTTCACGGCGCGATGCAGGAGCAGCCACGAAGCGAGCTGCATCAGGCGGGTGGTCAGCCGCATGCTCTCGGTCGCGTAGGCGAGCGCGGCAGCGCGCGCGAGCTTCTTGGATTCCTGGCGCCCCGGGCCGTCGAGATAGGTTGCGGTCTCCTCGACCAGCGCCATGCCGCTGCGGAAGAGCTCGGCGAAGGCCTGGCTGTTAGCGAGCCGCTCGCCGAAGGACACCGGACGGTTGTCGCTCACCAAAGACTTCTCGGACATGACGCAACGCCTCTACAAACGCAACCAGGGCGACGCGCCCTTAACGATTGAGTAAGCATGGCGCGTCGCGGCCTGCTCGTCCAGACGGAGCGCCCGTAAAGCTTTCGGGATGGTTGCCGCGACCGGCGAAAGACGGCCTTATCCCCCGACTTGCCCCAAAACGGGACAAAAAAAGGAGCCGCCGTTGCCGGCGGCTCAAAGTGATAAACAGGGAGGCGTCAAACAGAGTGGACAGGAGCCACTCAAGTCCATGAAGATGGACACGTAAGTAATGATCTCGAAAGCTTAACCGGTCCTTAAAAACGCGCGGCTGGTGCAATTTAAATTTTCGCGCCGAAATGCCCCTCAACGCTTGAAGAATTGGTCGGCAGCGGCGCGGGTGGCGCGCTTTTTGGTCATATCCGCCTCGAGCCGCGCGATCTCTTCCTTCAGGAGCGAAACGCGCTCCGCAAGCTCCTCGACCGAGAGCAGGGTCAGGTCCTGGCCGATCTCGTGCACGACCTTCTTCTTCGGCCTGTCGTCCTCGTCCATCGCCGGCATCATCGAACCTCCCTCGAAGACCGGGCCAAACCTAAGGCCGCCCGTTCGTGTTGTCACACCGCCCGCCGCCCCCTAAACAGGGCCGCACTCAGCCAGCGTCACGAGGTTCCCATGAGCACGCTCCCGACCCGCATGACCGCCATCGGCATCAAGGCGCCCGGCGGACCGGACGTGCTCGTACCCGAGGAGCGGGCGGTGCCCACGCCCGGCGAAGGCGAACTGCTGATCCGCGTGCGCGCCGCCGGCGTCAATCGGCCCGACGTGATGCAGCGCAAGGGCCTCTACCCGCCGCCGAAGGACGCATCCGATATTCCCGGCCTCGAGATCGCCGGCGAGATCGCAGCCTGCGGGCCCGCGATCAAGCGCTGGAAGGAAGGCGACCGCGTCATGGCGCTCGTCTCCGGCGGCGGCTACGCGGAATACTGCCTCGCCTACGCGATCCACGCTTTGCCCGTCTCGACGCTGCCGCTGATCGACGCCGCCGCCGTCCCGGAGACGACGCTCACGGTCTGGCACAACGTGTTCGAGCGCGGCGGCCTGAAGGAGGGCGAGACGCTGCTCGTGCACGGCGGCTCGTCCGGCATCGGCACCACCGCGATCCAGCTCGCCAAGCAGTTCGGCGCCACCGTGTTCGTCACCGCCGGCTCCGAGGAGAAGTGCGAGGCCTGCCGCAAGCTCGGCGCCGATCTCGCGATCAACTACAAGACCGAGGACTTCGTGGCCAAGGTGAAGGAGGCGACCGGCGGCAAGGGCGCCGACGTCATCCTCGACATGGTCGGTGGCGACTACATCGAACGGAACTACGAGGCCGCCTCAGTCGAAGGCCGCATCGTGCAGATCGCCTTCCAGGGCTCGCCCAAGGCGACCGTCGATTTCCGCCGCATCATGCTCAAGCGGCTGCACCACACCGGCTCGACGCTGCGGTCGCGCTCGACAGCGGACAAGGGCGCCATCGTCCGCGCCGTCGAGGAGAAGGTGCTGCCGCTCTTCGCGGCCGGCAAGGTCAGACCGATCCTGTTCAAGACCTTCCCCTTCAAGGAGGCGGCGGCCGCGCACGCCCTGATGGAATCGAGCGCCCACATCGGCAAGATCGTGTTGACGGTCTGATTGTGGCAGCCGCGGATCTCATGGAACCGCTCGCGCGCGGGCCGCGAAATGGGCACAATGTCGGAACATGGGTGAGCGCTGGTGGGGCTTGTTGACTGACTGAAAGCTACGGCGGAGCCTGACGGGACGGGCAGAATCGCCGCCGCAGCCGGGGGACATGGTTTGGTTAATCGGCGAATTGTGACGGCCTTGGCCGGCCTGGTTGCGCTCGCGGCCGCCGTGGTCGCCGGCCCGGCCGCGCATGCCGTCGAAGCCGTCAACGTCCGCCTCGACGCGCCGGCCATCGACCTCACCGCCGCCACCGAAGTGCAGCAGACCGAAGCCGACCGCATCCAGGTCTCGACCGCGCCGGGCCCCGACGGCATCGTCCGCCGCATCGAGGTCCGCGCCCGCGAG
>Ga0070658_10002493_pt1 | contig 15371 bp, 14 predicted proteins | sample KBSC13metaG_FD_64664 | JGI IMG/M metagenome (GOLD analysis project Ga0070658, IMG submission 64664) | Corn rhizosphere microbial communities from Kellogg Biological Station, Michigan, USA - KBS C1-3 metaG | ecosystem: Host-associated > Plants > Roots > Rhizosphere > Soil ...
AGTGTTTCGCCCCGATGCGCCGGATCTCCCGCTTGGTCAGGATCGGCACCCGCACCTGTCCGCCATGCGTGTGCCCGGAAAAGACGACGCACTCTCGATCCGCCATCTTCTCGATCAGCGCCGGATTGTGCGCCATGACCAGCGTCGGGTCGGTGGGCTGAACCTCCCGGAAAGACTGGGGGACGTCGGTGTGGTGATAGCGGTCGTCGTCCAGTCCGACGATTCGGAGGCCATTGGGGAGCAGCAGGCTGCGGTTGAGCAGGACCTGGAAGCCCAGCCCGTCCAGATGCCGTCTGACCGCGGGGCCATCGGTGTAGTAGTCGTGATTGCCCAGGATCGCGAAGACTCCGAGGCGCGCTTTGAGCGGCGCAAGGATCTGCGCACAGGGCGCGATGTCCTTCGCATCGTTCGTCACGAAGTCGCCGGTCAGCAGAATCAGATCGGGCTGGGCGGAGTTCGCCGCCGAAACGGCATGACGCAGCAGAATGTCGGAGGTATGCCGACTGCGGTGGAAATCGGTCAGATGCGCCACCCGCAGCCCCTGCAGGGCGGATGGCAGATGCGGGACGGCGACGGTATGTTCGGTGGTCTCTATCATGGTGTCGGTGCGGCGGCAGCAGCGGCCTTCTCGGCTTCCGCCTTATCCGCATCGCGCTCCGCTCGAAAGGTTGCCTGTCTGGCGGCGATCTGCGCGGCCTCCGCAGGCTGGTTGAGATGGGTGAGCGCCGCCTGCCACCGGGTAAAGATGTCGTCGTAGAGCCGCGCAAGATCGGCCCGTTTATTTTTGGAGCGGCTGGTGAGGTTGACCAGCAAGTTACGCTTCTCCCAGTATTCGGCCATGACTACGTCCGCATCCGTATATTCGGCCACGGCCTCGCTCCACTTCCCGGCATCCGAGGCGATGTCGCCCAGGGCGGCGTGCGCGTAGGCGAACTCCGTCTCGACCATCTCCGGCATGGCGCGCACCTTCCCATAGGGCTGCAGCTCCAGCACGGTGATCTGATGATAGACCGCCGCCGCCTGGTCGGTCTTGCCTGCGCTCAACAGCGCTTTCGCCAGGGCGCGGAGCATCTGCGGGTTGTGCGGCTCGCGCTGGCGGGCGCGCTCCAGCGTCGAAATGGCATTGGCGGTATCCCCAATGGCCGCATAGAGCTGGCCGAGCCGATAGAGCGCCTTCCCGGTCGGAGCGATATGGACGGCCTGCTGGAGCGCTGTCAGCGCCTCGGCGGTGTCGGGCGGGCGCATGTTCAGTCGCTGCTCGGCCATATAGAGATACGGGTCTCCATCCAGAGGGTCTGCCGCGGCGGCGGTACGGTAGGCCTCGATGGCAGCGGCCGTGGTGTTCAGGTCTTCGCCGGTGGCGATATGACTCCGAACGTTCAGAGCCGCCGAACTGCGCCAGAGAAGGAAGCCAGCGAGGAGGAGCGTAAACCCGAGCATCTCCTTGCCGAGCGGGCGCGGCCTCTGCGTGCCCAGGGGCGCAAGATCGCGGGAGAGGCCGACCATCAGGCCGATGGTCGCCGCGAGATTGATCGCGGTGCCCACCAGATAGAAGTCCGAGTCGAAGAGATTGTGCAGCAGCGCGGCCAGCACGCCTGCCAGCAGCCCGGCCAGCAGCAGGGAGCGATCCCCGAACAGGGCGTTGTCGGAGGTCTCCTCTTCCAGGTCTTCTTTCGAACGGAAGCGCTGCAGGCGGATCGTATGGGTGGCAAACGCGGTGGAGGCGGCGAGAACGGCGAGCAGAAAGAAGCCGCTGGGGATCCCGGTCTCGGCCATCCACTGGAGATAGCCGTTGTGGGCATGCAGGGTAAAGGCGGTTTCGGCATAGCGCGGATAGGCGAACTCATAGGTGCCGATGCCGGTTCCAATGAGAGGATTGGCGAGCGCCATATGGACCGTGCCGTCCCACGTCAGGCGCCGAAAGGCGCCTGAGTAGCCCTGCGCTTCCGCGACGTTGACCTTCGCGACCTGTCCGGTCGCCCTGTTCGTGACATCGACGTTGCCCTGAAAGCGTTTCAGGGTCGGCGTGAAACCCAGGACAGCGCCCAGACCGAATACCGCCAGCCCGATCGCGATCGCCCGGCCCTGTCGGCGCAGGCTGCCTGCCAGGGCGACCAGCCCGAGCCAAGCAACGAGCGCAACCAGAAGCATTCCGATCCCGGCCCGCGACCCCGTCAGCAGCAGACAGGCGCTCTGAAACGTCAGGCCCAGGCCGAGCAGCAGACGCAGCATCCGCTCACGCGCCGTGACAAAGGCGGCCAGGGTGATCGGCAGAGCCAGCAGCAGAAAGCCTGCCAGAAAGTCCGGATTGGCGAAACTGGAGAAGGTGCGGTGGGCGATGTCGTGCTGCTTGAAGGCTTCCAGATACTCGCGGATGCCGAAGGTGGCGACGAGAGTGCCCCCGATCAGAACGGCCCCGAGCAGCGCGAACAGCGCATTACGGTCCCGCGACAGACGAGAGACCAGCCCTCCGAGCAGAAGGCAGCCGAACAGAACAGCCAGCGCATTGAGACTGAAGGCGAGCGTAAAACTGTGGATCAGCGAGAGCGTCGCCCATCCGCCCATCAGGACGCAGGCGCCCGCCAGGCCCGGAACCGCGCCGATGGCGACCGGGCGCTTCCACTCCCGCAGCGCCGTGATCCCCCCTGCCAGCGCGATGAGAGCCAGCGCAAGCGGCATCCCGACCGGCCCTCCGAAACTGAAGGGATTGCCGGTCGGGTAGGTAGAACTGGCGTGCGGAATATTGGCAAAGGTTCCGGCCCAGAGCGGTGCAAACACGATGACAGCCGCCAGCAGAACCAGGGCCAGCCAGTCCGGACGTTTCAACGCGCGCGGATCGCGCAGAGGCGTCTCCGCGCCGGAAGGCTGCGATTCCTCCTCCACTTCCGAAAGGGTTAAGGATGGTTTTTCGTTCCGACTCATAAGCGTCCTCCGGAGCGTGGCGGTCTGGATTTGGGAGGCGGCTGTTCGCCGGTGAGGCGCTTGCGCCAGTAGCGCAGACGGTAGCGGATCATCTGTCCGCTGGCGCGCAGGCCGATCCCGATCGGAATCAAGGGCCTTATCAGCCAGGGCGTGGTAGCGCGATAGTGCTTCTTATAGAACAGATACTGGCTGCGATGAAACTCATAGGTCATGCGTGTGGGCACCTTGTCCGAACTCTTTCCGATCAGATGATAGATGACAGAATCCGGATAGTAGGCCACTCTCCAGGTCTTTCCCTCTTCGCGCTGCGTGTGGTTGACGCGCCAGCAGAGGTCCACATCCTCACAGTACATATAGAAATCCTCGTCGAAACTCCCGATCTCATCCAGGAGGCTGCGGCGCATCATCAATGCGGCTCCCGAAACCCACTCCACATCGCGGGGAGTGGCGTGGTGCCAGTCGGTCATCAGATAGTTGGTGTTGAAGCGATTGTTGGGGAAGAGCCTGCCGAGCGGTGTATTTCGAAAGAAGCCGGTGCCCAGATTGGGATAGCGCCGGCAGGAGTACTGCAGCGAACCGTCTGCATTGAGCAGTTTCGGCCCGACGATGCCGACATCCGGGTTGGCATCCGCATATCCCACCAGCGCCGCCAACGCTCCCTCCAGCACCACCGTATCGGAATTGAGAAAGAGCACATAGCGGCCCTTGGCGATAGGTAGCGCCGTATTGTTACCCGCGCCAAAGCCGATATTGATAGGATTCTCATGCAGGATCACCTCCGGAAAGAGTTCGCGCACCACCTCCCGGCTTCGGTCCTCGCTGGCATTGTCCACCACGATCACCTCGAAATCGAGGTGAGGCTGCGGACACTCCAACGATCGAAGGCATTTCTCCAGCAGATCCTTCGTATTCCAGTTCAAAATAATGACCGATAAGTCCACACGCTCTCCCGTCCGCGAATAATCTATTGTCCTCTACGCTGTGCCTGCAGCCAGGCGTGTGGCCACGAAACAAGAGCAATCAAGGCTCGAAGCGGCCAGAACCAGATGGCGTCGTAGTGCTTGGCGTAGAACTTTAACAGGCCGCGCCGAGACTCCCAGGCCATCGCGGCGCCGACTTGCGTGGTGCTTGCACCTCCGTAGTGAACGATCTGGACATCGGGAGTGAAATAGATTTTCCAGCCTGCGCGTTTGCAGCGCAGGCACCAGTCCACTTCATTAAAGAAGATCGGGAACGCCTCGTCCAGCATCCCGACCTGTTCGACGACGGTGCGGCGCATCAAAAGAAAGGTGCCCATCGGTTGATCGACTTCGGCGACATGCGCGTAGTCGAACCACGTCATGCGATAGGCGCCGAACAGGCGGCTATTCGGGAAGAACCGGCTGAGGGCAAGAAGCTCCCAGAGAACTGTCACCGGAGTGGGAAAGCCGCGCACGGAGCGCTGCAGTTTGCCGTCCGGATGTACCTGTCGTACGCCGAGTGCGCCGGTGTCGGAATGCGCCTCCATGAATTCGACCGCTTTTTCCAGGCCGCCGGCAGGCAGCAGCACATCAGGGTTCAACAGCAGTATATACGCAGATTTCGCGGTTTTTATCGCCTGATTGTTGCCTTCGGCGTAACCGGTGTTGTCGGTGTTGGCGATCAGGACGACCTGTGGGAACTGTTCGGCGACCGCAGCGGCGCTGCCATCTGCCGAAGCGTTGTCCACAACGATGACTTCAAAGGGGAAGGAGGGTGGGGCGGAATAGATGCTGTCGAGGGCATCCAACAGCATCTGCCGCGTGTTCCAGTTGACGATCGCCACCGAGAGTGTCAGGTCGCCTGGGGAAGAGGTATGCGGGGGCAGAGGTGCGCCGCCACGTGCCGGGGGACCTGATTGGGGGCTGGGAGAGTTCACAGGGAACATTATAGCCGCCAACCTCTTGCCTGTCAACGACATTGACTTTTTGCCTGAACTGTGCTATATTGTTCGCGAACTGGATTGAAGGAGGGATACCCGGCAGTGCCGCTTAAGACCGAACTAAAACTGAATGTCATCGTTGAGAACGCCACCCATGAGGGTGACACGGGGTCGCCCGAGGTGCAGGTTGCACTGTTGACGGCGCGCATCAACCAGCTAACCGAACATCTTCGCGAACACAAGCACGACCACCACTCTCGACGTGGACTCTATATGATGGTCGGTCGCCGCAAGCGAATGCTCGCTTACCTCGTCAAAACGGACATCGAGCGCTATCGTACGCTCGTCGGACGACTGAACATCCGCAGCAAAATATAGACGTTCTCTTGTCTCACTTCACTCGACTACGACGACCATACGTCGTACAGCAGTCGGCTTGAACCGAAGCAATGGCGTGTTGACCCCCGGAGTTCTCAGGGTTCAGGGTAAGCGGATTTCACCGTCCGTTTTCCCTGACCCCTCTTCTTCCCTTCAACACTCCCAATCCCCTTCGGCCTGCCGACTGCTTCTGCACATCTGCCGCCAACCCTGGCTACGGTTCGGATTCACGCCCGCCCGCGAAGACACTGGTTAGATTCGTCTTCATTCCGGGAGGCCTGATGCGAAGAGCGGGGCGCGGCGCAACCACCGAATTCAGGAGATGAACTTGTCACAATCCGTTGAACGCGAAATTGCCGGAAAGACACTGCGTCTGGAAACAGGCAAAATCGCGAAACAGGCCGGAGGCGCTGTCTGGCTTACCGTAGGCGATACTGTCGTTATGGGCGTCGCTACCATGAGCCGAGACCCCCGGGCCGGTATCGACTTTTTCCCGCTCACCTGCGACTACGAGGAGAGAAAGTACGCGGTCGGAAAAATTCCCGGCGGCTTTATGAAGCGCGGAGGCCGACCCTCCGAGAAAGCCGTTCTCACTTCCCGCCTCATCGACCGACCGCTGCGCCCCCTCTTCCCCGATGGCATGCGCAACGATGTGCAGGTCATGGCGATGCCCCTCTCGCTCGATCTCGGTAACCTCTCCGACACCTTCGCCATCGTCGCTGCTTCCGCCGCTCTCACTGTCTCCGATATTCCCTGGGAAGGCCCCGTGGGAGCCGTTCGGGTCGGACGCATCGGCGGCGAACTGATTATCAACCCCTCTCAGGAGCAGATTGGCGAGTCCGACCTCGACCTGGTCGTGGCGGGTACGCACAAAGCGATCATCATGGTGGAAGCGGGCTGCGACTTCGTGACCGAGACCGACATGCTCGCCGCGATGGACGCCGCCCATGAGGTGATCAAGGCGCAGTGCGAACTGCAGGATGAGCTGAAGGCACTGGCCGGTAAGCCGAAGGGCGTAGTCGCCAAGTTCCTGCCCAACGCCGAGATCCTCAAGGCGATTCAGGAGCAGATGGGCGCGGAGATCCGTGCTTCCATCCAGAATCCCGACAAGGCGGCGCGCGAGAGCGCGATCGACGACCTCAAGCGCGAGATCGTCGCCCGCTTCAAACCGGAGTTCCCCGACAACGCTGCCGAGATCCCCGAAGCGGCCGATAAGGCTGTCAAGAAGGCGATCCGCAGCCTGATCATCGAGGATAGCATCCGCCCCGACGGCCGCAAACTGGACGAGATCCGTCCGATCACCTGCGAAGTCGGCCTGCTTCCCCGCGTTCACGGCACCGGCCTCTTCACCCGCGGACAGACCCAGGTGCTCACCTGTCTGACCCTCGGCGCGATGAGCGAGGCGCAGGTCGTGGACAACCTGGAGATGGATCAGCGACAGCAGTATATGCACTTCTACAACTTCCCGCCCTACTCGGTGGGTGAAGTGCGCCCGATGCGTGGTCCCGGCCGACGTGAGATCGGCCACGGCGCGCTCGCACAGCGTGCGCTAGTGCCGGTTCTGCCCCCGCTGGAAGACTTCCCCTACGCCATGCTCCTCCAGAGCGAAGTGCTCGAAAGCAACGGATCCACCTCCATGGCCTCCGTCTGCGGCTCGACCCTCGCCCTGATGGACGCCGGTGTCAAGATCAAAGCGCCCGTCGCCGGGATCGCCATGGGCCTGATTACGATCGAGGACAAGTACGCGGTCCTCACCGACATTCAGGGCATGGAAGACTTCTCCGGAGACATGGATTTCAAGGTGGCCGGCACGACGGAAGGCATCACCGCCATCCAGATGGACACCAAGATCCAGGGCCTTCCCCGCGAAGTCATGGTGCAGGCGCTGGAGCAGGCCCGTGTGGGACGACTCCATATCCTCGGCAAGATAGCAGAGGCGCTCACCGAACCGCGCGAGACCCTGAGCAAGTTCGCTCCTTCGATCTTCAGCATCGAGATCAACCCGGAGCGCATCGGCATGGTCATCGGTCCGGGCGGTAAGACGATCAAGCAGATCACCGCCGATACCGGCGCGCAGATCGACATCCAGCAGGATGGTAAGATCTTCATCGCTGCCGTCGATCAGGCCGCAGGCCGCCGCGCTGCCGACATCATCCTCGGCATGGTCGGCGATGTCGAAGTCGGTGCGATCTTCAACGGCAAAGTCACCCGCCTCATCGGCATGGGCGCGTTCGTCGAGATCGCTCCCGGCAAAGAGGGCATGGTCCATGTCAGCCACCTGAAGAACCCGCCGGTTCGTCGCCCCGAAGAGGCGGTCAAAGTCGGCGACGAGATCAAGGTGCGCGTCATCGAAGTGGACCAGCAGGGCCGTATCAACCTCTCGGCGATCAACCTCGATGTGCCGTACGACCCCTCCATGTCCAAGCGACCCGATGACGGTCGTGGCGGCGGTGGCGGTGGTCGCTTCAGCGGCGGCGGTGACCGTGGCGGCGATCGTGGCGGACGCGACCGTGGCGGTCCTCCCCGCTTCGGCGGCGGCGATCGCGATCGTGGTCCTCGCCCCGACGCTCCCGCAGCCCCGGCCCCGGAAGAGCCGGAAGAGGACGAGACTCCCAAAGCTCGCTTCCGCCCCCGTCGCTAATCCCGACCGGATGCGAGTGGTTCTGTAGTGAGGGCGCACCTTCCACATGGAAGGTGCGCCCGCTTCTTGCCTGATAGAGTCGAGCGGATAAAGTGAACTTCGTGGTAGACACACAGGACAATATACGTCTTTCTTACCTATGTGCCGATACTACGGCCCCGACTTAAGGAGAAGCCAACCCATGCCGGATCAAGATGCGCCCTCCGATCCCTCTCCCCCGCTCCTCACCGCGATCGATCGCGCGCTCACCCAGATCCATGCGATCAGGCGTCCCGCTCGCTGGTTGAGTCTCACCAGCGTACTGTGCGTCGTGGGCACCATCGCTGCCTTCTTGATCACACTGGTCGTCCAGGCCATTCTGGGACAGACGATCGGTGCACTTGTGCCTTACCTGTTTGCATTACCGCTGTTATTGGTTGTTGTGATCGCGGGCGTGTGGTCCAGTGTGGAAATCGGGCGTTCGCGACGTGCTTGCGAAGATCTGCGTCATCTGCTGAAACGGGCGGGCCGAAACGGTATTCCGCGCAGTGCGACCGGCTTTCTTCTGGAGATCCTGATGGCGGAAGCCGTGACCAGACCGGTGGACTGCGATGTCGCTCTGGCAAGCGCGGTGCTGATTCCTCTCTTGCAATCGATGCAACCCGAAGACGAGGCGCTCTTCACGCGAACGCACCGCGACCGTCTGCATGAAATCGTGGCGCCGGGAGACTACGTATACCGGCCGGGCGGTTCCGGCGGGGTCGGCGGCAAACACTCTACGGTCTCTCGGGATCTCTATGATCGGCTCCGCCCTGCTGCAGTCAGCGCACTGGGAGCGGTCGGAGATTCAAGTGCGATTCCCCTGCTGGAACGCCTGGCCAAACAGGTCAGACATCCCGGTCTGAAAGCCACGACGCTCCACTCCCTGGAGCAGATTCGTGAACGGGTCCGTTCCGGCCCTGAGCAGTTGCTGCGCGCCGGTGAGGTGCCCCAGAGCCCTGACACACTGCTGCGCTCCGCTGTTTCGGACGGAACTCAACAGAGCGATCCCGAACAACTTCTGCGCGCAGAGAGCCGGAAAGAAAAAGGTATGTCGGGTGCTCCTGCGCCAGAAACCCTCGACCGGTAGCATCGTCAATATCGCCAGCGTTCATGTTCAGAGGGAAATTCAACCTTCCGGGATCGCCGAGTGTGCTGTCTTTGTCTTGAGTGAGCGAGGAAGCGCCATCACCGGGGCCAATCTTTTCGCCGATGCCGAAAGGAAGACCCATCGCAACACGCACTCTAATCTATAACAGTTTTTGTTATTCCTGCCGCATTGTGGTATATTAATCCAGAATTTCACCTTGGAGGCAATCTGATCATGAATATCTCTCTTACTCCAGAACTCGATACTTTTGTCGAAAATAAAGTCAAGAGCGGCTTCTATCATTCAGCCAGCGAAGTGATTCGTGAGGGGCTAAGGCTTCTCAAAGAACGGGATGCGCTGCAAGACATACGAGCAGAAGAGTTGCGCAAACAGGTCCGTGAAGGCTTCGCTCAAATTGAGCGGGGAGAGAGTGTGGAGTTTTCCTCGCCGGAGGACATCGTTGCGCATATCACACAGGAAGGACGTAAGCGAATTGCGTCCAAAACTACACGATGACTCCGCGCAAATATCGGCTCTCCCACGCGGCAGAAGTAGAGTTGCTGGAACTCTGGAACTATATCTTCGAGCAAAGCGAGAGCGAACAACGTGCAGACAAGGTAATCACAACGATCGTCATGAAGTTCGCGACCCTGGCGGACTTTCCGCAGATGGGAAGAAGTCGCGACGACTTAGGTGTTGGGTATCGTAGTTTTCCGTTAGAGCGGCATGTAATCTACTATCGTTTTGTCTTGGACGGCATCGAGATTTCGCATGTATTGCATGGCGCACAAGATGTGTCGCAGGTTTACTTCGCTGAGCTGGAAACGGACGAGGAATCATAAGCAAAGAGGACGAGACTCCCAAAGCCCGCTTCTGTCCTCGATGTTAACCCCGAATGGTTCGAGATGAATATGCAATGTAGCGGGCGTGCTCTCCTTGACGGAAAGTGCGCCCGAACTATTAATGAAGGTAAGGGCCAGGATGTGAAACGTAAAGCATGGCGACTTGTTCTCATTCTGATGCTTGGAATACCCATCACCCTGATGCTCCTCGCTCTGCGTCGCGAGTGGGCCACCCGTAACCTTCTTCAAGAGATCCACAATAAGAACGTACCCGGCGCTCTCGCTGCTCTCCGGAATGGTGCGAACCCAAACGCTCGTGACTACTCTAAGGATATGCCACTATCTCCTGGGGAGCAGGCGAAGTTGTTCCTCACCCACCTCCTGCACCCCACCGCTAATTCTGCTCAGGATATGCACCCAACCCCCCTGCTCCTGATCGCTCAATCGGATGACTGCCCTGATAATCCTGCGCTTGTGAAGGCATTGTTGGATGCAGGAGCCGATCCGAACGTAGAGAATGCGGACGGCGAGACTCCTCTCATGCAGACAGTTATGTGCGGCGATTTTCGATTGATGAGGCTCTTGCTGACTCACAAAATTGATGTGCGCCGGACGGACCAGCGCGGGCGTACTGCGCTCCACTGGGCGGCATGGACAGACAGTGCGGAAGCCATTGACAGTCTGCTTGCTGCCGGAAGCGACCTCGAAGGTAGGAATAAGGCAGGAGAAACACCACTGCATGAAGCCTGTAAGCAGGCTGAAACTCCGGCAGTGCAGGCTCTTCTCAGGCATCATGCCAACCTCAATGCCACTGATAATGAGGGAGACACGCCTCTCCATGTTGCTTCAGCATTTGGGGATTCCAAATTCGTAGACTTTCTCTTGAAAGCCGGGGCAGATATCGAATCCAAAGACCACGCCGGCTGGACGCCTTTACATATGACCGCTTCCTATCGGGCTTTCGACGTGGTTCAGGTACTGCTACGTCATCATGCCAATATATACGCCCGTGCGACGGACGGAAAGACGGCTCTCGATACCACCCAAAACCGAGAGACGATTCAAGTATTGCGGCAGGCAGGCGGAAAGACAGGCCACGAACTCGACGCTGAGAACAGGTCTCCTCATCGGGTGAGATAGCGTGAACTTTGTGTGTCTGAATATAGTTGCAATGGAGGGACTGTCTTGAAGTGCAGGAGCGATAAGAGTATGAAGGCAATACAACTTGATGGGGACGAAACGCAAGAGCAGGTGTTGAAACGGCTCAAACAGAAGGGCGAAGCTCAGAGGAAAAAGTGGGAGCGTGGTGTACTTGCTTTGGCTTGCGGTGCGGTGCTCTTCGTGCTGATCAGGGAGATCTGTTTTCGGGACAGAGCCCCCGGAAACTGGTTCTGGTGTCTGTTTGGTGTGGTGATAGACCTTCCCTTGATCTATTTCGTCGGACGTATTGCAGGTCCCTATTTGGGTTATGGCCGACCGACCTCCTTTGACCGAGAGGTCATCGACCTGCTTGTCATCCGGGACGAGGATGCTATGCCGATATGGAAGGCGGTCTACGGCTATCTATCCCCACCGTCTCACCGGGTTTTTCGGGAGTACGTTGTGCTGGAATTGTCGGCGGGCAGAGCATTGCCCGATTCCGAGGAGGGGTTGGGCGAACTCTTCCTCAGGGAGATCATCGCGGCCCGACGCAAAGCGGAGATGCCGGATGGCTACCTTCGCCTCATCGCAGAATATCTACGCCGGGATGGGAAAGAGGAACGCTTGAACGAGATCATGCGCGACTACTTTCCGGCCCGTCCTGATGATCTCGTTAGATGTGGCGTCCGCGCTGCGATCCTTTCCGGGGCCACCGAATCCGTCACGATTGAGGATTGAAGGAGAGATACAGGGATGCTGTCAGGCAAGACCGTGATTATTACGGGGGGCGCGGGCGGAATTGGGGAAGCGATCGCGCGCACCGCCTATCGGGAAGGCGCCAATGTTGTGATCGGTGACGTTCGGCTGGACGCGGCCCAGGCCGTTGTCGACAGTCTGGGAGAGAAGGCGATTGCTGTCTCGTGCGATGTACGGAACGACAGTGACCTGGAAATGCTCGTCGAAACGGCAGTGCAGCATTTCGGACGTATCGACGGTCTGGTGAACAACGCGGGCGTCAACTGGGTCAAACCCTTCCTCGACACCACGCCTGAAGAGTGGGATCTGGTGATCGACACCGATCTGCGGCCCACCTTTTTTCTCACGCAAATGGTGTGTCGGGTCCTCCTGCGCCAGAAACCCTCGACCGGCAGCATTGTCAATATTGCCAGCGTCCATGCCGTCGCCGGTTATCCCCGTGCTGCGCCCTATGACGCCGCAAAAGCAGGGGTTGTCGGAATGACCCGCAGTCTGGCAGTAGAGTTGGGCGGTCATGGAATACGCATCAACGCGCTCTCCCCCGGTCTGGTGGAGACGCAGATCTACCGGGACATCCTGGCAGCCTCTCCGGATCGGGAAGCCAATACCGCCCACTGGCACAACAATATTCCGCTTCAGAGAGGAATCCAACCCTCCGAGATCGCCGAGTTGGCGATATTTCTCTTGAGCGAGCGAGCGAGCGCTATTACCGGGGCCAACCTTCTCGCCGATGCCGGTATGACGGCGCAGCTTGTCAGCAGAGAACCAGGTTCCTGATATCTCCCGTTATGGACCGGAGAGGATCGGCAAATTGCCGCAGTCAGGCGTTCGCACTTATGTATCTGAGGCCGGAGCGAAACATTAGAGGTCGTTATAAGTATGGAAAAAACACCCAACAGACGCAGGACGGCTACCCGTAATGGCTGTATATGCCTCGGTATTATTGCGTTCTACGTGCTATTTGTGTTTCCATTAACGCCTTTCCCGCACTGGGGCTGGATGGAACGTCGGCAGATACGAAATGCTGTCGCAGAGGCTCGGAGAGACCGGGGCATCATGCCCCGAAATCGATGGACCGAATACAATCTGAATGGTCTGAACCTGTCCCATCTCACCTTCGATCGCCCGGCATTCGAGTATACCTGGCTTGTAGGCACGGATCTTTCGCACTCCGACCTGAGAAAGGCGAACGGTTATTGGGGCAGATTTATGCGTGCCCGTTTCGACGGAGCTGATATGCGCGAAGCGAGGATCGAAGCCGCCTACTGTATGAACGCAAGTTTCAAAGGGTGCAACCTGCGAGGAGCGTATTTCCAGTCCGCAAAACTCTACGGAGCGGACTTCACCGGTGCGGATTTGACGGATGCAAAATTCCCCGGCGCCTTTTACGATGCACAGACGAAGTGGCCCCCCGGCTTTCATCCGCAAGAGCATGAACTGTTCTTAAGGGATGAGGCCGATGCAATTGAGGCAGCAAAGCAGGTGCCTGCCTACAACCCGTGGGACCACCCGAATAGTCACTCTCACTTTTAGAGGACTTACTTCTCCTCAAATCGGTCTGTCCTCGCCCCTCTACGTGATGGAACGGTCGTACTCTCTTATGGGCACGCGCAGATAATCCGCGAACGTCTGCGCGAGGCCGTAAGGGTCGCTGCTGTTGACCTCCCAGATCAACAGCGGCTTGTGCGCGCTGTTGCGAAAGAACAGCGCGACCTCGTAATGTGTTACCAGCGCCCGACTGGCGAGCGTCTTGTACTTCGCCCAGCCGACATGGTCGATCGTCGTCAGCGCACCGACCAGGCGCGTTCCCTCTCTCAGTTCGTCGTTTCGAAGGTCCAGCACGATTCGGCCGCGAAACACCCGTGCTCCCACGTATCCGGTCAGAAAGCCGGATGCAACGGTAGTGAACCCCACGAGTGCGACATACCATTCCGGCTTCTTCCGCGTCTCAGGCTGGTCTGCTTCTGGGGCCGTCACGTGCTGGATGCGGCCATTGGACAGCAAGACTCTTGCCTGCGGCGCAGGCAGTCCGCCTGACTGCGGTTCAGGCGTCGCAAACGGAAAGGGCATCAGACCGCCCGTCAGAAAGACCAGCACTGCCGCCAACATCCCCAACCCAAAACCAACCCAGTAGCGTGGAGGACGTACGATCAGCCTGTCGGCGTCCTGGGTCAACTTCAGGAAGCGGAGATGCTCGCTCTTCTTCCGTTCGCGATAACTCTCCATCGGCCTCTCTCTTTCTGCCAAATAGGCCGTGGACTCCAGCGAAGGAAGCAGGCGGTTGCTGGTCCGTAGGAGCACCCTGATATCCACTCTCTGCTTTCGTGAGTCGCGCTATTTCTCGTCGAAGGGGAAGGAGACGCGGCATCCGGTTTCGGAGGCGCGGTAGGCGGCGAGGCACATCTCGACGGAGACGCGACCCTCTTCCGCGGTACACATCGGCACTCCGGATTTGAGCGCGTCGATAAAGGGGCGGGCGACTCCCGCGATACGTTCGCCGTGGTTGCCAGGGATCGGCAGGCCGAGATCCTGCCAGCCGAGGTCGGCTCTGTCGGACTGGAACATCTTGACGCCGATGGGATTCGAGGGCTTGATACCGCAGGAGGGCGAGTCGCCGTGGTTCTGGATAATGACGCCCCTGTCGCCGTAGATCTCGGTGGTGTTCTCTCCGGCGAGGGTCACACTGGAGTTGTAGATCTCCGCGAAGAGGCCGTCTGCGAAGCGATAGAGGGCGAAGCCGGTGTCGTCGGGAGCGACATCGGTCAGGACGTTGTCGATCTCCGCGATGACGGAGACGGGCTTGCGGCCCAGGGTCCAGTACAGCCAGTCGAGCGGGTGCGTGGCGTCGTCGAAGAACATGCCTTTGTTGGCTTCCGCGCTGATGTGCCACTTGCTCGGGCCTTCGATGAAGCCTTTGCTGAACAGCACGGGGATGCAGTGGCGGCGTCGGATGGTGCCGATGCGCCCGATCGCGCCCTCCTGGAGCAGCTCGCGCATGCGGATGTTCTGTGGGTCGCAGCGCATCTGAAACGCCATACTGAACCACTGCCCCGTCTTCGCCACCGTCGCGATGATCCGGTCGCAGTCCGCCAGGGTGATCGCCATCGGCTTCTGGAGCAGCACCGACTTGCCCGCCTCCAGCGCCGCGACCACCAGATCCGTATGCTTGTTGGTCTCGCTGGCGACGATGACGCAGTCGATGTCGGGGCGTTGGAGAATATCTTCGGGGTGAGGAGAGAAGGCCACGCCGAACGATTCGGCGTTGCGCAGGCCGCGCTCCGCATCGTCGTCCCAGGCGGCGATCAGTTGGGCGTCGTCAAAGTTTTTGATCTGATTCGCATACGCGTTGACATGCCCATGCGCGAACGAAAGAATCCCGATGCCAGGTTTTGCGGCCACTTCCCCTCCTCCTCGATGGCGTCCCGTGCGCGGGCGCAATCTCGCCTGCACGCACGGCCATTTTAGCGGATGCGTCGTCGGATGTCAAGCGACGGCATCGCGGGCAGGGCGGCCCGCATGAAGAAAAGGCACGTGGATATGGCGGCGATGCAGGCGCAGAGCCAGCCCATCCAGGAAGGTGTCTACGGTCTCGTAGAGCAGGAACAGCAGGATGGCGAAGACGACGATCGCTTTGACCAGCAGGCCATTCTGAAGGGTGTGCAGGGTGATCTGAAGCACATTGCC
>Ga0070658_10002495_pt1 | contig 15369 bp, 14 predicted proteins | sample KBSC13metaG_FD_64664 | JGI IMG/M metagenome (GOLD analysis project Ga0070658, IMG submission 64664) | Corn rhizosphere microbial communities from Kellogg Biological Station, Michigan, USA - KBS C1-3 metaG | ecosystem: Host-associated > Plants > Roots > Rhizosphere > Soil ...
GCGGCGGGAGACACGATCTCGGCCAGCGCCTCCGGCGCGGCCGGCGGTGGCTCCACTGCCGGCTCCGCGGCGATCCCGGGGGCTGCCTCCGCAGCGATCTGCGGCGCCGACTCGGGTTCGGCCATCGGATTGTCGAGGCCGCTCTTGGCATCGGCGAGCGCCTTCTGGCCCTCGTCCATGCCTTCCTGGATGGTGTCCCGGATCTGCTTGGTCGGGTCGAGCGACTTGAAGTCGAGCCCGCCGGCCGAGTCCTCGAGCTGCTTCTTGACCTGGTCAAGCTCGGACTGGCGGATCATCTCGTCGACATGGCCGCGGAACTCCGACGCCATGCCGCGCATCTGGGACATCCACTTGCCCCACGTGCGCAACAGGCCAGGCAGTTCCTTGGGGCCGATGACGACGAGCGCCACCACCGCAATGACCAGCAGTTCAGGACTGTCGATGCCGAACATGAACGCCCGCTCCTAAAAGGTCATCAGACCTTGGCGGCGGTGTCCTGGTGAACCGTGCTGCCCGGCGTCGAGGTCGTGGCCTGCGCCGAGATCGGCTTGGCCGTGTCGCCCGGCTGACCGGCCGACTGCGGCGGCGTCTCTTCCTGCGCACCGACGCCCTTCTTGAAGGCCGAGAGGCCCTTTCCGAAGTCGCCCATGAGCTGGGAAACCTTGCCGCGACCGCCGAACAGCAGCAGCACGACGGCCAGGACGATAATCCAGTGCCAAATGCTGAAGCTACCCATGTGAACCTGCTCCCAAAAACGATTGTTGTCGGCGTGTGTGCCCGATTATGGCACCCACCGCAATTAGCCGGCAACCGGCCGAATGGGGCCGGAATGCGGCCTAACGCGCCGGTTCGTCGGCGGCCAACGGCTCGTCGACCTCGTCCTCGCCCGCTTCCAGCGGAAGATCGGGTTCGTCCGGCCTGAATATGGGGGGCTGGGCGCGCGGGTCCAAGAGGCCCGCAGCCTTCATTTCCTCGTGACCCGGCAGGTCGTCGAGCGACGGCAGGCCGAAGTGCTCGAGGAAGAAGTCGGTGGTGCCCCAAGTGACCGGACGTCCCGGCACCCGGCGCCGGCCCATCGGTCGGATCCAGTTCTGCTCGAACAGCAGGTCGAGCGTGCCCTTGCTGAGGCCGACGCCGCGCACCTGCTCGATCTCGGTGCGGGTGACGGGCTGGTGGTAGGCGATGATGGCCAGGGTCTCGATCGCCGCGCGCGACAGCTTGCGCGTCACCGGCTTCTCGATCTTGAGCTTCTCGGAGAGATCGGGCGCGGTGCGGAAGGCATAACCGCCCGCCACCTTCACGACGTTCACGCCACGGCTGGCGTAGAGCTCGGTGATGTCGGCCAGCAGCACCGGCAGGTTGGCGTCGTTGGGCAGGCGGTCGGCCAGCTCCTTCTCGTCGAGCGCCTGGGTGCCGGCGAACAGCAGCGCCTCGATCAGGCGCAGATGCTGCGGATGGTCGGCAGAGACGACGTCGGTGACCTGGGGAATGGGTGCGGCGACCGGCGCGACGATGGCCTCGGCTTCGACCGCCTCTTCTTCCTCGTCGTCTTCTTCGTCATCATCGTCGTCGTCATCATCGTCAGAATCGTCATCGTCAGAATCGTCATCGTCGCCGTCATCCGAATCGTCGTCGTCGGAATCGTCGCCGTTTTCCGACTCGTCGTCCTTCTCGCCGCCGTCGGATTTCTCCTTGGCAGCCTCGAGGCCAGCCGCGGCGAGGAGCGCCAGGAGCGCGAGATCTTCGACAGGTGTGGGTTCTACTGCTGACATGATGACGTCACCGCTGTTCGGTACGTTTACGCACGTGAATGGGGCCGAAGCGCTCGGTCTGGCGCAGTTCGAGCTGGCCGTCCTTGGCGAGTTGCAGGCCGGCCACGAAGGTCGCCGCGATCGCCGAGCGGCGCCGGTGCGGATCGGTGAGGCCGGCCGGCAGGAAAGCCTCGAGCGACTGCCAGTCGACGGCGATGCCCAGCATCTTGCCCAGGCGCTCCGCGGCCTCCTCGACCGAGAAGAACTGCATCGGCGCGATCTGGTAGGTGTCGGCATCCTTTGGCTTGACCTGGTGGCCGTAAGCGGCGAGCAGGTCGTAGAGCTTCACATCCCAGATCGCGCGGCGCACGACGATGACGCCCTCGGGCTGGCCGCGCGCGAAGATGTCCCGGCCGAGCTGCGGCCGCGCCATCAGGCGCACACCGGCTTCCTGGATGGCCTCGAGGCGGCGCAGCTGCCACTGCAGCGCGTCGGCCATCTCCTGCGCCGACGGCTCCTCGCCGGCCGGCGGCTCGGGCAGCAGCAGGCGCGACTTCAGGTAAGCCAGCCAGGCGGCCATCACGAGATAGTCGGCGGCGAGCTCCAGCCGGATGCGACGGGCCTGCGTGATGTACGACAGGTACTGGTCGACCAGCGCCACCATCGAGATGCGCCGCAGGTCGACCTTCTGGTCGCGGGCAAGGCCCAGCAACAGGTCGAGCGGGCCTTCGAAGCCTTCCAGGTTGACGATCAGCTCGCCCTCGCCCGGCGCGATCACGTCGGGTCCGGCGGCGACGAAGCCGTCAGCGGGAGGCGGGGTTTCGGGCTCGCTCATGCAGCTTGGGTTTAATCCAGCCGCCGCGCCGACGGCTAGTGTATTTGGCCCCTTATCCCCATGCTGGCAGCAGCGAAGCCACTTGCTTTCCGGCATCGGCGAGGGCGGCCTTGCCGAGCGGCGCACGGGCGCGCGCGAGCGCGGTGCGGCCGGCGTCGAAGCGCCGTCCCGCCGCCGGGGTCATCGGACCGGTGTTGGCCACGATCTCCCGCATCTCGTCCATCAGGCCGTTGCAGTGCAGGGCGATGTCGCAGCCCGCCGCCAGCGACCTCGCCGCGCGCGCGCCCAAGGTGCCGCCCAGCGCCTGCATCGACAAGTCGTCCGACAGCAGCAACCCGTCGAAGCCGATGAAGCCGCGGATCACGTCCTTCACGGCACCTGCGGAAACCGTGATGGCCCGGGCCGGATCGATCGCCTCGAACAGCAGGTGCCCGGTCATCGCCCATGGCAGGTCGGCCAGCAGCCGGAACGGCAGGAAGTCGGTGCGTTCGAGCTCGGGCCGCGGCGCGCTCACCGTCGGCAGCGACAGGTGCGAATCGACGGTCGCGCGGCCGTGGCCGGGGATGTGCTTGATGACTGGCATCACGCCCTGGGCCATCGCGGCCTCGGCGGCGGCCCGCCCCAGCGCGGCGACGGGCTCGGGCGTGGCGGCATAGGCGCGGTCGCCGATCACGGCGTGGGTTTCCGGGAAGGCGATATCGAGCACGGGCAGGCAGTCGACGTCGCAGCCGATCGAGGCCACGTCGGCGGCAAGCAGCCGCGCGTTGAGCGCGGTGGCCAGCAGGCCCTTCTCCGGATCGCGGGCATAGAGCTCGCCCAGCAGGCGCGCCGGCGGTGCCTTGCGCCAGTGCGGCGGGCGCAGGCGCGCCACCCGGCCGCCCTCCTGGTCGATCAGCACCGGGGCGTCGGCGCGGGCCACGCACGAGCGCAGCTCCTCGACCAGCCGCAGCGCGCGCTCGGGCGTATCGATGTTGCGCGCGAACAGGATGAAGCCCAGCGGATCGGCGTCGCGGAAGAACGCACGCTCGTCGGCCGTGAGATCGGGACCGGCGCAGCCCAGGATCGCCGCGCGCGGCAAGGCCATCGTCCGGAGTCTCTAGTGCGCCGGCGGGACGATGACGCAGTCGGACTTGCGGCTTTTCAGCGTGCCGCAAACGCTGTGCGCCTGCTTCTCGTCGAGCGGGCCCGCCTGCACGCGGTACCACACGCCCTTGTCGCCGAGATTGACCCGGATGGGCTGCATCTTGAGGTTGGTCAGCACGTCGCCGTTGGCGGTCTGCACCTTCGCCCACGTCGACTTGGCGATGTCCTCGCTCTTCACCGAGGCGATCTGGATGCGCCAGCCGCCGGCCGGGCCGGACATGTTGTCGATCAGGCTGGCGATGCTGGGACCGGCGGCTGGCGGCGCAGCCGGCGTGTCGGCCACGGGCGGCGCGGAGGGCGGCGGCGCCGGCGTATCGGCGGACGTGGCCGGCGGCGCGGCGGCGGGCTGGGTGCCCGACGCCGCCTGCAGCGGCGTCGGCGCCTTGGCGGCCTCGGCCTCCGTGGGCTTGGGCGCGGCTGGGGTCGGCAGCACGCCGCCCGGCGGCAGCTTCGGCGTCTCGGGGCCAGGCAGCAGCTTCTCGGGCTGGACCGGCACCGTGCCCGGCTGGATGCGGTTGTAGACTTCCTTGTCCTGGTTCGGCGGGACGAGGCCGCCGGCGTTCTCGGGCTTCACCCGGGTCGGGGTGGACGAGGCCTGGACCACCAGGGGCTCGAGCCCCTTGCCGCCGGCCTTCACGTCCTGGTTATGCGCCCACCACACCACCGAGCCGAAGCTGGCGATGGCGGCGACGGAGACCATGGCGGTGAGGATCTGGCCGCGTCGGCGGTTGACCCGCGACAGGAGCGTGTCCCGCGGCGTCGGGGGAATCGATTCGGGTTCGTAAGCGACGGGCCGCGGCGGCGGATCGAGCCGTACGGCAACCGACTCGTTGGGTCGGTAGATTCTAGGTCCGTCGCCGGAGGGGGGCCGGCGGATGTGCATTTTTTATCTCATTTCATCGACGGGTGTGACACCGAAGACCTTTAGGCCGGATTCTATCACAAAACCGACGGCCTGTACCAACGCCAGACGCGCCCGCGTCAGTTCGGCGTCGCCTTCCACGACGAACCGCACATTGTCCTCCTTGCCCCGGTTCCAGTGGCCATGGAACGCCGCGGCGAGGTCGTAGAGGTAGAAGCCGACCCGGTGCGGCTCGTGGGCGACCGCCGCCGCCTCGACCTGGCGCGGCCATTGGGCGATCAGCCGGATCAGGGCCAGTTCGCCCGCATCGGCCAGCCGGTCGAGCGGCGCGGCGGCCAGCCCATCGCCCAGGTCCTCCGGGGCGATGCCGGCGGCCGTCGCCTGGCGCATCACCGAGCGCGTGCGCGCATGGCAATACTGGACGTACCACACGGGATTGTCGCGGCTCTGTTCGTTGGCCTTGACCAGGTCGAAGTCGAACGGCGCGTCGTTCTTGCGCGTCAGCATGGTGAAGCGCACGACGTCGGGCCCGACCTCGTCGAGCAGGTCGCGCAGGGTGACGAAGGTGCCGGCGCGCTTGGACATGCGCACCAGCTCGCCGTTCTTCATCACGCGCACGAGCTGGCAGAGCTTGACGTCGAGCTCGCCCTTCTTGTCGGTGATGGCGCCGACGGCGGCCTTCATGCGCTTGACGTAGCCGCCGTGGTCGGCGCCCCAGATGTCGATCATGTCGGCGAATCCGCGCCGGAACTTGTCGTGGTGATAGGCGATGTCGTTGGCGAAGTAGGTCCAGCCGCCGTCCGATTTCTTGAGCGGCCGGTCGACCTCGTCGCCGAATTGCGTGGCCTTGAACAGCGTCTGCTCGCGGTCCTCCCAGTCGTCGGGCGCCTTGCCCTTGGGCGGCTCGAGCCGGCCCTGGTAGATCAGGCCCTTCTTCGTCAGGTCCTCGAAGGCGCGATCGACCGCGCCGCCCTCGACCAGCGCGCGCTCCGACGAATAGACGTCGATGTGGACGCCCAAGGTGTCGAGGTCGGTCTTGATCTCGGTCATCAAGGTGGCGATGGCGAAGCTGCGCATCTCGGGCAGCCAGTCGGCCTCGGGCTTGCCGATCCAGCGCGCGCCGTCGCGCTTGGCGATCGCGGCGCCGATTTCCTTCAGGTATTCGCCGGGATAGAGGCCCTCGGGAATCGACTCGATCTTCTCGCCGAGCGCCTCGCGGTAGCGCAGGTAGGTCGACTGGCCGAGCTTGTCGACCTGCGCGCCCGCGTCGTTGATGTAGTATTCCTTGGTGACGTCGTAGCCCGCCTTGTGCAGCAGGTTGGCCAGCGCATCGCCCACCACCGCGCCGCGCGCGTGGGCGACGTGCAGCGGCCCGGTCGGGTTGGCCGAGACATACTCGACGTTGACCTTGCGGCCCTGCCCCATCGGCGAATCGCCATAGGCGATGCCATCCTTCAAACAGTCGGCCAGCCGCGCACGCCAGAACGCGTCGGTGAGTTTCAGGTTGATGAAGCCCGGCCCCGCCACCGCCCCGTCGACCACGTCGGGGATCTTCCTGAGGTGGACCAGCAGCGCGTCGGCGATCTCGCGCGGCTTCTTGCCGGCGGCCTTGGACAGCACCATGGCGGCGTTGGTGGCGATGTCGCCGTGCGCGGGATCGCGCGGCGGCTCGGCCGTCAGGCCGGAGAAGCCAAGGCCGCCCGGAAGCTCTCCGGCGGCCTGCATGGCCTGGAGGGCTTTTTCGATCTCAGCGATGAAATGACGATAGGGATTCATGGGCCGGGGGTATTGCCTATGCCGGGGGATTTGTCATGCGCCTCGCGCCGTCCATTTAATAAATGGAAATTAAATGGACCACTGCCTGCCGCGGGGAGAAACGCCGAGCGTCCGAAAAAATGCAGCTCCTCATGAGGATTGACCTAGAAACCTGCCCTGCCGGCATTCGTGCCCGATCCTCATGAGACTCATGAGGCTCATGAGCCTCATGAGGATTGATACCAAATGCCGGCCGGCCGGTATCGGAAGCGATTCCTCGCGAGGCTCGCGAACGTGCGGGCCGTCGCACCGAACGCCGCAGCGCCACCAAATGAAGTCCGTCATGTGACCAGCATAGGCGCATCGCGGCGGAACTCCCAACTTGGTCAACATCAACGATATAATGCACGCCGGCCTGGACTTCTTCCCCTTACTCCCCTGTCTTGGGGGAGGGAAATGAAATCACGACCAGAGGTCGAACAGGCGCTTGTGCTCGTCCAGCGCGTAGCGGTCGGTCATGCCGGCGATGTAGTCGGCGACCAGACGGGCGCGGGCGGTGCGCTCGGCGGCTTCGGCGCGCTCGCGCCATGGCGGCGGCAGGCAGTTGGGCTCGGCGAACAAGAGGCCGAACAGGTCCATGACCACGCGGCGCGCCTTGGAGTGCGAGCGGTTGAGCAGCCAGTGCTCGTACATGCGCGCGTAGAGGAACTTCTTGATCGTGCGGTCGGTCGCGGCCATCGCCTCGGAGAAGGCCACCACCGGACGGCCGAGCGCGCGGATGTCGGCCACCGTCCTGGGCGCCGCCTCGGCCAGGCGCCGGCGCGTCTCGCCCAGCACGTCCTCGACCATGGCGTTGATCACGCGGCGCACCGCCTCGTGGATCAGGCGCGACGACGCCAGCCCCGGATACGTCCGATCGACCAGCTGGAACATCTCGCCGACCAGCGGCAGGTCGAGCAGGTCCTTGACCTCGAACAGCCCGGCGCGCAGCCCGTCGTCGATGTCGTGGTTGTTGTAGGCGATGTCGTCGCTGAGCGCCGCCACCTGCGCCTCGGGGCCGGCATGGCCGCCGAGCTCGAGATCGTGGTCGCGGCAGTATTCGACGATCGCCGCCGGCAGGTCGGCCAGCACGCGGCCGTCCTTCAGCAGCGGCCCGTTGTGCTTCACCGCACCCTCGAGCGTCTCCCAGGTGAGGTTGAGCCCGTTGAACTCGGCGTAGCGCTCCTCGAGCTTGGTGAGGATGCGCAAGGTCTGGGCGTTGTGGTCGAAGCCGCCGAACGGTTTCATCGCCGCGTGCAGCGCCTCCTCGCCGGCGTGGCCGAACGGCGTGTGGCCGAGGTCGTGCGCCAGCGCGACGGCCTCGCCGAGGTCCTCGTCGAGGCGGAAGGTGCGGCAGATGGTGCGCGCGATCTGCGCCACCTCGAGCGAATGGGTGAGCCGCGTCCGATAGTGATCGCCCTCGTGATAGACGAAGACCTGGGTCTTGTGCTTCAGCCGCCGGAACGCGGTCGAATGGATGATGCGGTCGCGGTCACGCTGGAATGGGCTGCGCGTCGGCGCCTCGGGCTCCTTGTGCAGCCGTCCCCGGCTCGCCCACGGCAAGGTGGCATAGGGCGCGAGCGCGTGATGTCGCCACAACTCCTGGGCCGTGGAATCTGGAGCCATCCGGGCTGTTTAGACCTTCGCGGTGGCCGCAACAACCTCGTGGGTGCCGGACCAGATCATGGTGCCGGCGACATAGACGATGATGGCGAAGCCGACCCAGGCGATCCAGTGATAGCGGTCGAGGATCTTGGCGATGGCGTTGGACGCCACGGCCATCAGCACGATCGACAGCACGAGGCCGATCCACAGCACGATCTTGTGGTCGCGCGCGGCGCCGGCGACGGCCAGCACGTTGTCGAGCGACATCGACACGTCGGCGGCGATGATCTGCATCATCGCCTGCCCCGCGGTCTTGGCCTTGGCCGGCGTGGCGGTCGCGGCCTGGGCCGCCTCGCTGTGGCCCTTGGCGCGCAGTTCGCGGAACATGCGGTAGGCGACCCACATCAGCAGCAGACCGCCGGCCAGGGTGAGGCCGATGATCTGCAGCAGCTCGGTGGTGAGGGCGGCGAAGACGATGCGCAGCACGGTGGCGCCGGCCACGCCCCAGACGATGATTTTGGTGCGGTTTTCCCTGGGTAGCCCCGCCACCGCCATGCCGATGATGATGGCGTTGTCGCCCGACATCACCAGGTCGATCAGGATGACCTGGAGCAGCGCCGACATCGCGTCCGCGCCGAAGTGGAAGCCCATGAGCTCCACGGCCTAGCGCCCCGCCACGGCGGTCACTCGGATCACGCCTCGCTGCCGAAATGCCGTCCGCGACGCGTGAAGTAGAGGCCGAGGATCAGCACGAGGCCGGCGCCGAAGGCGGCCAGCGAGTGCTCGGCGTGCGGCAGGATCGAATCGAGCCACGCCGCCACCGAGTCCGGCCGCACGAAGTGCACCAGGTTGCCCGTGGCGTCGGCCTGTTCGAAGCGGCCGTCGCCCGCGATCACCTCGCCCGCGATCCAGCCGATCAGGGCGGCGCCGACCAGCGACACCCAGGGGAAGCGGTCGAGCAGCTTGGAGATCAGGGCGGCGCCCAGGACGATGATGGGGATGGAGATCACGAGCCCGATCAGGATCAGCGGGAAGTTGCCGTGCGCCGCCGCGGCGATGGCGATGGCGTTGTCGAGGCTCATCACGGCGTCGGCGATGACGATCGTGGAAATCGCCGCCCACAGGGTGCCGTGCGCCTTGATGTTGGCGTCGCCCTCGTCCTGCGCCACCAGCTTGATGCCGATCCACAGCAGCAGCAGGCCGCCCACCAGCTTGAGATAGGCGATGCCCAGCAGCAGGCCGACCAGTGCGCAGAAGATGATGCGCAGCACGATGGCGCCGAGACTGCCGAGGAAGATGGCCTTGGTTCGGTGTCGCTCGGGCAGGTTGCGGCAGGCCATCGCGATGACGACGGCGTTGTCACCCGACAGCACGATGTTGGCGAGCATGATCTTGCCGATGGCCAGCCAGAACGCGCCCGACATGACGTCGATCAGCGCGAAATCCGAGACCACCATCTCGAACAGCGGGATCAGGTCTGAAAGCTCGTCGACTTCGGAAAGGGTCATCGGTTCCTCGCGGTGCTCCGGTGAAAATCAGGAAGGTGTCGCATCTCTTTCGGCGCGCAGCTTGTTGCGCCGGGCGATCGTCAGGCCGACCGCCAGCACCACGAACACGCCCACGATCGAGCACACCAGCTCGGCCTGCGGGATGGTCTTGTCGAGCCACGCCGCTGTCGAGCCGGGATCGACCTTTTCGACGAGATGGCCCGCGCCGTCGGCGACCTCGGTGCGGCCGTCGTCGGCGATCACGCCGCCGGCGATCCAGCCGATCAGCGCGGCGCCCACCATGGCGACCCACGGGAAGCGGTCGAGCACCGAGGCGATCACCGAGGCGCCCAGCATGATGACAGGCACGCTCAGCACCAGGCCGATCGTGATCATGGTCATGTCGCCGTGCGCGGCGGCGGCCATGGCGATGGCGTTGTCGAGGCTCATCACCGTGTTGGCCACGGTGATCGTGCCGACCGCGGCCAGCAGCGTGCCGTGCGCCTTGATCTTGCCTTCGCCCTCTTCTTCTTCCTCGGTCAGCAGCTTCACGCCGATCCACAGGAGCAGCAGGCCGCCGACCAGCTTGAGGTAGGGGATGGTGAGCAGGAAGTTCACGATGCCGCAGAAGACGACCAGCATCACGATGGCGCCGAGGCTACCCAGCAGGATGGCGGGCCGCTTGTACTTGTCCTCGAGGTTGTGCGCGGCCATCGCGATCACGACGGCGTTGTCACCCGACAGGATCACGTTCGCGACGATGATCTTCCACAGCGCGCCCCAGAACATGGCGGACGTGAACACCGGGATCGAAAAATGCACCAGCCCCTCCACACTTCCCTAGTCCTTCATTGCCGGGCAACATATCGGAATCGCATCGACTGTAAATGACGATTCCAAAGGCGGATTTCAGCCATGGCGGGCAATGACGGCTACAACAGGATGTTCCCCGTTTCGTGGACGGAACTGCACCGCGACGCCCGCGCGCTCGCATGGCGGCTGGCCGACCTCGGACCGTTCAAGGGGCTGGTGGCGATCACCCGCGGCGGCCTCGTGCCGGCCGCGATCGTGGCGCGCGAGCTCAACATCCGCCTGATCGACACGGTGTGCTGCTCGACCTACGACCGCATGGCGCGCGGTGCCAAGGTCGAGCTGCTGAAGGGCTCCATGGCCGAACAGGACGAAGGCAAAGGCTGGCTGATCGTCGATGACCTCGTCGACACCGGGGTCACTGCACGGGCCGTGCGGGCCCTGCTGCCGCAATCGCATTTCGCCACGGTCTATGCCAAACCCGCCGGCCGGCCGACGGTCGACAGCTACATCACCGAAGTGAGCCAGGACACGTGGATCCTGTTCCCCTGGGACCAGGAGGCCGTGATGGCCAAGACGATTGTCGAACTGAAGAGTGTCGAACTGAAGGGCGGGCAGTGAAGATCGCCAAGGATGCCGGCCTCCGGCCGGAAGGGTAGAGAAGACAACGACCACCTCACCCTGAGGAGCGCCCGCAGGGCGCGTCTCGAAGGGTGCGAACGAGCACCGTGTCTGAGGCCCATCCTTCGAGACGGCGCTGCGCGCCTCCTCAGGATGAGGCGGTGCTGCTAGGAGCGGAGGAAAATGGATAATCTCTGGAAAGACAGCGACGCCAGGGCCGCGATCGCCCGCCACGCCACCAAGGGCATCGACGAGGACCTGGCGCTGCGCGTCTACACGACGCGTCTTCTTGGCGGTGAACCCAGGCTGGTGCTGCACGGTGGCGGCAACACCTCGGTGAAGACCCGCATGGCCGACATCACCGGCACGCCGCTCGACGTGCTGTGCGTGAAGGGCAGCGGCTGGGACATGGGCACGATCGAGGCGCCCGGTCTTCCGGCAGTGCGCCTTGCGCCGCTGAAGGAGCTGCATCGGCTGCAGGCGCTCTCCGACGAGGACATGGTCAACGTCCAGCGCGCCAACCTTCTCGATTCGAAGTCACCCAATCCCTCGGTCGAGACGCTGCTGCACGCCTTCCTGCCGCACAAGTTCATCGACCACACCCACTCCAACGCCGTGCTGGCGCTGACCGACCAGCCCGACGGCGAAGCGCTGGCGGCCGACGTCTACGGCAAGCGCGCCGCCCTTGTGCCCTACGTCATGCCGGGCTTTGCGCTGGCCAAGAAGTGCAGCGAAGTCGGCCAGGCCAATCCCGACGTCGAAGGCCTGATCCTGTTGAAGCACGGCATCTTCTCGATGGGCGCGACGGCGGAGGAAGCCTACGTCCGCATGATCGATCTCGTGAGCCTGGCCGAGAAGCGCCTGGCCAGGGCCACGAAGAAGATCTTCCCGGGCGCCACCCTGCCCGCCAAGCCTGCGACCGCCGCCGAGGTCGCACCGATCCTGCGCGGCCTGATGTCGATTCCCGCCAAGAGCGGCGGCCGCGAGGCCGCGCAACGCTTCGTGTTCGAGTTCCGCAGCAACCCCGACATCCTGGCGTTCGTCGGCGGCAAGGAGATCGCGCGCTACAGCCAGCAGGGGCCGGTGACACCCGACCACGCGATCCGCACCAAGAACGTGCCGTTCGTCACACCCGCGCCCGAAGCCGGCAAGCTCGATGTCTTCGCCAATGGGACGAAGGCGGCGCTGGAGAAGTTCGCCGCCGATTATCACGCCTACTTCACGCGCCACAACGGCCAGCTGGTCACGGCCAGGAAGGAACTCGATCCGGTGCCGCGCGTCGTGCTGGTGCCGGGCGTTGGCTTGTTCGGCGTCGGCAACAGCTCGAAGGATGCCAGGATCGCGGCCGACCTCGCCGAAACGACGGTGGCGGTGATCGCCGACGCCGAGCGGCTGGGCACCTATCAGTGCATTCCCGAGCCCGACATCTTCGACATCGAATACTGGTCGCTCGAGCAGGCCAAGCTGAGCGCCGCCGCCGAGAAGCCTTTGGCCCGCCGCATCGCCGTCGTCACCGGCGGCGCCTCCGGCATCGGCGCGGCGACCGTCGCCGCCTTCGCCAGGGAAGGCGCCGAAGTGGCCGTCATCGACCGCGACGTCTCCAGGGTGAAGGGCTTCGCGATCGCCTGCGACGTGACCGATCCCGCACAGGTGCGCGCGGCGTTCGACAAGATCGCCGCCACATATGGCGGCGTCGATTTCGTCGTCTCCAACGCGGGCGCGGCCTGGCAGGGCAGGATCGGCACTGTCGACGAGGCCACCTTGCGCAAGAGCTTCGAGCTGAACTTCTGGGCGCACCAGAGCGTGGCGCAGAACGCCGTGCGCATCATGAAGGCGCAAGGGCTGGGCGGCTGCCTGCTGTTCAACACCAGCAAGCAGGCGGTGAACCCCGGCCCGGACTTCGGCCCCTATGGTTTGCCCAAGGCCGCCACCCTCTTCCTGATGCGCCAGTATGCGCTCGACCACGGCGCCGACGGCATCCGCTCCAACTCGGTCAATGCCGACCGCATCCGCTCGGGCCTGCTGACCGACGAGATGATCGCCCAGCGCTCCAAGGCGCGCGGCCTCACCGAGGCCGACTACATGGGCGGCAACCTGCTCGGTCTCGAGGTCACGGCCGAGGACGTGGCGCAGTGCTTCGTGTCGCTGGCCAAGGCCAGCAAGACCACCGGCGCCGTGCTGACCGTCGACGGCGGCAACATCGCGGCCGCCTTGCGCTGACCACTGGACCGCGCGCATCCTGCGCGCTCATGAGCGAGCTGGAAGCTCGCGGTCCAAAGAGGAAACGATGGCAATCGAGGTCACGCAGCTCACAACCCATATCGGCGGGCGCATGACGGGCATCGACGTGCGCAAACCGTTGACGCCCGACGAAGTCAAAGCCGTCGACGCCGGCATGGACAAATACGCCGTGCTGGTGCTGCCCGGCCAGGACATCACCGACGAGCAGCAGATCGCCTTCACCAGGAACTTCGGCCCGCTGCAGAACGGTGCCAACGCCACCCTGAAGCGGCCCGAGCTGCGGCTCGATCCGGCGTTCGCCGACGTCTCCAACATCGGCAAGGACGGCCAGAGGCTGGCGCGCGACGACCGCCGCCGCATGGCCTCGCTCGGCAACCGGCTCTGGCACTCCGACGCCTCGTTCCGCGTCATTCCCGCGCGCTATTCGATCCTGAGCGGCCGCATCGTCGTGAGCGAGGGCGGCAACACGGAATTCGCCGACATGCGCGCCGCCTACGATGCGCTCGATCAAAAGACCAAGGCCGAGATCGAGGACCTGATCTGCGAGCACTCGCAGATCTTCTCGCGCGAGCAGCTCGGCTTCACCGAATACCTGCCCGACGAGCGCACCATGATGAAGCCGGTGCGCCATCGCCTGGTGCGCACGCATCCGACCTCGGGCCGCAAGTCGATCTTCCTGTCGGCGCACATCGGCGGCATCGTCGGCTGGCCACGGCCGGAGGCGATGTCCTTCATCCGCGACCTCAGCGAGCACGCCACGCAGCCGCAGTTCGTCTATTCGCACCGATGGACGCAGCACGACCTGGTGATCTGGGACAACCGCGCCACGATGCATCGCGTGCGCCGCTACGATGACATGAACATGGTGCGCGACCTGCGCCGCACGACGACCAAGAGCGACGGCCCGACGGCCGAACAGGAGGCCGCATGACCGTTCTACCGAAAAGAAAAATCGGCAAGACCAGGCTGGAAGTAACCACGCTCGGGCTCGGCGGCGCGCCGCTGGGCGGCTTCCGCGCCACCATTCCTGACGCCGAGGCCGCCGCGCTGGTCGAGACGGCGTGGCAGGACGGCGTGCGCTACTACGACACCTCTCCCTTTTACGGCTATGGCCGCAGCGAGCTGCGCATGGGCGCGGGCTTGCGTGAAAAGCCGCGCGGCGAATACGTGCTGTCGACCAAGATCGGCCGCATCCTCCATCCGCTGAAGCCCGGCGAGAAGAAGCCGGCCGACTTCCGCGACAACGGCCTGCCCGGCTTCTCGCCGGAGTTCGACTACACCTACGACGGCGTCATGCGCTCGCTCGAGCACTCGCATCTCAGGCTCGGGCTCGCCAAGATCGACATCGCGCTGATCCACGACGTCGACTTCTGGACGATCAAGGACCGCGACGTCCTCGACCGGCGCTTCAAGACGGTGATGGATGGGGGCTACAAGGCGCTCGACGAGTTGCGCCGCGCCGGCGTCATCGGCGCCATCGGCGTCGGCATCAACGAGAGCGACACCAGCCTGCGCTTCATCCAGGCCGGAGACTTCGACTGCATGCTGCTGGCCGGCCGCTACACGCTGCTCGAGCAGGGCGGCCTGGCCGAGTTCCTGCCCGAGTGCGTGAAGCGCAACGTGTCGGTGATCCTGGGCGGCCCGTACAACTCCGGCATCCTGACCGGCGGCGTGAAGCCCGGCGCCACGCACGACTACGTGCCGGCGGCGGCGGCCCTGGTCGAGAAGGCGCAGAAGATCGAGGCGGTGTGCAAGCGCCACGGCGTCGAGCTGGGTGCCGCGGCCATGCAGTTCCCGCTGTTCCATCCCGCCGTCGCCGCGGTGATCCCCGGCGCGCTGGCCGTGCGCGAGGTCAAGGAGAACGTCGGCCGCATCGGCGCGAAGATTCCGTCCGACCTGTGGAGCGAGTTGAAGCGCGAGAAGCTGCTCGAAGCCGACGCGCCGACGCCGAACTAGAGTCTCTCCGACGAAGATGTACTACCTCCCCCGTCTCGGGCAGGGCTATCGCATATGGCTCCCTCCCGTCGTCTCGACCGGATCGCCGTTTCGCCGCTGCAGCGGCGAAAGCGGCTCCAGCGAAGCGCGGAGTGGAGAGACCTTGTTCCAACAACAAGCAGCCTATCGTAGAGAGAAGGTCTCTCCACGCGGCCCTTCGGGCCTTGGTCGAGACGACGGGAATGGCATATGCGATAGCCCTACCCCGAGACGGGGGAGGCAAAT
>Ga0070658_10002497_pt1 | contig 15366 bp, 17 predicted proteins | sample KBSC13metaG_FD_64664 | JGI IMG/M metagenome (GOLD analysis project Ga0070658, IMG submission 64664) | Corn rhizosphere microbial communities from Kellogg Biological Station, Michigan, USA - KBS C1-3 metaG | ecosystem: Host-associated > Plants > Roots > Rhizosphere > Soil ...
GCCCCGCTGTCGCACCTCCCGCGCACAACATGACGGTTCCAGCGAGCACGAGGCTCACTGCCTTTGCACGATGTCGAATCACAGGACCGGTGCCGCCCGATTCAGGTTCGGTGGAAAGGGCCGACGATCACCGTCGCGCCGCCGTCGGCGCACGCCTCGCCGCTGACGGTCGCCGCCCCTCGAGCCCAGCCGACGGTGACGCGCAGGGTTCGCGCCACGCGCTTCGAGAAGTCGCCGCAGTTCCGGACGATGAGGACGGCGGCGCGTGCCGAGGTGCCGGGCGCCAGCCGGATCGGTTCGGTCCGCGCATTCAGGCCGAACTCGCCGGGCTGCAGGCCCGCGATCGTCACCGGATACGCGGTCGGCGCGACGCGGACGAACGGCCGGCCGTACACGGTGCACGCCCTCCCGCCTCGGTTCGTGATCGACAGCGACCACTCCAAGACGCCGCCCGTCATCCCGTTTCCGCCGGCGCCGAGAGATGCTGACACGTTCGAGCAGGTCGACGATGTCGTCTGCGCAGCGGACGCGCCTCCGGCGAGCGGACCCATTGCGGCCAGGACGAGAACCGCGAGCTTCACCTCGTACCTCCTTGTCACCTCTCGATTGTCCCGCCGAGGCTATGCCTGCGTGGTTTGCGAACTGTGACCGGGCTGTATGGATCGATCGATCAGGTGACGACGCGGTACACCTGGAAGACCTCGGCGTACTCGCGGTTCACGTTGATGCCGTGCGTGCGCGCGACGTTCCACACGTACTCGGGGTTTGCGTAGCGCCGGTGCTGCTGCGACGCGTAGCGCTGGAGCGCCGCAACCTTCCGCTCGATGTGCGCCTTCTCGAGCGCCACGTACCACTGGTACGAGAAGTCGAAGTTGTTCCACGGGATCTCGTAGCCGAGGATCGTCGTGCGCTTGAACGCCCGCAACCCTTCCTCCGCGATCGTCTTGTGGTCCTGATGGACGTCGTGCAGCGACGGCTGGAAGACGACGTCGGGCTTGTACTCCTCCCACGTCGCGACGAGAGCCTCGAGGATGTCCTGTCGGTGCTCGGGGAACGTGCGCACGTCGAAGTCGTGCACGACGAGCTGCTCCGGCGGGATGCCGAGCTCCGTCGTCGCCGCGCGCACCTCTTTCGCAAGCGTGTCGGGAGGGAAGCCTTCCGGCAGCGACCGAGTCGCGATCGAGAAGGCGACGTACCGCACGTCGCAGCCGGCGGCGACGAGCCGCGCCATCGTGCCGCCGCAGCCGAATTCGCCGTCGTCCGTGTGCGGTGCGAGGACGAGCGCGCGACGCCAGTGCTCGATCATGCCGGCACCGCTTCCTGCTCGCGCTCGACCGGTTGCCGGCGCGACGCCCGCGCCGCGACCTTCGGCACGCCGAGCGCCGCAAGCCCGAGCAGCCCCCACATCACCGGGTCCTCGAAGAAGTCCGCGTAGAAGAGCGAGTGACAGAAGATCGCCGCGAGCCCGAGGCCGACGACGAGCGACACCGGGCCGGGCCGCCGTCGGAACGCCTGCCGGAACACGACGACGAGCAGCCACGCGTAGAGGAGCAGCCCAGGTAGTCCGGTCTCGGCGGCGACGGTCACCGGCGTGGTGTGCGACGCGGCCCGCTTCGGGTCCTTCCCCTTCAGGTGCACACGGTGAGCGTACGCGCGTTTGAAGTCGCCGACGCCGACACCGCGCACGGGATTCGCGCGGGCGATGCGGATCCCGACCGCGACGAGGCTCGCGCGGCCGCTCGACGCCTCGTTCAGGCTGTGCACGGTGCGATGCTGCAGCCGCGCGCGCACCTGCGGCTGCGCCACCGCGATCCCGCCGAGAACGGCCGCCGCCGCGACGATCGCGATCAGCGCCCGCCAGCGCCAGAACACGAATGCGGCGCCCGCGACGACGACGAGCAGCGCGGCGAAGCTCGACTGCGAGAACGAGATCAGCAACCCGGCCCACATGACGACGAGCGCGGCACACGCGGCGATTGCGATCCGGCCGAGCCGCTGCCGAGCGAGCAGCACGAGCGACGGCAGCATCGCGATCACGAGGAAGCGCCCGTAGACGGACGGATCCCAGAAGACGGAGTTGACGCGGAAGAACGGCGCGTACGAGTTCGCGTTGATCAGCTTCGGATTCTGGAAGATGTCGCGCGTCTCGTACTGGTAGAAGCCGACGATCGCGAATGCAATGCCCATCGCCGTAACGAGCGCGTAGAGCGCACGCAATCCGAGCTCCTGCCAGGGCAGGCGCGCGATGCAGACGGCGAGCAGGGTGAACGGCACGTAGAACGCGAGCAGCTCGACGGCGCCCTGGCCCACGTCCTTGCTCCAGAGGAGGGAGACGCCCGTCCACGCGACGTACAGGCCGAGCGGCCAGGCGATCGCGCCGAGCTCGCGCGCACGATCGTCGCCGGCGAGCAGGTCCCAGACGAGCAACACGACCGCGGCGGCGATGACGATGTACAGCGGGGCGAGCAGCTTCGAGCTCGAGCCGCCGACGTGCACGCCGATGCGGATCGGCACACATGCGAGGGCGAGCAACGGCAACAGCCAGGGATACGACCGGAAGACGGCGGCGAGCCCGAGCGCCAGTGCGAGCGCGAGCAGCAGGCCGCCGAACAGAACGAGGAGCTTGTGGTGCGGTGCGATCGCCGCCCCGAGGACGACCGCGCCGAAGGCCGTGAAACCGAGCGCGGCGAGTCGTTCCTTCCGGCGCGGCGCGAGCAGCAGCAGCAGCAGCGACACCGCCGCGATCGGCCCGCCGAGCTGGGCGAGGCCCGTCATTTGACCACCACGTGCGCGCGGTCGATATGGCCGCGCTCGCTGACGGTCAGCAGGTAGCGGCCCGGCTTGTCGGGCGCACGCAGCCGCAGCACGCCGCCGCCGTTTCGCCCCTTTCGCCTGCCGAGCTGCCAGTGATAGCGGAGGGCGTCCGTGGAGACGCCGATCTCGAACGGCTTGCCGGCGCGCGCGACGATGTGCCGGCTGGCGAGCACGATGTAGCGCAGCTTCACGTGCACGCGCACGCGGTCGTCCGCAGGCGTGATGTTGCCGGCGACGTCGAGCGCGCCAACCTCGAGCGTGTAGTGGCCGGGACGGAGTCGACGGTGGTGCGCGATCCCGTTGAACAACACCTTGCCGCGCTGCGGATAGAAATGCGTTTTGCCGATGCGCCGTCCGCCGAGATAGAGCAGCACGCGCGCCGGCTTGCTCAAAACGTAGGTGAAGCGGACGAAGTCCGCCTGCTTGTCGCCGTCCGGCGAGAACGCCTCACGGTTCTGCGTCACCTCGACGACCTTCGGCGCGGTCGTATCGAGCCGGATGCGGTTCGGGAGGACGAGTGTCTGGTGCTGGCGAACGAGATGGATTCGCACGCGATAGACGCCGTCCGGCGCTCGGCCGCCTTCGTCGCGCAGCCCCGTCCAGCGGAACTTCGCCTCGCCGCGCCGGTACGGCGCACCGACGGCGAGCAGCGCGACCTCGTGGCCGTGGGCGTCGTCGATCTCGACGTCGAGCGTGTCCGCGCGCCGGAGGAAGATGCGCACCGTCGCGGCCCGGCGGGCGCAACCGCACGTGGGCGAGAAGGTCGACGAAACGAGCGTCCGGTAGATCGGGCTCTTCGTCAGCTTCAGCCGCTCGGTGATCGCGAAGGCCGCGGCGGTCGCGACAAGCAGGGCAACGAGTGTCGCCGAGGTCAGAAGCCGCTGCAAAGCAGCGAGATTCTACGGGCCGCCGGTGAGAATCCGGTGATAGACGGCGTCGTCGACGTTGCGGCCCGTGACGATCAGGACGAGCGGGCGCGGCAACTCCTCCCGAACCGCCAAGGCCATGGGGGCGGCGGCAGCGCCCTCCGCCCGGATCCCGTGCTTGGCGTAGGCTCGTACCGCCGCTTCGAGCTCATCCTCGCCGACGAGCTCGAAGCGGTCTATGAGCGGGTTGAGCTCGCGCACGGCGAGCGGGATGGCGACACGGACGGCGAGACCGTCCGCGAACGTCGTGCAGCGGTCCGAGTCGACCGGCCGGCCCGCGCGCCAGCTCTCGTACATCGCAGGAGCCTCGGCCGCAGCGACGGCGATCCGCTGCGCGTTCGGCGCGCGCTCCGCGAGCGCGCGAAAGACGCCGATCGCGAGCGCGCCGTTGCCCACCGGCACGACGACCGCAGCGGGCTCCGGCACCTGGTCGAGGAGCTCGTGGCCGATCGGTGCGTACCCGTCGAACTGCGCGGGCTCGGCTCCGTCCTCGAAGAAGAACGCGCCGGTCGTCGCGGCATGCGCGCGGGCCGCGGCCTTGGCCTCGTCCATGTCGCGCCCCTCCACGCGCAGCTCGGCGCCCTGCTCGGCGATCATGGCCACCTTGGTACGTGCAGCGCCCTGGGGGACGAAGACGATCGCCCGCGCACCGGCACGCCGCGCCGCCCACGCGGTCGCTGCGCCGTGGTTGCCGGTCGAGGCCGTCACGACAACGTCCGGACGCTTCTCTTCGAGTACCGCGAGCGCACCGCGCCACTTGAACGCGCCGAGCTCGTGCTCGTCTTCGCGCGTCAGCCAGACGCCGTCTGCAATCGGGGTCGTCCGCGCCATGCGACGACACCGTATGTCGCGAGGCCGGCGCCGAGGGCGATCAGCCCGCCGAGCAGGATCCACTGCGCCTCCGGCACGTTCAGCAGCTTCAAGCCGCTGAGCACGAGGATCGTCCCGAGTGCGATGCGCAGGATCACGTCCGGCAGCCTCACCGTGAAGCGGCTGGAGATGAGAACGCCGGGGATCGAGCCGGTGAGCAGCCAGGCCGTCGCGTGGTAGTCGACGTTGCCGGCGACCATGTGACCGATGCCCGCGACCCAGAGCAGCGCTGCGGCGTGGAAGATGTCGGTGCCGACGATCTTCGGCATCGTCAGCGGATACACGAGCACCATCACGAGCCCGAAGAAGGTGCCGCTGCCGACGGACGTCAGGCCGACGACGAAGCCGAAGACCGCGCCGATGATCACCGCGAGGACCTTGTCGCGCCTGCTGAGGAGGAACGGCGCGTCGGTCGGCTTGATCCCGCGCTTGATGAACGTCTTCGCGAGGAAGCCGATCCCGCCGGCGACGAGCGCGCCGCCGACCGCGTAGCTCTCGATCGTCTGGGCGGTGTCGCCGTAGTGGTGCTTGATCACGGTGGCGACGCCGACGCCGGCGAGCGACAACGGGCCCGAGCCGAGGAACATCCACAGCGTCAGGCGTGCGTGCACCGTGCCGAGCCGGCGATGGCGGATCGCGCCGAACGACTTGAAGATCGCGCCGTGCACGATGTCGGTGCCGACCGCGTACGTCGGCTTGAAGCCGAAGAGGATCACGAGGATCGGTGTCATCAGCGAGCCGCCGCCCATGCCGGTCAACCCGACGATCGAGCCGATCAACAGGCCCGTCAGCGTGAACTGCCAGGTCACGAGGCGGAGAGCACCATTCCGGCGGCGACCGTGTCGTTCGTCGCCTCGTCGATGAGGATGAACGCGCCGGTCTCGCGCGAGTCTGCGTACGGATCGACGGCGAGCGGCTCCGAGAGGCGCAGGCGGACGACGCCGATGTCGTTCAGCTCGAGCCGGTCCGGCGCCGCGACCTCGGTCAGCGTGTGGATGTCGGTCAAGCTGACGAGCTCGTCGACGACGGCGCGCACCGCGCGCGTCGTGTGCTTGACGGCCAGCTTGGAGCGTGGCTCCAGCGGCCGTTCGCTCATCCAGCAGATCCGCGCCTCGAGCTCGCGCGTGACGGTCGGGGGCCGCTCGGGGTCGGCGAGCATGTCGCCGCGGGAGACGTCGATGTCGTCGGCGAGCCGGATCGTCACCGATTCGGGCGGAATGGCGACGTCGCCCGGCTCTATGGCCTCGACCGTCGAGCGCAGGCCGGAGGGGAGCACGACGACCTCGTCGCCGGCGCGCCAGATGCCGCCCGCGACGCTGCCCGCGTAGCCGCGGTAGTCGGGGTGCTCGGCGGACATCGGCCGGATCACCCACTGCACGGGGAAACGGCGCGCGTCGAGGTTCCGGTCGCGCGCGATCTCGATCGTCTCGAGGTGCTCGAGCAGCGCCGGCCCGTCGTACCACGGCATGTTCTCGCTCTGGTCGACGACGTTGTCGCCGGTGAGCGCCGAGATCGGGATCACGTGCAGGTCGGCGAGACCGAGCGACTCGAGGTCGCGCGCGATCTCGTCGTAGCGCTCCCGCGACCAGTCGACGAGATCCATCTTGTTGATCGCGACCGTGATGTGCGGGACGCGCAGGATCGTCGTGATGTACGCGTGCCTCCGCGTCTGCTCGACGACGCCGTTCCGCGCGTCGATGAGGATGACGGCAACGTGCGCCGTCGACGCGCCGGTGACCATGTTGCGCGTGTACTGCACGTGGCCGGGAGCGTCCGCCAGCTGGAAGCGACGGCGCGGCGTCACGAACGAGCGGTACGCGACGTCGATCGTGATCCCCTGCTCGCGCTCCGCGCGCAGGCCGTCGGTGAGCAGCGCGAGGTCGACGTAATCGTGGCCGCGGCGGCGCGACGCTTCCTCGATGTGCTCCATCTGGTCGACGAAGATCTGCTTCGTGTCGTAGAGCAGCCGTCCGATCAGGGTCGACTTGCCGTCGTCGACGGAGCCGCACGTCACGAGCCTGAGGAGATCGGTCTCGTTAGAAGTAACCGACACGCTTCCGGTCCTCCATCGCGGCCTCGCTGACCCGGTCGTCTGCGCGCGTCTCTCCCCGCTCGGTGATTCGCGTCGCTGCGATCTCCGCCACGACCTCCTCGATCGTCTTCGCATCCGAGATGACACCGCCGGTGCACGACATGTCGCCGACCGTCCGGAAGCGGACGTTGGCGCGGAACGGCTCCTCGTCCGGATACCGCTCGACGAAGTCGGAGCATGCGTAGAGCATCCCGTCCCGGCGGAAGACGTCGCGCTCGTGCGAGAAATAGATCGCCGGCAGCTCCAGCTGCTCGCGCGCGACGTACTGCCACACGTCGAGCTCGGTCCAGTTCGAGATCGGGAAGACGCGGACGTGCTCACCCTTGCGAACGCGCGCGTTGTAGACGTCCCAGAGCTCGGGACGCTGCGCGCGAGGATTCCACTGCCCGAAATCGTCGCGGAACGAGAAGATGCGCTCCTTCGCGCGGGCACGTTCCTCGTCGCGGCGAGCGCCGCCGATCGCGGCGTCGAAGCCGTGCTCCTCGATCGCGTCGAGCAGCGTCGTGGTCTGCAGCTGGTTCCGCGATGCACGCGGCCCGGTCTGCTCGACGACGCGCCCCTTGTCGATCGACTCCTGCACGGATGCGACGATCAGCCGCTCCCCGAGCTCGGCGACACGACGGTCGCGGAACTCGACCGCCTCCGGGAAGTTGTGCCCGGTGTCGATGTGCATGACCGGGAACGGGAACTTGCCGGGACGGAACGCCTTCTCTGCGAGCCGGAGCAGGACGATCGAGTCCTTGCCGCCGCTGAAGAGCAGCACCGGCTTCGCGAGCTCGGCGGCGAGCTCGCGGAAGATGTGGATCGCCTCCGCCTCAAGCTCGTCGAGGTGCGTGAGCGTCCGTGGCAGAGACGTGCTCACGCGTGCACCACCTCGAGCTGCGCGAGCCGGTCGAGCACGATCTGCGCCGACTCCGCGGGGCTGACGCCCGTCGTGTCGATGCGGATCTCGGGCGTCTCCGGCTCCTCGTACGGAGCGCTCACGCCCGTGAAGTCGCTGATTTCCCCTGCAAATGCCGCGGCATAAAGCCCCTTCGGGTCGCGCCGCGCGCACTCCTCGAGCGGCGTCGCGACGTAGACCTCGATGAACGGCGCGTGCGGCTCGACGACGGAGCGGGCATGGCGGCGCGCCTCCTCGTACGGCGAGATGGCGCTGACGATCACCGCTGCTCCCGCGCGTGCGACGCGCGAGGCGACCCAGCCGATGCGCTGGATGTTCGCGTCGCGGTCCTCCTTCGAGAACCCGAGCCCCTTCGAGAGATGCGTGCGCACGATGTCGCCGTCGAGGTGGTCGACGACGAGGCCGCGCTGTTCGAGCTCCGCCTCGACGATGTTCGCCACGGTCGTCTTTCCCGCGCCCGACAGCCCCGTGAACCAGACGACGAAGCCGCTCACGCAGAGACCTCGCTCGAGGGAACGGTGTGGATGCCGCACTCGGTCTTCGCGGTTCCGGCCCAGCGGCCCTCACGACCTTCGCCCGGAAGCGTCGAGTGCGTGTCGCCGATGGACGCGTAACCCTGGTCGTGCAGCGCGTTGTAGGGGAGCCCGCGCTCGCGGATGTAGCCCCAGCAGTCGGCGTCGCTCCAGTCCGCGAGCGGGTTCGCCTTCCAGAGCTCGTGCTGCTCGTCCCAGCCGAGCTTCGGCGCATTCGCGCGCGTCGGCGCCTGGTCGCGGCGGATGCCGGTGATCCAGGCGTCGAGCTCGCCGAGCGCGCGGACGAGCGGCGCGACCTTGGCGATCGAGAGATAGAGATCGGGCTTCGCCGCCCAGAGCCCGTCTTCGACCGGGGGACCTTCGTGCTTCTCGATCGCGATGCCGTAGCGCTCCTCGACCTCGCGCCAATACGCGTACGTCTCGGGGAAGAGGTGATGCGTGTCGATCGCGAAGACACGTGCGTTCGGCTCGAGCGCGAACAGCATGTCGAGCAGCACGGTCTCCTCTTTCTGGAAGGAGCATGCGAGCGCGACGCGTCCGGGAAACTGCTCGAGGGCCCACGCGAGGACCTCCTGCGCGGTCAGCGACTCGACGTCAGTCGGCAACTGGATCTGCTGCAAGGAGCACCTCCTTCAACGTGTCGCCGCGCAAGCCGAGCCGCAGGGTCTCGAGCGGGATCACTTCCTCCGGCGGGATGTTGCCGAGGTTCACCTCGGGCCCGAAGTGCTTGACGAACCACGCCTGCGAGCTCTTCGTCGGCGCCTCCCAGACGATGTCGTGGAAGTCGAGCTCGTGCGCGATCTCGTCGATCAGTCCGGTGCGCATGTCGCCGTCCTTGCGGAAGATGCCGGCGCTGCCGCCCTCACGCGCCTCGGTGATCACCTTCCATGCGCCGGCGTCCTTCTCTTCCTTCAGCCACTGCACCCACTGGTACGGCGCGAAGACGACCTCGCTGTCCTTCGACCCGACCTCGGAGAGGACTGTGAAGTCGCGTGCGAAGTCGGCGATCAGCTCGAGCTTGCGCTCGCGCGGAATCTCGATCGTCCCGTCGCTGATCTCGACGTGCGTGATGCCGAGTTGGTTGAGCCATTGCTTGTACTCGTCGAACTTGCCGCGCACATAGACGACCTCGAAGAACGTCCCGCCGATGACGACCGGCTTGTCCTTCAGGACTTCGAGCTTGCGCTCGAGGTTCTGCGTCACGAACGCAGTGCCCCAGCCGAGCTTGACGATCGAGATGTAGTCGCCGCTCGTCTCGAGCACGTCTTCCCAGCCGCGCGGGCCGAGGCCCTTGTCGAGCACGTGCGTGAGCCCGCCGTCGCGGTGCAAGCCGAGATCAAAGGCGGGCATAGAGCTCCTTCAGCTTTTCCTGGGCACGTGCCTGAACGTCGTGGTAGAGCGAGTTGCCGTGCGCGTCGATGCCGACGGTGAGCGGGCCGAAGTCCTTGACGCGGAACTTCCACAGGCACTCGGGCATGAGCTCCTCCCACAGCACCTCCTCGATCTCCTCGATCTGCGTCGTCTCGAGCGCCGCAGCGCCGCCGACGATCGCGAAGTAGACCATGCCGAGCTTGCGCATCGGCTCGATCGCCTCGTCGGGGAAGCCGCCCTTGCCGCAGATCGCGCGCACGCCGTACTGTGCGCCGAGCGGCTCGGTGAAGCGCACCATGCGCGCGCTCGTCGTCGTGCCGATGCAGACCTTCTCGTACTTGCCGCTCTCGAGCTTGCGGACGCCGGGCGCGGTGTGCAGCAGGAACGCGCCGCGGAGATCCATCGGCGGCTCGACGCCCTGGTCGAAGATGCGGATCTGCGTGCGGTCGCGGATGCCGATGATGTGGCCCTGCACGACGACTTCGTCGCCGGCGCGCAGCTTCAGGATCTCCTGCTCGTCGGTGATCGGGAAGGTGACTTCGTGGACTGCCATCTCAGACCTTGTTGTCGTAGTCGATGGAGCCGTCGGCCGCGATGTGCGCGCTCGCGCGCCGCGCCGCCCAGCACTGATAGTTGACTGCCACCGGGTTCAGCGTCATGTGCGTGTCCGCGTGCTCGATGTGGCACTGCAGCACCGTCACGTCGCCGCCGAGGCCCATCGGGCCGATGCCGGTCTCGTTCAGGAGCCGGTAGAGCTCGTCCTCGAGCTCGGCGACGATCGGATCGGGATTGCGCGTGCCGATCGGCCGCATGATCGCGTCCTTCGCGAGCGCCATCGCGTAGTCGGCCGAGCCGCCGATGCCGACTCCGACGATGCCGGGCGGGCACGGCTTGCCGCCCGCACCGACGATCGACTCGAGCACGAACTGCTTGATCCCCTTCACGCCGTCGGCGGGGTTGAGCATCTTCAGGAAGCTCATGTTCTCGCTGCCGGAGCCCTTCGGGACGCATTTCACGTCGAGGCCGTCCCAGTCCTCGACGAACTCCCAGTGCACGATCGGAAGCCGGTAGCCGATGTTCGGGCCGGTGTTCTCGCGCGTCAGTGTGTGCACTGCGTTGCTGCGGAGCGGATGCTCGATCGTCGCGCGCGCGGTGCCTGCACGCAGCGCGTCGTAGATCCGCGCGGGATGCAACGGGAAGTGCTCGCCGACCTTTGCGTGGTAGACGGCGATGCCGGTGTCCTGGCAGACGAGGTTCTTCTCGCTGTCGGCGACGTTGATGTTGCGGTGGATCGTCTCCAGCACGCGCTTGCCGGGGATCGACGTCTCGCGCAGCCGCGCGTCCGCGAGCGCGTCGCGCAGGTCCTGCGGGATGTCCTTCAGCGCCCAGACGTAGAGGTGCGCCGCCGCATCCTCCACTGCGTGCTGCAGGTCACTGTCGAGCTGCGGTGGCTGCAGCACGTCCTGCCCTCCTTCCGAAAACGACGCATTCCAAGAGACTGTTGCCCATCATGCGGTTGCGACCATGTGTGCCGCCGGCGATCTCACCGCACGCGTAGACGCCGTCGAGCGTCGTCTTCGCGTCGGTGTCGATCACGAGACCGCCGTTCTGGTAGTGCAATACCGGATAGGTGAGGATCTTCTCCGCGAGCGGGTCGACGCCCGCCGCGCGATAGCGCCGCAGCATGTACGGGAGCGAGATCTCCGCGTCCTCGCGCGCGATGCGCGTCGTGTCGAGGTAGACGGCGGGCCGCCCGTCGGGCGTCTCGACGCCCTTGCCCTTCGCCACCTCGTCGACGATCGCCTGCGCGACGACGTCGCGGGGGCCGAGCGAGTCGGTGAACTCCTCGTCGTCCGCGTTGAGGAGGACCGCGCCGTACGCGCGTGTCGTCTCCGGGATCGAGTAACCCTGCATGTTCGCCGGCCAGGTGCCGCCGTTCGGGTGGTACTGGAGCGCATCGAGGTCGCGCGCCTCGGCGCCCGTGTCGAGCGCGATCTGCGTCACCTCGCCGGTCGCGCCGGGATGGTTCGTGCTCAGCTCGCCGCGCGCCTCCGCTTCCTTGAAGCAGCGGCCGCCGGCGGCGAGGATCACCGTCGTCGCTTCGATGTCGTGCTCGCCCACCCTCGCCGTCCAGCCCTCGTCCAGGCCGAGCAGAGGTGAGTTCGGGAGGACCGTGACGGTGCTCGCTTCGACCGCGTCTCTGAGCGCCTTCGTGATCGCGTGCCCGGTGCGGTCGCCGACCTGCAGGAGGCGCTTCCTGCTCGCGCCGCCGCAGCGGGCGAGGCGGTAGCCGCCGTTCTCTCTCGTGAACTGGACGCCGAGCTCCTCGAGCCAGTGGATCGCCGACGGCGCCTCGGTCGTCAGGACCGTGACGAGGCCCATGTTCGCCGTCTCGTGGCTGCTCTTCCAGATGTCCGCCGCGTGCTGCTCCGGCGAGTCGTCCTCCCCGAATGCGGCCTGGATGCCACCCTGCGCCTTGGCGGAGTTGCACGACTGGATCGAGCCCTTCGTCGCGAGGGCGACGCGGGCGCCGGAGCGCTCGGCGGAGAGGGCGGCCGCGAGCCCGGAGGCGCCGCTGCCGATCACGAGGACGTCGTAGCCGGGCACGACCGCGGATTCTAGCTAATTCCACGCATAAATCGTTCTAATGACTGTTCTGTACGGCCATCTTGCGGTGGACGGCTCGCGGGGCTACGGTCGCGGGCCAGGGGATGGGCGGGGGCCGATCCGAAAGGAGGCACCTCCATGGTGCGCAAGGCCCTCATCACACTGCTGCTCGCCTTCGTCCTCGTCCCGGCCGCAAGCGCGGGCAACGGCAACGGCAAGGCGAAGCCGCTCGATCCGAACGAGGCACAGGCGTTGGCATCGGCGCCCGGGCAATCGCTCCAGACGTCGATCTCCCCGGTGTCGAAGCTCGATGCGCTCGCCGCCTCGACGCAGTCGGGTGCGCAGACGGAGCTCGCGCCCGGCTTCGCCACGCCGGCACAGGCGATCGCGGCCTCGACCGGTTGCACGGCGTGGCAGAGCGGCTGGGGCTGGGGTACCTGGCCCTACGACCAGCAGGTCTACGACCACACGTACTACTGCGCCGTCACGGGCGACCACATCACCTTCCGGACGACGACCGTGACGACGGGTGGAACGTTGTGCGGCACGGAGTCGCGCACCAACTGGATCGTGTCGGGCGGGATCGGCTACTTCTGGATGGTGGTGCACGCCGAGGCCCGGTTCTCCTGCCCGACCGTGGTTCCGTGGGTCACCCTGCATCCGACCGACTGGCTCGAGACGTCGTACAACGCGTGGGGCAACGCTGCGCAGGTCGGCCATAGCTAGGCGACGGATCGGCGCGGCCGCCGTGGGCCTCGTGGCGGTCGTCGCGCTCGCGATCGTCGTGACGCTCGTGTTGATCCACGTCGGCGGCGGGAGCCACGGCGTCACCACGGTGACGACCGTTCCCTAGAACACCGACCGCAACAGCTCCTCGATCTCCGGCGCCGTCGCCGGCCGCGGGTTCGCCTGATTCCCCGGGCGGCCCGCGGCGGCGGCGGCGAGCTCCGCCAGATCGTCCTCGGGCACGCCGAGATCGCGCAGCCGCGTCGGACCGCCGAGAGCCGCGAGCTCCGTCACCTCGCGCCCGACGGCTTCGCGGAAGCGCGCGACCGCGTCCGGTGCGAACTGCTCGTTGAAGCGCAGCGCCGGCGGCAGGCAGATTCCGTTCAGCGTGCCGTGCGGCAATCCATACCGCCCGCCCACCGCCTGCGCCATCGCATGCGCGAGCGCGAGCATCGAGCCGCCGAGCGCCTGCCCGGCGTGACATGCGCCGCGCAACACGGACGTGCGCGCCTCGAGATCGTGCGGCTCGTCGACGACGAGCGGCAGCCACTCGCCGATCAGGCGCGCGCCCGCGAGGGCATGCTCGTCCGCAGCTTCGTTGTGTCCCTGCACGTACAGGGCCTCGGCGCAATGCGCAAGGGCGTTCATCGCGGTGCCGACCGTCGTCTCACGTGGCAGATCGAGCGTGAGCTCGGGCTCGTACACGATCGCGTGCGGCCTCGCGCCTCCGCCGCTGCCGATCGCGCGACGGCTCGGCTCGCGGATCCCGTAGTACGTCGTCCACTCGGCGCCCGAGTACGTCGTGGGGATCGCGACGAGCGGAATCTCTGCGCGCGCGGAGATCGCCTTGCCGAGGTCGATCGCGCTACCGCCGCCGAGCGCGACGACGCAGTCGCGCGCGAGCGCCGCGGCGTCGTCGATGCGCTCGGACGGCACTTCCGTCCAGCGCGTCGCGATCCCGAGGTCGGGCCACCGCTCGCTCGCGACGAGCAGCGCCTCGCCGGGCAGCACCTCGTCCAGCCGATCGAGGCCCCAGCGGACGATCACGCGAGCCGCGCGCGCGCGAAATCCACGAACGCCTGGCCGACGCGGGTCTCTGCTCGACCCGATGCGCGCACGAGCGAGATCTCGCGCGAGGCGTCGAGCCCCTCGACGCGCGAAACCGCGAGCGTTCCCGCGCTGACGTCCGCCTCGACGGCCGCGCGCGAGATGAACGTCACGCCGTACCCCGCGAGCACCGCGCTCCGCGCGGACTCCTGCAGGCCGAGCTCGAGGCGCACGTCGAGATCGCGAAGGCGCACCCCCGCCTCGCGCAGCTCGTCGTCGATCACCTGACGAACGCCCGCCCCTTCCTGCATCAGCACGATCGGCTCTTTCTGCAGCTCGTCGAGCGAGATCGTCCGATCGGCGAAGCGGTGGCCGCGGGGAACGGCGAGCACCACTTCGTCGCGAAAGAACGGCTCGAAGACGACGCCGCGATGCCGGCGCGCCGCGCCGACGACGCCCAGCTCGAGCTCGCGCCGCGCTACCTGCTCGACGATCCGCTGCGTGTCCGAGACCGTCAAGGCGACGTGCACCTCGGGGTGGCGCTCCTGGAACTCGCAGAGGACGACCGGGATGACGGTCCCGCCCGGGCCGGTCGAGGCGCCGAGCTCCAGCCGCCCCGTCAGCTCGCCCTCGATCTCCTCGCCGAGCTCGGCGAGCAGCTGTTCCTCCAGCGCCAGCAGGCGCAGGGCGCTTCGGTACAGACGCCTGCCCGCATCGGTCGGCTCGACCCGCCGCCCCGACCGGTCGAGCAGCTGCAAGCCCAGCCGCTTCTCGAGCGAGCGGATCTGCAGGCTGACCGCCGGCTGCGTGACTCCGAGCTGCTCGGCCGCCTGTGAGAAACTGGCTCGTTCGACGACCGCGCAGAATGCTGCGAGCTGCCGGGTGTCCATAAGCAATCATTATGGCTATCGAAGACACCTTCATCCGCGGCTATCGGCAACTCGCACTCGAGGCGCCGCAGCGACCGCGCGACCGTTTCCTGCGGCTCCTCGACGTCACGCTGTCCGCGGTGTTCCTGCTCGTCGCGCTGCCGATCGTGCTGCTGCTGACCGCGATCCTGCTCGTCACGAGCGGCCGGCCGATCCTCTACCGCGGCGAGCGCGTTGGCCGCGGCGGCCACATCTTCACGATGCTGAAGTTCCGAACGCTCAAGTCGGATGCGGAAGCAAGGCTCGGGCCGTACCTCGGCGAAGAGCTCGTCCGCCGCACCCAGGACGAGTTCACGCCGGTCGGCAGGTGGCTGAAGGCGACGCAGCTGGACGAGCTGCCGCAGTTCCTCAACGTGCTCAAGGGCGACATGAGCCTCGTCGGGCCACGACCGATCCGGCCGGTCTTCTTCGAGGAGCTCGCACACGAGCTGCCGGCCTACTGGCAGCGGCTGACCGTGCGGCCCGGCTTGACCGGGTTGGCGCAGGTCCGGCGCAGCTACGAGACCTCGATGGCCGAAAAGCTCGCGCACGACCTCGAGTGGATTGCCGA
>Ga0070658_10002499_pt1 | contig 15364 bp, 13 predicted proteins | sample KBSC13metaG_FD_64664 | JGI IMG/M metagenome (GOLD analysis project Ga0070658, IMG submission 64664) | Corn rhizosphere microbial communities from Kellogg Biological Station, Michigan, USA - KBS C1-3 metaG | ecosystem: Host-associated > Plants > Roots > Rhizosphere > Soil ...
CGGTCGACGAAACAATATCATTTCGGCTGTGTAAGTCGGACACCATACATTGACTTTTTCGAACTCGTCTCCGGGATAGATTCACGGATGTAGTTCGTCCTACATTATTCTACCCGATATTTCGCCCAAATTGCCATCTTAAATAGTCGCTGACACTCCTATTGACGTGTTCGCATAAGATTTTCGATCCAAGCGTGCCTCTAAGGCGGCTTTTACGACAACCGGCAGGTATAATGGTCGCGTCGTCTGCTGTCCAGGGCACTGATCGTTTCGTGTCGGAGCAAGCAAAGGCAAACCAAACTATGTCTGCTGACCCTAGTCACAGTTGGCTTTGTGACCAAAACCGAACCGCGAGTCCACGGCGACAGGCCGCTTAACCCCTTCCCCTGCTGTTACGGGATGAGCGGCGCCACTCTCCGCCGCTCCCGTTCGCGCACCTAATCAAGCACCGAATTATATCGAGATCTGGAGCATCGGTTCACCATGTGAACCGGGCTACCCCGTTGCACGCGCAGGCTCTACTGCCCGGCGGCATTCATCGCCGTGCCACACGCAGCCCCATTATTGGGGAGGGAGCCTAAGCGACCAGGGGCGCTGAAATTATGTCATCGCCGCAGCAACAATTGCGGCCACGTTCACCATGGAGCAAAATACGGCTCCTGCTGAGTGTGGTTGGGCCCGGGCTGATCGCCGCTAACGCCGACAACGACGCCAGCGGTATCTTCGGCTATTCCCTGGCGGGCGCGCAGTATCAATACTCGATGCTGTGGATCCTTGTGCTGTCGGGCGTCGCCCTGGCCGTCATGCAGGAGATGGGCGCGCGCATGGGCACCGTCACAGGCAAGGGCCTGGCGGACCTCATCCGCGAAGAGTACGGCGTCAAAATCACCTTCTTCGCCATGTTCGCCGTCCTCATCGCCAACTTCTGCACCACCGTCTCCGAATTCGCCGGCATCCTGGCCTCCCTCGAGCTCTTCGGCCCGCGCTGGATACCCGTCGTCCGTTTCGCCATCCTGCCACTACTCGCCATCGGCATCTGGCTGCTCATCTCCCGCGGCTCCTACCGAAAGCTCGAGCGCATCCTCTTGATGTCCAGTGTGATCTACCTGCTCTACGTCGCCAGCGCCATCCTCTCCCACCCGCGCTGGACCGACGTCGGCCATCAGCTCGTCTCTCCCTTCGCCCACATCGGCCCGATCGCCATCTACGCATTGATGATTATCAACGTCGTCGGTACCACCATCACGCCGTGGGGCCAGTTCTACATCCAATCGTCCGTCCGCGACAAGGGAGTCAAGGTCAAGGACTACGGCCTGCTGAAGATCGACGTCTACTTCGGCGTCATCTTCACCAACCTCATCGGCTGCTTCATCATGATCTGCTGCGGCGCCACCCTCTTCAAAGAGGGCATCCACCAGCTCAACGACGCCGGCCAGGCCGCCAGCGCCCTCGCGCCCCTCGCCGGCAAACTCGCCACTGTACTCTTCGGCATCGGCCTCTTCAACGCAAGCGCCTTCGGCGCGATCACCGTCCCACTCTCGACCGCCTACTCCATCACCGAAGCCCTCGGCTGGGAATCCGGCATGGGTCGACGCATCCGGGAAGCCCCCCTCTTCGTCGGCGTCTACACCTTCCTCATCTTCGCCTGCGCCGCACTCGTTATGCTCTTCTCAGGACATCTCGGCTGGCTCATCATCCTGCCCAATATCGTCGGCGGCGTGCTCCTGCCGATCATCCTGGTGTTGACCCTCCAGATCATCAACAAGCGACGCATCATGGGCAAATACGTCAACTCCCCCACCTTCAACGTCGTCGCCTGGACCACCACCGTCGTCCTGATCATCCTCTCCTTCGTCCTCTTGGTGACCACCATCTTCCCGTCAATCGGCGCCGGCTGAATCGAAAAGCCCGCGGTCCATCGACCGCGGACTTATCAAAGTTCCTCAGTAGGCCAACACGCGCTGCGTCCGCTAGGAACGAAGCCGACCGGCAAGTTGCGCCGGACGTCCCAACGCTAGTTGGCTAGTCCTCCGGTCGATCCCCAGCGGGCACGCCCGCAACCGACGCCCTATTGACGACCTTCACCGTCATGTCCTCATCCCCCAGCCGGATCTGACACGAAAGCCGGACCTGACCCAGCAGACCGTCCTCTTCCAAACTCTGATGCTCCACCGGATTGTACTCCGCCGGCTCCCCGCTCACAAACACCACCCGGCAGCTCGTGCACCGCGCAAATCCCCCGCATCGATGCATAATGTCGATGCCCGCGTCCTCAATCGCCAGGACCAATTTCTTACCCGTCTCCGCCTCAAAGGACTTCTCGCCCTCAACCGTTATCGTTGGCATGTAATCTCCCGGTACAAGAATGGATTTCTATGCAAACAGTATGGCATCAACAACCGGACTTCAGCATTCCTACACCTCATTATCGACGCCAAACTTCCGCACCGCGCCCTCAATCACCGCCGCAATCACCAAAATAGGCGCCACAAACACCGCACCTAAATATAACCCTAAATACACCACGCACAGCATCACGCCAACACTCGCATTCGCCGTCGGAATCGTGCCGCTCAGCAGCGCCATATCCGCCCGCAGACCCAAAGCGTTGGCAATCGCGTACAACACGCAAATCGCCAACGCCCGTATCAACAACGGCCGCACAGACTTAACTATCATCGCGAACCTCCGGCAATCGGCCGAGTAGAAAGGGGACTGTCGGTCCGGTTCCCCAAGGATTGGGAGTTAGGGGGCCGTGGGCCGGCGTCCAGGTGACCGCTATCTTGACTTATCCGCTCCCACACCGGCCCCATCGTCGACGCATACAAAAACACCGCATCACTCACCTGATTCCCGGCCGCATACCGCAAACCGTGCCCGTCCTGAATCGGAAACCCGCCAAAGTCCATCGTCGACGCCAGCCCATCCAGAAACTCCCGATCGCCAAACGTCGACGCCGCCAGGAACGCCATCCCTGTCGACCCCGCGCTTACATCGATGCCCGGCACCACCACCCCGGAATCGATCGCATTGCTCCCATGCAGCCCTCGTGGATTCTCCCGCGCATAATCGAACCTGCCCACCGACCCCTTCAGCACTCGCTTTGCCCTCTCGTATTGATCCCGCGCAAACGCCGGATCGACCACGTCGAGCATGTGACACACAAACCATATCGACGACCCCTCCGGCCCATAAATCGGCTTCCCCTCGATCGTATACGCCGAAATCAACAACCCCGTCCTCGCGTCCGTCAAATGCGTCCGCGCAAATTCCACCCATCGACGAAACAAATCGCTATGATCCGTCCCATCGAGCCGATCCGACGTCGCAATCGCCGCCAGCGCGCACGCATTGCAAAACGTCCAGCACTCATTCGGATAACTCTCACAAGACAGCGTCGGACTTGACGTCATCCGGTCAACAATGGCGTGCACAAGCGAACGCTGCAACGCCCCGTACTCCGGCTTCTCCTCCACCATCCGCCGCATCCCCAGCATCAACGCAATCTCCCCATCCTCAAATTGACTGCGCTCCGGCTGCTGAACGAACTTCCCCTCCCGCGCATACCCCATCAAAAAATACCGCATCCCCCTCGACCTCTGCATCGCCAACGTATCGTCGATAATCCGGTCCATCATCAACAAATACTCAGCCCTCCTACTCCCCCTCTCCTCATCTTCTTTCCCCCTTCCCTTTAGGGAGGGGGGCAGCGGGGTAGATTCATCCCTCATCGCCGCATTCGCCAACGCCCACACATCGAAACTCCGCCCCATAAAATCCCACTCCGGATTCGACCGCCGCATCGGCTCGACCTCTCGACGCCGCATCACCGGATCATCCCACAACGCCCTCTGATGGACCATCAACGCCCCCGCCCCCGTCGACAGCGCCCCCGTCGACACAAACCCCGCCGACCGCCCCCGATAAATCGTCGGCACACACGGCAACCAGATCGCCGCCGCCAAAACGAGGGCAATCAGCCGAAGAACACGCGGTCTCCCTACAAGCGTACGCATTATTCAATCCTCACCATTAACTTTGTACTACAAAGTATATTGACTGACGAAGCAGATGTCAAGCAACTGCGGAATCCAGGAGAAGTGGGATGGAATGGGAGGCTCCCCTCTCCCATTCGATGGGGAGAGGGGGTTGGGTGAGGCCGCTACTTCGGCGCGATGTTCTGATTGACCCGGAACAGGTTGCCCGGATCATACTTCGCCTTGACCTGGGTCAGGCGTTCGTAGTTACCGCGGTACGTCGCCTTGACCCGCTCCTGGCCCTCGTCCATCATGAAGTTGACGTAGGCGCCACCGGAGGAGTGCGGATGTAGGTCTTCCCAGTAGCTCCGCGCCCAGTTGGTCACCAGTTCCGTGTTAGCCGGGTCAGGATCGACTCCGATGATGACTTCCGAGAAGGCGGCGTCCCGATGGCTGAATGCGGTCTCCGACGAGCCCACGCGGTTCGGAGCGCCGTCGATCGGATACAGGTGCATCGACGACAGCATAGTCGGCAGCTTCGTCCCGTGCCGCAGATGAGCCGTAATGGCCTCGTCGGTCAACTCGCGGAAGAAGTCGCCCTTCCAGTACCACTGCAGCCCCTTCGGATAAAGGGGATCGAAGGCGCTCTGGAAAGCCGGCAGCGGCATAGCGCCGACACCGTGAAGCAGCGGCTGCATGAACTCTGCCACCGGCTTGAAGACGGCGTCCGCCTGCGCCACCGGGCCTGAGTAACACCAGACCACGCCGCAGACCTGCTTCAGATGCAGCGCCTCCGGGAACGGTGGGCCGGGCGGCACCACCAGAAAGGCAAAGAACCCCGCGAGCTCCTCCGGCGCCGTGCGGATGAAGTCGCGATACCAGCGCATCACGTCGCCCGCCTTCTCCATCTCCCAGAAGGTCGGGCCGGCGACTACCGTCGACACAGGATGGCAGCGGAACTGGAACGACGTCACCACGCCGAAGTTGCCCCCGCCGCCGCGGATCGCCCAAAAGAGGTCCGGATTCTCCTCCTGGCTTGCCGTCACCTGACTCCCATCGGCGAGCACCATCTTGGCGGCAAGTAGGTTGTCGATCGTCAAGCCGTACTTGCGCGTCAAGTAACCGTGGCCGCCGCCCAGTGTCAACCCACCGACTCCCGTCGACGCGATTATCCCGCACGGCACGGCCAGCCCATGAGGGTGCGTCGCCTGGTCGACCTCACCCCAGGTACAACCGCCGCCAACCCACACCGTCCGACCTGCTGGGTCGACGCTAATGCTCTTGAAGGAGGCCAAATCGATAACAAGACCGCCGTCGCAGACACCGAGCCCCGGTGCGCTGTGACCGCCTCCTCGAACCGACAGCCGTATCGACCGCTCTCTGGCAAAGTTGACACAAGCGGCGACATCGTCGACCCCGTCGCACTGGGCGATGAGAGCCGGACGTCGATCAATCATCCCGTTGTGGACAGCCCGTGCCGTGTCAAAGTCCGAGTCGGCTGCCGTGATGAGCTTGCCTTTCAGGTGACTTGCGAACTGGGAAATGGCCGCCGGCTCAAGACCAGCCGACGCTCCGTTCAACGTGATGTAGGTGACGTTCGTCATGGTTTCCTCCTGTTCAGCGTTCACGAGCGACTGCCCGTGTATTCGTCGTTGCGCGCTCTGTTACCTGCACTACGCCCCTGCAACGTTTCAGATCCTCAAAGAGTTCACTCCAGCCGCCCAAGTACCTCACTGACTGCATCCCCGGCCTATTCGCCCTCGTCTCTCACCCTGACCGGCTGTGCAAAGAGTGCAACCGCTGTGCCAACGGTCCTGGTCTGGTTCCCTCTCCTTACTCCGCCCCATAAAATCCCACTCCGGATTACTCCGCCGCATCGGCTCAACCTCTCGACGCCGCATCACCGGATCATCCCACAACGCCCTCTGATGGACCATCAACGCCCGCGCCTCCGTCGACAACCCCGACCTCGACACAAACCCCGCCGACCGCCCCCGATAAATCGCCAGCACACACGGCAACCAGATCACCGCCGCGACGCACAACGCAAAGATACGCACCTTGTTGAAACGGACCGGACGCATGACCATTTACCTGACCTTCCCTAATTTAACTTTGTATTACAAAGTATATTGACTAATGAAGTCGCTGTCAAGTAACAGGTGGAAAATGCAAGATAGACCACAAGCACCCACCCCGCCATATGCGAGCGGAGTTGGGATCAACACTTGACGTTCTGATGAGGGAACGCCAGTCAGCAAGGTCGGTCGGATGTTTGGCGATCTATCAATTGAGGGATTAGTAATTATGGATACAATATCTACAACACCGGTCGATAGTACTACCACCGCTACCAATCTGGATAAAGGACAAAAAGCCACTACCAACCGGGCCTTCGCGGACACCGTCGTCGATGCGACCGATGACGCCATCGTCGGCACAGCCGACAACCAAAGCGCCACTATCGGCAGCTGGAACCCCGGGGCAGAGCAACTCTACGGGTACCCAGCGGACGAGGTCATTGGCCAGCCATTCAGCATTCTGGAACCGGAAGAGTCGGCCGGAGTGGAGGCCACACGTAAGCTCAACATGGCGGCAAAGCAGAGCGACAAGAGGGAGACAGTGCGACGCCGCAAAGACGGCACACGAGTGCATGTACGCTCATGGCTGACTGCCGTCAAAAACGCATGCGGACAAGTAATCGGCTACAGCTCTATCGCCAGAGACATAACAGAGCGGAGATCGGCCGAGCGGGAACTGCGTCAAGGGAAGAGCCGGTACCAGGGGATCGTTCAGGCGGCCACCGAAGGAATCTGGGTTATCGACACCAACAACAACACCGATTTCATCAACGGAGCCATGGCCGGAATGCTCGGCTATACCGTGGACAAAATGAAAGGGAAATCGCTATTTGAGTTCATGGATAACGCGGAGACGCTGGTCGCATCCGCAAGCCTCGAGCAGCGCACATATTCCAGCGGGACAGAGCGAGACGTCAGGCTAATCCGTAAGAATGGTGACGACCTGTGGGCGATCTTATCAATCGCGCCACTTGTCGACGACGACGGCGTCTACGAAGGAACGCTGATGATGGTGACCGACGTGAGCGACCGCCGGCGCGAAGCAGATCGTCAAAACCGGTTCTTGCGGGACGTGCTCGCCAGCGCCACGGACGGACACCTCTTCCTATGCTCTGTGTCCGAGGAACTGCCCTCGCCGCTAACCCCACTCTTTGGACCCGTGGCGCTGTCCAAATCAGATGGCATGCGAGAACTTCGGCACGAAATCCGCGAGGCCTCCAATGCTGCCGGCCTTTCGGATGAGAGATGCATCGACCTGGTGACGGCGGTAGGCGAAGCTAGCTTGAACGCCGTCTGCCACGCCGGCGCCGGCATAGGACAGGTCTTCGTCGACCGCGATAGAGGCACGGTCCAGGCGTCGATATCCGACTTCGGATCCGGCATAACCGTGGAGAACCTACCGCGCGCAACATTGAAGCGGGGTTACAGCTCAGCAGGCACGTTAGGGCACGGCTTCAAGATGATCCTGCAGACAACCGATCGCGTCTACCTGTTGACACGAAACACCGGTACGACCATCGTGCTCGAACAGGACAGAGTGACCGCCGAACCGGAGTGGTAGCCTCGTAAGCCCTATGACATCGAGTTGGATCCGACCTAACCAAGAATCGTGAATCAGCCACAATAGCTTAGGTAAGGTAGTGTACAGAGTTGACCGTCTCCAACGAAGCAATCTCTCTTAAGCTTACGCAACAAGGCCGGCGTCGTTGACGCCGGCCTTTGTCTTGCCTCGATATCGAACCGCACTCTAAATAGCCACTTTTCGTTCTCGCTTTTCACTAACGAAAGAGCACTTCTACTTACGCTAGGGTGTCGAGCTTGTCTCGACACCCTAGCGTAAGCGCTCGCTGCCTAATTCTCAATTACCTTTAAAGCCACAGGCCGATCGGAGTCGATGCGGACGTCAATGACCGGCGAGGCGTGTCGTCTCGGTCGAAGGATGTGCGTATTGGCCAGGTGAACTCACGAGATAGACCTGCTCATTCGTGAGACGGGTTATCAGGAAATTGCTTCTATCAAGTAATCCGTCTATCCGCTGAACCGTATCGCGACAAACGTTCAACAGATCTGCCAGGTCGGCGCTGAGCTGATCTGCATGCTGGTGGGTCATGGAGTGCCTCAGTTTCTTACACTTCCGAGTTTGGTATGCGCGTTCTTTGAATCCACATAGACGGATATTGCTCATGGGACAAGAACCCTGCTGAGAACTCATGCATCCGGTAGCAGACTGCGCTTTACCAATCGCTATCTCACTCCTATTATAAGGTGAATTACGAAACGATCGTATCCTCCTTATGGCCGATTTAGGCTCGTGGACACATCCTTCGCTCAGACAATCCAGTCGATGTCGACGTGCGCTTGGACCGATCTCCGTATTGACATCATTCAACAGCGTCGCGCTGAACCAGAAGCAGGCAAACGTCGTCCTTAAGCACCCCGCCGGAAAACTTCCGAGCCGCTTCCAGGATCGTCTTCCCGGTGTCGTGGGGCGTTCCTACGCCCGCCGCATGCCGGGAGACGTCCATCAAATTGTCGCTTCCAAAGAAGACATTGCCCTGCCTGGCCTCCGTGATCCCGTCAGTCGTCAGGATGAAAGTGTCGCCATGCTCCAGAACCAGATCCGTGGACGTATACGACGCCTTCCGTTCGACGCCAAGCATCAGTCCCGAAACCTCCACTTCCTCAACGGCGCCGGTGCCACGGAGTATTAACGGTCGCTCCGCCCCGGCTGATACCACCTGTACCGCCCCCGTAACCGGATTCACTACCGCAAGGGCAAGCACGATAAGGGAGTAACCGCCGTCGTCATCATCATCTTTATGGAAATCGCAAATAAACTCATTCAGCCGGCGCACCGTTTCGGTTGGGCTAGCGTAATCGTGCGCAAATGCGCGGAGGGCGAACGTAGCCTCTACCGTTCGCGTGGCCGCTTTAAGACCCTTGCCGGTCACGTCCCCCACCACCAGCATAACCGACCCATTCGGAAGCCGGAATGCGTCGAAGAAATCCCCGCCCACAAGCACGTCGTTCTCCGCGGGTTCATAAAATGCGGCAACCGTAAGTCCTGGGAACAACTTCTCCGGCTGCTGCCATAGCATCGAATACTGCAGCGCCTCGGCAATTCCGCGATTGCGCTCGCTCTCCAGTGTCAGCGCCAAGTCGTCGGACTTCTGCGCGGTCACGTCCACCATCACGCAGCGTCGCTTTACGATAGCCCCGTCTATGCCCCGTTCCACAGTCATGATGTTGCGCAGCCATATTTCCGAACCGTTAGCCGCGGTCACCCGGAAGACATACTCAAGGTCCTCACCAATCTCCGCCGCCACATCGAACGCTGCCGATGCCACCGCAAAGTCGTCGGCATGGATCACCTTCTTCCAGAAGCCATCCTCGTTCCACCGCTCAATGGAATAGCCCAGGAACGCCTTGGCGCCATCGCTCACGAATGTAAACTCACCTGTCAGCGCGTCAATTTCACAAACGATCGCGTCCAATCCGTGAACGAGACTTCGCAGTCGAAGTTCCGAGCCCAATGCGATTTCAGCCAGGGTCTGTTGATGGATGGCGCTCACCACAAGTTGCTCGTTGATATGCCGCAATTCACCGTCTTGGACTTGGGCTCGCGTCTGGCTTGTCTCATCCATGACCATCGGCGTGGTATTATCGCTCACCTGAACCACCAGGCCGTCCGCCCGATTGCCTGCCGAGAGCCCCCAGACCATGTAGGATCTGTATCTTTGCAAGTGGTCGGGATCGGAGTATTGCATCTGATTGACAACGCCGCTCCTCTCTCCGCCGTACACACCGTTCAAAAGGGTGAGTACGTCATGGGCGTCTCCTCCGGTGATAGCCTCGGCGATGGGGTATCCAATGATCTCCTCGGCACTCTTGCCCTGGAGGTGGCAAAAGGCTTCGTTGACGTACACTAGCCTGTGTGTCGGCCCCTCGGTCGTCGCCATCGCCACTGGGAAGTTCTCGATTTCGCTCAACGGTGTATTCATGTTTTTCGATCCGGCGTGCCTGTAATGAGATGTCGATATTGCGCGAGCCGATCGCCTATCACCATGCCGCTGCCGGTGATCTCATACTCGCGAATGTCCTTGCTGTGGTTTCCGCCCCTCATCTTGACAACGGTTGCGATTTTGCGAAGCTGGCTCTCTATTTCCACATACCGAAGTAAAACGATGTCGTCCGTCAGGAAGGAGATGCCATGCGGGGTGAACTGCATATCCGTGAAAGACGTCACCACCTCCACCGTCGTCATGATGGTCACGCCGATGCCCGTCAGTGCTCCAATCATACGATAGAGCGACTCGCGAAAGTCCTGCCGGAACGCGGGAGCCAGGGCCATTTCGAACCCGTTCATAGAGTCGATCACGAGGCGTTCCGCCCCAATCGCCTTGATGGCGTCGAGGATCTCACGAAGCGTTTCATCCACCGATAGGTCGAGTGGTCGCAGATAGATCACCCTGAGCTTGTTACCGTCGATATCGCTCTGCAGTCCCATCCCAAGCTGCTCAGACCTGGCAAGATATTCTTCAGGTAGCTCCTCGAAGATCGCGATGACGCCGGACTGGCCCCGTTTCAATCCCTCGGTAATGAACTGCGTCGCAAGGACCGACTTGCCGGAACCGGAGGGCCCCGCCACAATGACCGAGTCCCCGGTGGGAATCCCGCCTCCCATCATTTCGTCGACGCCCACGACGCCCGTCGAAAGCCGGGGCGCGTTCTGACGGCGCGGGTGCTTACTGGCCAGGCTAAAGGTGCGAGGAAAAACCTGTAGACCGTCATCCGTGATTCGGAACGTGTGCAGTCCCGGCAAAGGGGCAGCCCCACGCATTTTTATGACCTGCAGCTTGCGGACGATGGAGTTGCGCTCGGCGCTTTGCGAAAGCCAAATGAGGCCATCCGCCACGGTGAACACAGGGTTGTCGCGCAACTCTTCTATAACGTATTCGCCGATAAGAAAAGTCGTCGCCTGCCACGTCGTCAGGTGTAGGGCAAGCCTCTGCACGAACGTCTGGAGTTCTTCCTCCACCGATCCCGATCCCGACTTCCTTCGCAGCACAGTCCGGAAAGAATCCACCACGACGATACTCGGATTGCTGGCCTCGACTTCGCGGACAATGCGCTGTAACACGGCATTCAAGTCACCGCCCAGGACTTCGTCGCTGAGATTGATAAAACGGATGTCGCGTTCTAGTTTATCGGCCTCGAAGAAGGTGTAATTCTGCTGGTAGCGCAGCATCTTTATTGCGGGTTCGCCAAGCACCGTGAAATACAAGGCGGGCCGCGTGGTCGATGCGTTTGCAAAAACCATCTGGTGAGCAAGAGTTGTCTTGCCCGATCCGGGCGCGCCCGCAATCACATTGAAGGAATACTCCGGAAGCCCGCCGCCAAGCACGACGTCGAGATCGGGTATCCCCGTGGGAAGTGTCTTGACCTTCACCTTGCCGACAGAATCCACAGGCCGTGGCGACCCAATTGACTGGCTATCCATTGCTTTCTCCCTGCTCTCCCGCTATGTCCGTTAGTCGAATTGACCAGCCGTCGCCGCCAGGTGTGTTGGTCGGAACCGCATCGGGCCAGGCGCTCCGCAACATACGGGCGGTTAACATTCGCCCGATAAACGTATCCAACAATTCAATGAGCCGGGCCAAGAGAGCCACGAATCCGTCCTGCATCGGCTCCGGTGTGCTGAGGTCTTCAAAGCCGGCGATCTCTCCATTGTCGGAGACTCGAATTGCGGCCAACCAGGGAAAGTCGCGAACGGCAAGCGACAAGGCCCGCTTGAGGAGTGTGCTGTAGCCCTCTGTGCCAAGGCGAGCGGAAAGGTGAACACTCATTTTCTTGAATGTCTTCACCACCGCGCTTTTCAATTCTGCTGACTCAGGATCTACACCAAGCTCAGTTGATAAAATGAGTTTGGCGAAATCCGTCGTCGGTATATCCAGTCCCATTCTGCTATGTCGACCTCGCGAAAAGAAGTCAGTTTCGTTATCCACAGTACAAATCACTCCGAGTGACGGACGATCGTACTAATAGAGCTGTTAAAAGGAAAGACGTTTGATGAGATCTCAACCGCGCGAGCACACTACACACGGATCGTACTAGACCTGCGGACGACGGGGATGTCGAGCGGCGAACGCCTGGGCAAGTCTAACGTTGGTTGTATCCGGAGTGTACCCGAAATTGCGAAAAACACGGAGCTTCCACGACCTTGTCGCACGAACTCACCAACAACGTCGCTTGCGTGCGGTCTGGTTCCCCATATTAGGTCTCCCCTCTTTCCGCGTGGAAAAAACAAATAGAACATATGTTCACAGATTATCGTATACTTAAGTATGGCCCAACCCAGAACATACACGCACCGGCCACGTCGACGTGGCCGGTACCGTGGAATAGCGCTCTCACGCCCCCAAGAGGCAGAGCACAGTGTCGATGGCCCCTCTCCTGCGACAGCGGGAGGGGGGGTGGCGAAGCCGGGGGGAGGGTAACGACAACGGAACCGAATAATCTTGATCAAATGCTGCGCAACAATCAACTTTTCAAGCTGGGGACCACAACATCCTCAGTCCTGGGAACGAACAAGGCGGGCATGTCCTATCCGCCGCACCCCATTATTGGGGTCGCGAGCCGACGAGCGGGGGCGGGACCGAGCCCCGTCTCGAAGATGACCGACCGCAACGACAAATTAGGCCGGCCCGCGCGATCTACGATCACGCGACACCGACCTAACATAACGCACCATGTCAACCACCGTCCGGAGGACGATCTCCATGGCAGCCCAGCACTTCAGTGCTGGGGCTCGACGGCAACGCCGGTCCGCGCCTACCTATTCAGCCACTTGCGGCCGTCGCGCTCGACGAGGTCGCACGACGAGTGCGGGCCCCAGGAGCCGGCGTAGTACGGGTCGATCTCCGTAGCGCCGGACTTCGACCATGCCTCGGTGATCGGCGTGATCAGGCCCCACTCGGCCTCAACCTCGTCGTCTCGGGTGAAGAGCGACGCGTCCCCGATCATGGCGTCCATCAGAAGCCGCTCATACGCATCGTGGATGCGCGAGCCAAAGCTCGTGCCGTAGGTGAAGTTCATATCGACCGACTTTACGCGAGTCTGCACGCCCGGCGGCTTCGCCCCAAGGCGCATCGTAATGCCTTCGTTGGGCTGAACGCGAATGGTGATGACGTTGGGCTCAATGCCGTCCTTGGTGCTGGACATCTGCTTCAGAAGGATCGGCGGGATGTCCTTGAAGACGATGTTGACCTCCGTCACGCGCTGCTCCATGCGCTTGCCGGCGCGGACGTAGAACGGAACGCCGGACCAGCGCCAGTTCTGCAGCTCCAGCCTGAGCGCGACAAACGTGTCCGTCGTGCTATCGCCCGGGACGTTCGGTTCGCTCCGGTAGCCGGGGACATCCTTGCCCTCGACCCGGCCGGCGACGTACTGCCCACGCACGATATTCTTCTCGATGTCGTCGCCCTTGATCGGCTTGATCGCGCGCAGCGCCTTGACCTTCTCGTCGCGCAGATCGCCCGCCGTCAGAGAGTTCGGCGGCTCCATCGCAACCAGGGCGAGCATCTGCAGCGCATGGCTCTGCACCATGTCGCGCAGTTCGCCCGCCTTGTCGAAGTACCCGGCGCGCTGCTCGACACCAACCGTCTCCGCGACCGTCACCTGCACATTGTCAATATACTTGCTGTTCCAGAGCGGCTCGAACAGGGCGTTGGCGAACCTAAAGACGAAGATGTTCTGCACCGTCTCCTTGCCCAGGTAATGGTCGATGCGGTAGATCTGGTCCTCGTCAAAGACACTCTTGAGATCGGTATTGAGCTTGCGGGCGCTTTCCAGATCGGACCCAAACGGCTTCTCGACAATGATGCGAACGAACGGCGAATCCGCCGTGTCGCGCTTGGCAAGGCCGGCATCGCCTAGCTGATGGATGACCGTGGCGTACGTCGACGGAGGTGTCGCCAGGTAGAACAGGCGATTGCCGCCCGTGCCCTCGGTTTCGTCGAGCTTGTCCAGGCGCTCCTTGAGCCACTCAAAACCCTTTGCGTTGTCGAAGTCGGAACGATGGAAGACGATCCGGTGACAGAACTTCGCCCAGGCCGCCTGATGGTCCTTCCAGAGATCCGGCGCGAACTCTTCCAGCGACTGCTTCACCTCTTCGCGATAGGTGTGGTCGGAGAACTCGCGGCGCGCGAAGCCGATGATCTTCACGTTTTCCGGCAGCAACCCCTGCGCGTCGATACTGAACAACGCCGGCAGAAGCTTGCGATGACAGAGGTCACCGGTCGCGCCAAAGATGATGATATTGCACGGCGGCAAGGGCCGGTCGGTCAACACCGACGCCGGCGTGTCGGCGGATGGCTTGGTTGGCATGAAATCTCCTTGACCTCTCCTCCCCCACTTTCCGAGGGAACCGGACCGACAGCGCCGCTAGCGATGTCGATCTCTGGAGAGTATGTTATGCGCCGATCTTCGACGCGGCGGACGAAGCCGAATCGCCCGGCTGGATCTGATCCGCGGTGCTGGCCGACGTGCCGCTGTAGACAGTCGACGAACCCGATCCGGTGGCGTCCTCGACGCTGCCCTCTTCCTTCTTGATCGCGTGCCCGCCGAACTCCGCGCGCAGGCTGGCGATGACCTTCGCCGCGAAGTTCTCCGGCTGACGCGAATGGAACCGCTCGAAGAGCGACGCCGTAATGACCGGCGCCGGCACGTTGTGGTCGATGGCCTCCTGGATCGTCCAGCGCCCCTCGCCCGAGTCCTCGACATACCCGCGAACATGCTCCAGGTTCGTGTCGTCCTTGAACGCCAGGACCAGCAGATCCAGCAGCCACGACCGCACGACGCTGCCAAACCGCCACGACGATGCAATGGCCGTCAGGTCAAGCTTGTACTCGCTCGCGTGCAGGATATCGAAGCCCTCGCCGTACGCCTGCAGCATGCCGTACTCGATGCCGTTGTGGACCATCTTGACGTAATGCCCGCTGCCCGATGCCCCCGTGTAGACATACCCGTCGACAGGCGCCAGCGTCTTGAAGATCGGCTCCGCCGTCGTCGCCGCGCCCTCAGGACCGCCGTACATCAGGCAGTATCCTTCCTTCAGTCCCCAGATGCCGCCCGACGTGCCGCAATCGATGAAGTCGATCCCGGCCTCCTCAAGCATCTTGCCACGTCGCACCGAGTCTTTGAAGTAGGAATTGCCGCCGTCGATGATAATATCGCCCTTCGACAAGTTCGCCTGCAGCGTCGCAATGGTATCGTCAACCGGCTTACCCTGCGGCACCATGATCCAGA
>Ga0070658_10002500_pt1 | contig 15359 bp, 10 predicted proteins | sample KBSC13metaG_FD_64664 | JGI IMG/M metagenome (GOLD analysis project Ga0070658, IMG submission 64664) | Corn rhizosphere microbial communities from Kellogg Biological Station, Michigan, USA - KBS C1-3 metaG | ecosystem: Host-associated > Plants > Roots > Rhizosphere > Soil ...
TCGAGTGCAAGGCTGCTGGCCTGATTCCAGATCTTATAGGCGCCGTCCGACTGGACATCGACCCACCAGCGCTGGTTCGTTCCATGGTCCCACGTCCACATATCCGCATGGGTGCCATTGGTCGTATTGCCGCCAGGGTCTTCGAGCGGTTCTCCGGTGGATTCGCTGATGATGTTCCAGGAAGTGTCCGAGTTCTGTGAGAAGTCCCAGAGCTGGTTCTGGCCGTTGTTGAGGCCCCACAGGACGACCGTCCCGGGTGTTCCGAAGTTGCCGCCGCTGTCGATGGCGATGCCGTTGAGCGAGTTGGTGATGACGTGGCGCCCCCAGATGCTGCTGGGCATCGACACAGGCGTGTACTGGAGCCACGCGGCTCCGTCACAGGCGGCATTGGTGATCATCGAGCCGTTATTGGGCGTCTGCTGGCTGAAGTTGCCCCAGCAGATATTGAGGTCGGTGCGTCGATGGCTCATGATCGCGTTTGCGTTGAGCGTCATCCAGCTCAGGTAGGTGCCCCACATCCGGTTATCGCGGCAGAAGTGGCCGATGCCGCGGGCAAACTCATCGGACCAGGTGTTGGTGCCGCCCCCGGTGATCACGCCGCTGTTGTACATGTTGTTCTTGGCGTAGTCGATGGACCGCTTGGCGTCGTTGTAGTACATGACGTTGCCGGTGATCTGGTACAGAAGGTTGGCATAGTCGACAAAGGTGCCGACGCTGTAGAGCGCAGTGCTGGCGTCGACATTGTTGCTGCGGTCGATGCTGGTATAGACCTGGCCGGTGGTGGTGTTGTAGAGATGGCTTCGCACCCAGGCGTAGATCTGGGTCGCTCGGTCCAAATACCATTGATCGTGATTGCCCTGGTAGATGTAGCACGCCGCCTTGCCGAGACTGTCGTTGGAGAGAACGTTTTTGTTGATAGGCTGACCGGCCGGTGTCATATTAGGCTGCTGCTCCCAGATGCCCCCGCCGTTATATTGAGTGTCCCAGCCGCGCGCCCAGGCCATGTCGAAGCAGGCCGTACGGGCCTGCGTCAGCAGGTTCGCGTTGCCGGTTGCTCGGTAGCCGCGCGCCAGCATGATGGCCATCCAGCCGATGTCGTCGTTCCAGCCGTCCCAGGTGTAGCCTGGCGGAAACTTCTGAAGGAACGTGGTGCAGAGAGTGTTGACCAGCGCCTGATGAGCAGAACTGCCAGTGCGCTCGTACGCATCCTCGGCCACCATAATGTCGAGGGCGCCGGTCCAGCCACCGTCGACATTGCCGTTGTTGAGCGCCGACTTGTAATAGCTGCCACTCACGAGAAAAGAATTGTTAAAGCCGTTGAACATCGTGTCGGCATCGCCTGACCCAATCGCCGACGCTCCTTGTGGCAATCCTAAAACACCGACGGCAAGCAGCGCCGCGAACACAGCCCCAAGTGCGGCCTTACCGTTCCTCAATTGCAAACCGTGTTTCATCATGTGATACTCCTTTGTTGAACTGCAATGATAGTAATAGTCCGATCTTCTGCTGTTGGAACTACATGCAGGCATCGACGCCTTCTCTTGCGGACACGTGAGGACGCGACCCGGCCCTGTCCGTCGCGATAACGAATTTCGGACCGAAACGGGTACCGTCGGTGGAGGCTTCCGGACCCGTCGTCGACCATTCGACGACGGGCCCACGCTGTCGGGGGATACGCTTTGTCAGCCTGACCGTTTTGCCTACGAACTCAGGCGAGGTTTCCGCATTAACCGGGATACAGGTTATCGCCAACGACGAAGGTCAGAGTTACCGGCGAGGCCAGTTTCTCCGGAGGTGTCTGCGTCGGAGCCGTGCCGCCCGCGACCCAGGAGACGGAGGACACGTTCAGGAATTTCACGTGACCGTCGGAGGCGAGGTAGTTGGTTGCCCGGCTGGTTGAATTGTCGTGCCACTTGGCAAGCCGCGCGGCGTTGTCGGTGTTCCAGTCCGAGTTACCAGCCCAGTTCGTCTCGCCCACAAGCGTCACCGAGGGATTCGAATGGGCGGCGTTTGTGTCGGGTGCATACGGATTGGGGCCGCGGAGGAACGGATCGCTCTCGTACAGAAGCACCGTCGACGCCGGCCCGGCGAAGAGGTCGAGCTTCGCTCCCTTGGCGACCGGCCCCCACAAGTCGTCGTTCCAGATCGCGTAGTTCATGGCATACGAGACCTTGGGACTCGGACTGCTGTCGTCGGGGCACGCGAAGGTTCCGACTGATTTCACATAAGGATAGATGACGTTGGCCCAGCCGCCGACGTAGTGATTATTGGCTGTAACGGCATGAACCGATGGAAAGCGCTCGTTGTTGTCTTGAACGTACTGCATGAAGGCGATGCCGAGCTGCTTCATGTTCGACGCGCAACTGGACTGACGGGCCTTCTCGCGAGCCTTCGCGAATACAGGGAAGAGGATCGCCGCGAGAATCGCTATGATGGCTATGACGACGAGCAGCTCGATCAAAGTAAATCCGCGGTTCTTATTACTTCTAAGTTGCATAATTATGATACCTTTCGACAAAATGGGCCTTCCGAAGTCACTGGGGGTGACTCCGACTTCGGAAGGCAATAAGCGAGAAGCTATTTGACACTAAAGGTGGCCGCGTAAGTGCCGAACTGGCCGCTGGTGACCGACGTGCCGGCAGCCGTCGACTGAGAAGCGGGCGTGGTCTGATCGGTGGTTGGCGTAGGCGCGTTCAGTCCCGCCGATATGTGCGTACCGTGTATCCACTTGACATGGCCGTCGGATAACAGCCAGTTGGCATTGTCCGTGTGGCGCGGGTGGTTATTTCCGCCGGCGTCCGCGTTGCCCGCCATAGTGCCGACTGCATTGTCCGTGCCGAGGCTGCAGTTGCCAAGATTGCACATCTGACCAACGGTTCCGTTCCATGGCAGACCATCTGCGATGGGCGACTGAGTCTCGTTCGGCGTCGACGGATGCTGGGTATATCCGCTGGACCAGCACATCACTTCGTCAAGCAGAACGGTTTGAGTTGGCGACGTAAAGTCAGCCAGGCTTGCCGCGGCGCCAGGCACTACGCCGGTACCGCCAGTGGCGATGTTCTGGTTATAGCCGTAGCTAAAATCCTCATAGCTATCGTCTGGACAGATGTAGACACCGTCGCTCTTGATGTAAGGGTAGATCTCGCCGGCCCAGCCGGTTCCCTGGCCGTAGTTGCGAACGTCGGTCGAGGGGGCAGTGCCGCAAGGGTACTTCTCGTCCGCGTCCTGGGTGTACTGAGCGAACCCGAGGCCGAGTTGCTTTAGGTTCGACGCACAGCTAATTTGGCGCGCTTTTTCGCGAGCCTTGGCGAATACCGGGAATAGAATGGCGGCAAGTATCGCAATTATTGCGATTACAACTAGCAACTCGATAAGAGTAAATGCTGATTTCGTTGTATGAGACTTCATAAATGTCTTTCTCCTTAGTTATATGCTCGCTTGGAGCCTGGTATGGATTAGTTCGTCCACTCAGGTTAGTGTGCAGCCAGTGTATCATGAATTGGTACCAATGTCAACACATATTTGCACCATAACTATTTAATCTTTTTTAGGTACCAATAAATTAAACCAAAAGTGGAACCAACACAAAAGGACTGGTGCACATATTTGAGCTTCTTGGTTGGTACCTATAGCGCTGTACTTGATCTGCCAGCGCCTAATATATCGCTGAACTGGTGTCGTAGCCCTCCAGATATCAGATGGAATATACTCCATTTCTAATGAGGCCGGTCGGGCCTTCGTCAAGCACGATGCCAGGACGGTCGACTTGACCCGATCGATCTCACCTCACAGTGAAGTGGTACCAAGCGAAATAGGCGGGCCTACACTGGTACCATTTGTTCGATAAAGAGTGGACAATTTCAGTTGAGCCAGCTTCTCGATAGTTAGACGTCGGGGCGACATCGACGGCGTGAGACTGGGGATGTGGTACCAAATCAACCATACTGCTATGTGTACCGGGTTTGGCTCATCGGCGTGGTTCACTTTTGAGGGCAGAACCATGTGCCATTCGGCAGCGATGCAAAGAGGCGATACGATGGGGTCATTCGCGATGGTATTATAGAAGTAGGTGTCACGAAAAGGTAGTCGAAAATAGATCCGACGGCAGCAATGAGATCACAGGAACGCGAACTTTTGTCCCCGGCAACTCAGGTGTCACGGTCGCGAACGTCGCAGCGTGTTGTCGACGCCATCTCCGAACGAATACGGTCGGGGGTGTATGCGCCGGGCGATCAACTTCCGACGGAGCGAGCATTGGCGGCAGACCTTCGGGTTCACCGGCGGGCAGTCCGCACGGCTATCGACCAGATGGTCGGCGCCGGACTCGTGACGCGTCGCCCACACTGCCGCGCGACGGTGGGAGAGGCAACACCGACGGTCGATAGAACCGATGACCGGAAACCGGCGGGGCCGCGGATCTCGACGTCGAGCTTGGTCGCGCTAATCATGTGGCATGGCGGCGGTCCGCTTGAGCACGCGGGGACGTCTCAGCAGCGAATTTTTTGGGGGATGAACCAGGCACTGATGAAGCTGGGCTACCACGCCGTCTTCCTCGACCTCGGTCTTGAACATCCCGGATCCGAAGCCGAGAACGCCGTGCGGGAGGCTGCTCATCTTAGATATGTTTTGGAGCAGGGTTTCGGCGGGGCGGTGTTTTACCCGTACGCCTATCGAAGCAATGCGGAGTTGGTGCAGGAACTGGCCGAGAGAGTTCCCATCGTCTTGCTCGACCGCAAGATCGCCGGAGCGAACGTCGACTTCGTCGGGCTCGAAAATAGGCAGTCGATGTTCGACGTCACCAACCATCTGCTCTCAATGGGCCACCGTCGAATTGCCCACATCACCCGTACGGAGCCGATCAATTCCGTCATCGACAGAGTCCAGGGTTTTGTCGACGCCATGCGAACGCAAGAGGGCCCGGACGTCGTCGAAACAGTCATCACGCTGCCAAATTATCGGGACCATCGTGAATGGATCGTTGCCGACGCCATCTTCCGCCTCCCCGTCGACCAACGCCCGACGGCGGCCGCATGCTTCACGGACTATCAAGCGGTAAGCTTAGCCGCACACCTGGAGAAACTCGGACTGTCGATACCGGGCGATGTCGCGTTGACCGGCTTCGACAACATCGTCCCCGCCATCCCGAGCGGCCTCGGCCTCACGACGATCGCGCAGCCGTATGAAGACATGGGCTCCAAGGCCATTGAACTCCTGATGCGCCGCATCAACAATCCCTCAGCGCCACCTCTGTCGGTCGAACTACCCGGTCAGTTGATCGTCAGGGCCAGCAGCGCTCCGTAGCCGCGTAACGTCTTCCCCAATGCCAAACAACGTTGCCCTGCGACTCGGCTGGACCCAGTCGGGCACCGTACGAGTCAAGTCGATGACGCGACATGCACCGCTGCGATTGGGCCCGCCAAAGCCAACGATGCCGCGAGTGGAATAGGCCGACATCCGAAAGCGTTGAAAGACTACATTTCCTAGCCCTTAACGGCTCCCGCAGTGAGTCCCGCGACAAATTCCTTTTGGAGCGCAACGAACATGATGGCGACCGGCAGGACGCCGATCAGCGTACCCGCCATCATCATTTCATAGTGCGAACTGTACATTCCAATGAGTTGGTTGAGGCCGATCGGAATTGTAAAGAGATTGTCGTGATGAAGGATGATCTGCGGCGAGAGGAAGTTATTCCATGCGCCATGAAACTCATGAGACAAAATGCGCCTATCATGGGCCTTGAAATATTGGCATCACTATGTCCCAGTAGATTCGAAACTCGGAACAACCGTCCAGTCGCGCCGCCTGAAGAAATTCGTCGGGAAGTTGAAGCCTCGACTGACGGAATAGGAAGATTCCGAACATGCTCACCATGCCCGGCACAATCAAACCCGAGTACTTGTCAACCTTATCCGTACTGTTACTTTGGCGTAAGCACTACTAGTATCGCGGCGGGGCTGTCGACTCTCTCACGATGAGTTCTGTCTTAAACGCCTTGCGATATCGAACCGGCGACTCGTTCCGAATCTGATTGAGCAGCATTTCCGTGGCCATGATCCCCATCTCACCCAGTGGTTGACGCACTGTTGTAAGCCTGGGCGTGCAAAATGAGGCTTCTCGGGTGTCATCGACTCCAACGATGGAAATGTCGCCAGGGACGTCAACGCCGCGCTCGATCAAACGCTCCAGCGAGAGCACGGCTATCAGATCGTTCGTGCAGACGATCGCCGTTGGCCGGCGGTCCTTGGGCATGTCGAGGATCTGATCGACGCGTTCGTGTGCGGATTCCCGTTCGAAATCTCCTGGGAGAGAAAGCGAGGGATCATGTGAAATCCTCGCATTCTGAAACGCCTCCTCATATCCCTGTTGACGCCGCGGGACACACCTCGCGCCTCGCGACCCGCAAAACATGGCAATCCGTCGATGTCCTATTCCGATCAGGTACTCCGTTAACACACGACCGACGGCGACGTCGTCGATGTATACGGCCGATACCCGGCGATCGTCGTCGTCGATGACCACCGTGGGAGTGCCGGTCTGCGCTAGGGCCTCGACGATGTCGAGCTCTACACGCGGGCTGATAAGTATCAGGCCGTCCGTTCTCCCGTCCTGAAACAGCGGCAGGCTGGACCGCGCGTCGACCCAGTCATGGCCTGTGTACAACGTCGTGTTCTGGTGTTCGCGAAGCGCCACCCGCATAATGCCGTCGAGAAGCGGTGCATAGTAGGGATTGAGGATCGGCGAATCGACATTATAGGGAAAAACCACGCCAAGTGAGTTCATCCTCTTGGACGACAATCCACGCGCAATGGCACTTGGTCGATAGTTCAGCTCCTCAATAGCCTTCAGCACACGCTCACGCGTCTCCGCCCCAATCATCGACTTGTTGTTCAGAACATACGATACGGTGGCGGGAGACACGCCGCATACCTTCGCGATATCTTTCATTGTGGGGTTCTTACCGACCATTCTTCAAAATCTTCCTCGCACTATTATACCACCGACCGCAGGCGGGTCTCTCTGTTGAACCGATTAAACGACCCGCGAGCTCCCGGCTAATGCCCAATAAATTGGCAAAACTCGCTACTTAATCGATTAAACTCTTTAATTTCATATACTATAATTAACCTATAGAGGACGATATTAGTATGTCGAACATATTCTTTAACGCGCAGCACTCACCTATTGGCGCTTTCGCAAGTTTTACTCTCGGCTTCCCGGGGCCGAAGGGAGGATTGGGACTGGAGCTTGGGAAGCCTGCCGACCAGGACGTATACATAGGAATCCAAGCCGACGACAGCAACGTCTATCGTACACTCCCGTTCCACACGGTGGATATCGGTGATTCTGAAGCCCGGCGCTTCGACATTCTCGCCGAACAGGATCACGCCGGCAGCGGAAAGCAACCAATCAAGCTGGTTCCTTTCAATTCGTCCGATATAGTACGAGAGTATAGCCTGGGAATGGATACGTGGCGAGCAGGCGGCCTCGCGTTTCGCATATACACACCAATGCAATTGGTGCCGGATCCCGAAAACGCAGTGGGGGAGCAACTTCGTCAAGCCCTCGTACCGGCTCTTCTCGTCGAAATGAGGATCGACAGCACCGGTGGCCGAACGACTCGCCGTGCCTTTTTTGGCTATCGAGGAAACGATCCCTACACCGGGATGCGCAAGCTTGACGACACCGCCGAAGGCTTGGCCGGCGTTGGACAGGCTCGACATACCGCCATAGCCAGTCGTGATCCGGGAGTTTGGTCCGCACTTGGCTTCACGATCGAGGACATCCTCTCAATTGATGCCAACGGCGAGACGGCATTCGGACTCGGGAATGTGGGCGCACTGTGTGTCGACGTCCCCGCGGGCGAGGTTCGAACGTACGTGGCTCGTTACGGCGGCGAGGAGTTTGTGGTCATTGCGCCTGAAACCGATCGCGAGGAGCGGTCGCGCTGGCAGAGCGTTTGCGGTGTGCGCTCGAAAGTCAGCCCTGGCCGCTTCGTCAGGTGACGGCGAGCATTGGAGTGTCGACGACAACCTTAACGACAAAATCGACCTCGGAGCTCATTGCCGAGGCCGACCAAGGGCTGTATCGATCGAAGCACGGAGGCCGCAACCAGGTGACGCATTTTGCGTCGATGGAAGTCGGCCTCACCGAAGAGGTGGAGGCCGACGACAAGATCAGCAGTGCTTCAATCTAAGACAGCCACGTTAAGAGCTCAGGTTGGCTTGCGGCGATTGGGACCGCAGGCCATTTTGCTCTACGGATAGTACGGCGTGTAGGTTATAGCAGAGCACTTGAGATAGCGAGCGCCATCGGAGGTATTCCAGGTAGTCTTATCCGGCGCGCCAGGCCAGTCGCCGCCGATTGCGGTATTCACTATCACGTGTATTCCAATTTTGCCGTCTATTGCATACCAAGCGGTTCCGGTAAACGTGCCATCGATATAATAGTCAATCCGGTCCGGCATCCACACGAACTCATACGTGTGATAATTGCCGGCGTAATTCCCCGACCGGTTCCACTGCGTAAGATTGTTGTGCCAATCATGGAAGGTCTGAAAAACCTGACTGTTGTTAAATGGAATCTCGGCCGCGTCCATTTCCGGGAGCCACGGAGAAAGGTTGCAGGCCCAGACGGCCGGAAGCAACCCTTTTCCCCATGGTAGATTGGCGGTGAACTTGTAAGAACCATATCCGTAAGTCGATACGGATTCAACTCGACCGGACCAGTAAGTTTTTCCATCGAAATAGGACTTTATTACCAGTGTCGATCCCTCATACCAAACGCACTTAGGCGTGTAGTATTCCCATTCATTATTGCTAGTATAGCGCTCGTTCAGATAGCGCCAATTACTAATGCTCTGGGTCGCTCCCCAGGAACTGGCGTGCGCCGCTGTCGTCCCTGTCACTGCCCAAGTCCCCAGTACTAGGCCGAGAGCCATAACTTCCAAACGGCCTTTGTTAGGAATACGCATCATGTCGATCTCCTTAAGCTTTTTCTAGTGGGAATGTTTGACACTTTATTGCAAATATGTCAAACAGACTTAAACAAGTCTTCGAACCATGAAATTCGATTGACAACACCTTCTCTCAGTAAGTACAACGTTGTATCATTCTAGCAGGCTCTTACCCATATGTCAATATGTCAAGAGATTCGCATAGTCGGATTCGGGTTGCTGTCTGTGAGAGGTCTTCGGTACAGGCGTCTACGAACTCGCTTGTACTGGTTGTTTCGAGGCAAGTTCGTCGATGTGTGTCACCCGATTTCGACCGGCTTCCTTCGACTTATAGAGGGCGGAGTCGGCCTGCGAAATCAACTGCGCGGTGTCTTCCGTAAGTGGTGAGCTTGTCGACACACCAAAGCTCGCGGTAACTTGACGCAACGGCCAGGAAGCGGCCTCGAGAGCGGCGCGGAAGCGTTCGGCGATCGTCACCGCGTTAGTTGCATCGGTTTCCGGGGCGATGATCACGAATTCCTCGCCCCCGTAGCGGGCGACTATGTCCGACGCCCTCGCTACTTCCGAGAGAATATTGGCCACGGACTTAAGGACCGCGTCGCCTTCGGGGTGTCCATAGGTGTCGTTATATTGTTTGAACTTATCGACGTCCAGCAGAATGATCGAGAATGGATCGCCTGTGCGACTCACCCGCTGCCACTGGCGATGCAGTTCGTCCCGGAATGCGCGGTTGTTTTTGATCCCCGTGAGCCCGTCGGTGGTGGCCAGCGTGGCGAGGTGCTCATTCGCCTCGGACAGATCTTTTTGCGTCTTGGTTAGCTCATCATTTTGCGCTTCCAATTCGATTTGCATCGACTGCAGTTCCTGATTCTGGGCCGCGATTTCGATCTGGGTTTCGTTTAGACGCTGGTTTGACTCAGTCAAGGCCGCTGTCCGTTCGACGACCTTGACCTCAAGCTCGCGATTCCGCAGTGCGATCGCTCGCATTCGCCACAATACCACTCCATAGAGAGCTGAGATGACGAGTATCGATACCAGTACGCGCCACCAAAGTGTCTGGTAGAAATGCGGCTGGATCTCGAAAGCGAGTGACGCCCCCTCCGTATTCCAGACGTTGTCCTCGTTACACGCGACAACGCGAAATCGATATCGACCTGGAGGAAGGTTTGTGTAATTCACCGTGCGGCGGGTTCCGGCATCGGTCCAGTTCGACTCAAATCCATCCAGGCGGTATCGGAAAGTAACCTTCTCGGGCTGCACAAAGCTGAGACCGGAGTAGCGAACGAACAGCGTACCATTTCCTGGATGGACGACGGTCCGTGTAGCGACAGCAACCCGAGTCTGGTTGACAATGGCGTCGTCGACGACAACCGGCGGAGCGATGGGATTGCGGCGCATGTGTTCGGGGTCGACCATTGTAATACCGCGCGCGCCAACGAACCAGACTTTTCCGTCGCTTGTCTTTGCGGCCAGGGCGACACGAGGATAGGAGCGAATGCCGTCGGCAGAGGTATACACACGGGGCTTAAATCGAAATTGCTCGTGTCCACGCACCCGGGTCAATTCGTTCGCGCGTACGGCACAGACCCCGAAATAGCCGCCAACCCAAACGGTGCCATTCCGATCAACCGCTATCTGAAGAAGATCATGTGAGGGTAAACCATTTCGTTCGTTGTACAGTTCGGATGTGTGCCCGTCGGTTTCAGCCAGGCCATGGTCGGTAGCGAGCCACAATCGGCCTGGCTGGGAGGTATCCACGGACATTACATGCGTGCCCGCAGGTAGCCCGATGTCGACGATCCCTGCCCTACCATTCCAAACCTTGACCAGTCCGCTCGTGGTTGCGATCCACCGGACGCCGTTGGAATCGCTCTCGACATCGTAAACGACGGCGTCCTTAATCAGTTGCGTGACAAGAAGGGGCTTATGATCCCAGGTCACATGTAAGAACTCACCGTTCTCACCGTATACATCAACGCCAGTCCCCGATTCGATAAGCTTAACGGGAGAAAAGTTGAGTTCTCTGGTCTCCCATAACCCGCTGCGGAGACGCCCGATGTGCCGTTGACTCTTCTTGTCGTACCACCACGATATTAAATCCCCGTTGCTCTCCTGCAAGGCAGCCTTGGTCTCGAAGTCGGTGAGCTTCTTAGCAGGCCAACAGTCGCTTGCCGTTAGATCCCAAAGTCCACTACGAGTGCTGCAGAGCAAACTTCCTGTTCGACCGGGACTTAGACTATTGATGTCCGTTTCATCCCGCGGGCCGATCGAAATCGGCGTAACCGCGTTGTAAGCAAACCTATTTAGGGACGTACCGGTCGCGACCCATAGATTGCCCTCGTGGTCTTCAGCAATCGCGCTTACGTCATCGGTGGCAAGCCCATCGGCAACCCCAAAAGTTTCGAATCCGTGTTGACCAAGGCAGCCAACGCCGTGATTGGTTCCCATCCAAAGCCGTCCTTCTCTGTCCGTAAACAAGCAATGGATACTATTCGATGGGAGACCACTTGATATATCGTAATGAGTCCACTTACCTTTGCGCAATCGGAACAGACCGTTCGAATCGGTGGCACACCAGATGTCTCCGTCGACTGTTCGCTTTAAGGCTGTAAAGTCATTAATCCCCGGAGCGGGTGGATTGGAGAACGGCGTCGCACGGCCGTCGGGCGAAACGACATACAGTCCACCGTATATCGTCGATGCAAGGAGGGAATGCTCGTTGAGCGGTACTATTCCAGTCAAATACAGGCCGGACGCCGGGATTTCTGCTGCGCCGGCGGCGTTTTCACGGAGGATGATGTGGCGGTCGACATTGTGAAATCCAATCCATATCGAGCCGTCGGGACTCTCGCCCATGAACGTCGTTGCGTTCCATTCCTTGTAGCGATATCGACCCCGGAGAAACGCGCCATTTAGTAGCCTGCCATAGCCGCAGAACTCGGCGCCTACCCACAGCTCGCCTGTGTGAGATACGTAGAGTGACCGGATCGTGTCGTTTGTGAGCCCTGAAATGTTCTCGTGATTGAAAACCGTAAACGAAACGCCATCGAACCTGAGAAGTCCTTGCGTCGTGCCTATCCAAACAAAGCCGTCGGGAGTTTGAGCCAGCGACGTGATGTCGTAGCCCGGCATTCCGTCGCGGACACCCCAAGTGTCAAGACGGCACGCGGTGAGTGGCTTAGTAATTGGCAATGCAGCTACCGGAACGACGAATAGTAGCAACGACGCCAACACGAAAGTCCACGTCCAAGACGCGGTGGTTAAACGCGGAGTGCCGAGCTTTAAGATATCCATGCCTCGAAAGAACCTTGCGCCAATATCAATTGCCGATTAGCTGCTAGGCGCATCACTTTAATATCGGCCAAGCGTTCCACAATTTTGAGGGCAGAATCCGACAGGTTATGCTGTATCGCCCGGGATGAGGCTGAGGGGGAATGCCGTTATGGGAGGGGCGGGAACGCCTTCGATCTGCTTAACGAGTAGGCGGACTGCCTCCGAAGCAATCCGTTCCCACGGTACTGAAATGGTGGCGAGATGTCGAGCCGGGAGACGCCTTTCTAGCAGACCGTCAAAGCCAACAACTGCTAGTTCGTCGGGTATGCGGACACCTTCCTGAAGGCACGCTTTGATGAACTCGTACGCATAAAAGTCGTTCCAGCAACAAACGGCGGTGGGCTTGCCCGGCAGGGAAAGAACATCATTGAGAAGCTGATTCAGATGGTAACGCTTGAACGGCATCACCTGCGCCACACCACCGCGCGACGTTACCAATTTCTCAAATGTTTGCGAACGGGCGGTTATGGAGGCAAGAGGAATGTGCGACGTCAGGTAGACCATGTTCGTATGGCCGGCTTCCCACAGATACTCAACCATCATCGTCATACCCTGCATGTCATCGGCAACTAGGGAGGGCAGATTCGGTTGCAAGTCCGCGATGGCAACCGCCGGCAAATAACCGTCAGCGAGACACTCGACGACCGGATCATTGGGGGGAGCATAAACCACCAGACCGCTGATCTTTCCGTCAGACAAGATCATCTTGATTTCGTTTGGTGACCGTCCCTCGATGTCGCCATGCACGACAAAGTCGTAACGCAGCTCTTTGCAGGCGTCCATAATGCCCGTATACACCTCGGCCAAGAACGGGTCCCTCGGGCTGCTGTATTCATATCCGATATACAGCGCAATAGCCTTGACCTGCTGTGTCTTGAGCGATCGGGCAATCGCGTTGGGCCGATACCCCATTTCAGCAGCAATCTTGGTTACTTTTTCACGCGTCTCTTGCTTTATGCGAGACTTTGGGTAGTCTCTCAAGACCTGGGCGGCCGTTGTTATTGACACACCCGCCCTTTCCGCAACATCGCGCAACCTCGCTGGCATCCGCACTTTTCCTTCGATTATACAGACAGAAGATGAAATCCATTCTACCATAGGGATTTTGCGAATCATAGGCCTACATCGTTTTGGAGCGATAGATCTCCTCGGACCAGTCCCTTTACTGGTGCCTTAGGCCAACCCAAGCACAAATCCCAGTGCTTTTACGAGCAGCTATAAACGAACAAACTTTAAATTAAGCTGTATAATTACATTGATACAACGTTGTTACAATGATTAATTTACTAACTTAACTGATTAAGTTTAATTACAATGACGTATACCTTAATCAGCCCAGGCCACTTTATCTTCCGGAGGGCCTGTTGGGGAGGTCGATATGATTTCACGTATCTATTGGTGGGTCTCGGCGGCTTGCCTACTGTCAAACCTTTACGGCGCTTGCTGCCTTTACGCAAGTCCTGCCCCAAACAGCGCTATCGTCGACGACAATGCGCCTGGTTGGATTTGGAATACGGCCGCGGACTATTTCGACCCGGCACTATATGGAACTTCCGCTCACGCCTGCGGACCGGGCGGGTACGGAGCGTATACATTCAACGGTGTGGGAGTGTCCGTTTACGTCTACGAAGCAAGGAGTATTGCTGTAGACGAACGTCAGCACAAGATCGGCCGTCTCAAATTGTTGATCGATGGCACTGTGGCATCACTCGTTGCCGTGACGTCTACGGAGAGCATTTATGATGTCGAAGCCGTCAAGGTGGGTGGTCTGAAGCCAGGCAACCACGTTTTACAAGTCGAAGCCGATGGTGGTTGGGTGGTAATTGACTACCTCAGGATCACGTCGGCGGCGGCGCCGCCCGATGCAGAAGGCAGTTCTGCGGACGAGGCCCCGTCGGCAGCCAACGCGAGCAGATCGCAGGCTATTTCGGCGCCTCTCGGAGTACTTGCGTATTTGCCACAGGGCTCATACGAAATTTTGGCCAGATCCAATCTACTCGAATCGCTCGACATTCCCTTAAATATCACCGACGACGGCACTCAGGTCCAGGTCTATTCGATCAACCAGTCTGCGCGTCAACTCAATCAGCGCTTTCAAATCAGCCAGGTGAACCAGAACACTTATCGTATCTCGCCGATGAATCTGCCTTCAAAGGCGCTTACGTATTCCACATCAAGCGATGGACAGTCCGCTCCGGTGATCATATGGGGGTATCAACCGGTGCCGGCGGAGGAGTGGACGATACTGGAAGTGGGCCAAGGGACGTATCGTCTCACACCAGCGAGCTCACCCAACCTCGCGCTCAGCGTTAATAACGGCACTGTGACCGACGGCGTACGCGTCAATTTGACGGCCTGGACCGGCAGCCCGAGTCAGTTGTGGGTGATAAAGAAGAACTAGGTTGGTCGGCTGTTCCAATCGCACCTGAAGTCGACCACCTATCGATCACCAAACCAGAATCGCAGGCTTTTATGAAACCTAAAAGCCGCCGACCTTTACGACAGATCGGCGGCCGATTCGTTTTGATACAACCTCAATTATTAGACCAGGATTATTGACGCCGAAAGTCGCACCGGGGACAGATGCCGACTGAGAAAGTCGCCGACACGGAAGCGGGCAGCATTTGAAATGATGTGCTCCAGAGTTCGTTTGCCCTCAGTTAACGAAGAAATGAGGGCACTGGAGTTGCGAGTTACCGCGAGATACTTCCTACGAGATGCCAATATTGATATGGCATTATGGGTCGGCCGGGGCTCGAACCCGGAACCCCATCATTAAAAGTGATGTGCTCTACCATTGAGCTACCGACCCGAAGGACGCATTATTATAGCCGCGCCGATGGGCGAAAGTCAATTGTCGACGGCTGCTTGGTCAACCATGCCTCGTGTACTGGTACCAGCGCGGATTGTAGGACTTGGGCTTGACGGTGAATACCTCTTCGCTGGGAAGCGCTATCGCGGAGAGGAAGCCGCCCATGCCGCAGCCGGTGTCGATGCCGATGTAGTGCTTGGCTTTCGAGTGCGTGACTTTGGGCATGGGCGTGTGGCCGCGGATGACGCGTTGGGGCATGAC
>Ga0070658_10002501_pt1 | contig 15356 bp, 14 predicted proteins | sample KBSC13metaG_FD_64664 | JGI IMG/M metagenome (GOLD analysis project Ga0070658, IMG submission 64664) | Corn rhizosphere microbial communities from Kellogg Biological Station, Michigan, USA - KBS C1-3 metaG | ecosystem: Host-associated > Plants > Roots > Rhizosphere > Soil ...
CAGGAGGACAAGCACGTCGCCGCGCGCGTCGACCAGGCGGTGCTGCAGCTGCTGCAGGACCAGGCTGCCCTCGACCAGCTCCACGAGCTGGTCTCCGACGCCCTGCTGTCGGTGCGCGAGTCGCTCAAGGACGTCGACGGCGAGCTGCAGCACCGCCTGTCGGCCCTCGTGCTGCAGCTCGCGTCGCGGCTGTCCGAGGACGTGGAGTTCCGCCAGCGCGTCGAGCGGCTCGCGGAGTCGGTCGTGGGCCACGCCGTCGACAACTACGGCGACGAGCTGACCGGTCTCATCCGCACGCAGGTCGCGCGCTGGGACGCCTCCTCGGCGTCCCGTAGGATCGAGCTCGCGGTCGGCCGGGACCTGCAGTTCATCCGGCTCAACGGCACCGCAGTGGGGGCGCTCGCCGGCCTGACGATCCACGCCGCCACCGGGCTGCTCTCCTGACGTCCGCTCAGGTGAACACGCCCGACGCCTGACCCGAGCGGACGCAAGCAGTCAGGTGGGCTGGTAGCCGGGACGGCCCGCGGTGTTCCACTCCTCCCAGAGCTCGAAGAACTCTGGGCCGAAGGGGTCCTTGCCGCGCAGCGGCATCGACGCCCGCCGGATCGAGAAGTCCAGCGGTGCCAGGGCGACCGCCTTCTCGAACTGCTCCTCCGCGAGCTCGAGGTGCCCGTGGCGGTGCAGCCACGCCGCGAGCCGCCGCACCGTGCGGGCGAGACGCAGGTCCTCGTCGTCGACGGGGTCCTCGACCACCGGCGCCCCGCCGCCGCGCGCCCAGGCGCGCAGCGCGTCGTGGTGCCGGTCGGCGTCGACCTGCGTGAACTCGAGGAACTGGTCGTCGCCCGGCGCGATGGTCGGCGGCTTCACGACCCGTCCGTCCTCGTCCAGCCACACCGTCGACGGCACGTTGACGAGCCCGAACACGTCGGACAGCCGGTGCTCCGGGTCGACGACGGTCGGCAGGTCGGGCTGCAGCCACGGCCGCACGGCCTCGACGTCCTCGTCCATGGCGACCGTCACGATCTGCACGTCGTCGGCGAGCTCGTCGGCCAGCTTCTTCCAGCTGGGGAGCTCGTAGCGGCAGCCGCACCAGGTCGACCACGCGACGACGGCCGTCTTGCGCCCCGTACCCGTCAAGGCGACCTCATGGCCGTCGACGTCGCGCAACGTGACGGGGGGAGCGACCTGGCCCGTGACCGCGACGGACCCGCCCGGTGCGCCGAGCGCCGCCACGGTGGCGCCGTCGACGACGACCGAAGCGAGCGGCCGGCGCAGCGCCTCCGCCACGTCGGCCAACGACACCGGCGCTGCCAGACGCGCGGGAACGCACACCTCGCCGCGGCACAGGCCGACGTCCTTGAGCTCCCACCCGATGGCCTCGAGCAGGGCCTCCGGCGTGAGCAGCAGCCCGTCCGAGTCCACCGTCACCGACCGGTCGCCGTCCAGCACCGTGAGCATGGGCGGACTGTAGAACACGTTCTACCGGTTGCGCACCCGCGCTGAGGGGGACAAGGCGATCATGGACCTGCTGCCCCCGTGGGCCACCGACGCGCGCCTGCAGCTGCAGGCGCAGGCCCGCGACTTCGCCCGTGACGTCGTCCTGCCGATCGCGGACGAGCTCGACCCCGACAAGCGCGAGATGCCCGCCGAGCTCGTGGAGGCGATGGCCGAGAAGGGCTGGTTCGGCATCACCATCCCGGCCGCATCGGGCGGGCTGGGGCTCGGCGTCTTCGAGTACTGCCTCGTCAGCGAGGAGCTCGCCCGCGCCTGGCTGTCGGTGGCGAGCATCCTCGCCCGCGGTCAGGGCCTGGGCACGCAGGTCACCGACGAGGTACGCCGAGCCGAGCTGCTGAAGCGGTCGGCGGCCGGCGACTGGATCGGCTCCATCGCGCTGTCGGAGCCCGACGCGGGCAGCGACCTCGCCGGTGTGTCGACGACCGCGCGTCGCGAAGGGGACGCCTGGGTGCTCACGGGCCACAAGCGCTGGGCCGGCAACGCCCTCGCCGCAGACTTCGTCGAGGTCCTCGCCCGGGTCCGCGACCCCGGGCCGGGCGAGCCGCGGTCCGCCGGGCTCGAGCCGTTCCTCGTCGTCAAGGAGCGCGGCGCCTTCCCGGACGGCATGACCGGCAGGACGATCGACAAGATCGGCTACCACGGGTTCCTCACGTGGGACCTGGAGCTCGACGGCGTGCGGGTCCCCGACTCCGACCGCCTCACCGGGTTGTACGGGGATGCCGGCGCGACCCAGGACGAGGGCGGCTTCGCGTCGGTGCAGCGCGGCCTCAACATCGCTCGTGTGCACACCGCAGCGCGTGCGGTCGGCGTCGCCCGCGGAGCGCTCGAGGACACGACCGCCTACCTGCAGGAGCGCGAGCAGTTCGGCAAGCCGATCGGCGAGTTCCAGGCGCTGCGCTTCGCCCTGGCCGACATGGCTGCCGAGGTCGCGCAGGGGCGCGCCATGTGGTGCCAGGTCGCGCACCTGCTCGACGAGGGTGTCCCGTGCGAGTCCGAGGCGGCCATGGTGAAGCTGCAGTGCACGGAGATGGCCGTGCGCGTGACGAACCAGGCGATGCAGCTGCATGGCGGGAACGGCTACACGACGGAGCGGCGCGTCGAGCGCTACTGGCGCGACGCCCGGCTCACCACGATCTTCGAGGGCACCAGCGAGATCCAGCGGCGCATCATCAGCGACCGGCTGCTACCTCGGGCCTGACCTCGTTGACAAGGAGCTCGTAGGACCGCAGCCGGTCGTCGAGGGCATGGGCCGACGTGACGACCATGAGCTCCTGCACCCCGGTCTGCTCGAGCAGGTCGCCGAGCTTCGCCCGTACCTGATCCGGTGACCCCAGGATCGCGCTGTCCAGCCGGGCCTGCGCGAACGACCGCTCGGTCGGCGTCCAGTCGTGGGCCTCCGCCTCGTCCGGGCTGGGGAGGACGCCCGGCTTGCCCTGCCGCAGTCGCACGAACGAGAGCGCCCCCGGCAGCGACAGGCGGCGCGCCTGTTCGTAGGAGTCCGCGACGAGCACCGAGGCGCAGATCATGCTGTACGGCTCGGCGAGAGCGCCCGGCCGGAAGGACCGCCGGTAGAGGTCGAGCGCCGGCAGCGTGTTCTCGCTGCTGAAGTGGTGGGCGAAGGCGAACGGGAGCCCGAGCAGACCGGCCAGCTGGGCGCTGTAGCCGCTCGACCCGAGCAGCCACACCTCCGGCGCGTTGCCCTCGGCGGGGACCGCCGCGATGCCCTCGACCGGACCGTCGAAGAAGGCGCGCACCAGCTGGATCTCGCCGGGGATGTCGTCGACGTTCCCCCGGCGCAGGAGCTGCGCCGTGCGCTGGTCCGTGCCGGGCGCCCTGCCGAGGCCGAGGTCGATACGGCCCGGGTACAGCCCGGCCAGCGTCCCGAACTGCTCGGCGACCGTCAGCGGCGGGTGGTTCGGCAGCATGACGCCGCCGGACCCGACACGGATGCGCTGCGTGGCGGCGGCCAGCGCCGCGATGAGGACCGCCGGCGCGGACGACGCGATGCCTGGCATGCCGTGGTGCTCGGCGACCCACAGCCGCTGGTAGCCCAGGGACTCCACGTGCCGCGCCAGCCGGACCGCGTCCTGCAGCGCCTGCGCGGAGGTGCGGCCGGACGAGACAGGGGCGAGGTCGAGCACGCTGAGGGGGAGCACGTCAGCGACAACACCGAGCCGTGCGGGAGGCTTCCGGCCATGCAGTTCGCGTCCTGGCTGGCCCTCGAGCCGGTGCCGTTCGTGCCCGAGCTGCTGCTGCACCAGGCGAACGACATGCACGGTCTCTGGGAGGAGGTCAAGGCCGTCACCGGCACCGAGCCACCGCCCTACTGGGCGTTCCCCTGGCTCGGTGGGCAAGCGGTCGCGCGCTTCGTGCTGGACCGGCCGGAGGTGGTACGGGGCAAGCGGGTCCTCGACCTCGCGACGGGCTCGGGCGTCGTGGCCCTGGCCGCACGCCGTGCAGGGGCGGCCGGCGTGCTCGCCAACGACATCGACCCGCTCGCCGGAGAGGCGGTCCGTGCGAACGCCGCCGCCAACGGCCTCGACGTGACCTGGGAGTGCAAGGACCTCCTCGAGGAGCCGCCACCCGACGTCGACGTCGTCTTCGCGGGCGACATCCTCTACGACCGGGACACGGCCCCTCGGGTCATGCGGTGGCTGCAGGCCTGCGCCGCCGAGGTCTACGTCGGCGACCCGGGCCGCGACTACCTCCCGCAGCAGGGCCTCGTCCAGGTCGCCTCCTACGAGATCCCGACGACGCGCGAGCTCGAGGGCGTGCTGGTCAAGCGGACCCGCGTCTTCACACTGCCCGCTCCCTGACCAGCTGCGGATCGTCCCTCCGGACCGTCGGACCCGCTGAGCAGCGTGCGGCGTCCGAACGAGAGGAGGAGCAGCATGTGCTGGCTCTGCGACAACCCGGCGGCCACCTTCGACGACTACCTCGAGGAGGTGGTGCGTCCCGTCGTCGACCGCTACGGCTTCGCCGTGCAGGCGACCGAGCGGGACGGGACAGTCATCGCCTACACCGTCGGCCTGGCCGAGCAGGGACGCGAGGAGCTCGTCGTGACGGGCAAGCCGCCTGACGCCGCCCACGACCTGCTGCAGGCGGTGCTGGCCGGTGAGGAGGTGCCCCGCGCCGGGCAGCGCTGCGACCTGCTGGTCGGGACGGCCCTGTGGGCCTTCCGCGTCCTGCGGCCCGAAGCTCTGGCGGTGGCCTGGCGGGTCCACCCCGGCGCCCGGGCGCTGCAGCTGGTCTGGGCCGACACGCTCGGCCGCTGGCCGTGGGACGTGCACCGCAGCCGGCAGCGGTTGCTGTGCGACGCCGCCGAGGCTCGCGCCGCCTGACGCCCTGCGGGCGCTCGCCGGACGACCCGGCGGGCGCCCGACGGGGGGGTTTGCTCGGGTTTGGGGTCGTGCCACCCTAGGAAGGAGGTGTTCACCATCCGGTGACACTGCCGCAACACTCAGGCGGGAAGGTGAGGGACGTGATCACGAAGCGCAAGCGCCTGGGCAAGGTCCAGGTCACCTTCGTCCAGCCGCCTCGCGAGGAGGCCGTCTTCCTCGCCGGGAGCTTCAACGGCTGGCAGGCGGAGCCCCTCAAGCGGGCCCGTGACGGCTCGCTGCGGGCGACCGTGAGCGCGGAGCCGGGGGAGACCCTGGAGTTCCGCTACGTCACGGCGTCGGGCGAGTGGTTCGACGACGACGGGGCCGACGAGCACGTCTGGAACGAGCACGGCACGAAGAACGGCCTGCTGCACGTCTGAAGGCGCGTATCTGAAAAGCTTTCGGATCGTTGTGACGATCATGCGCCGTCCCCTGATCGGTCTTGTCGTCGTGTCCGCCGTCGCCGCCGGCTCCTTCGCGTCGGTCGGCCGGGCGGCCACGCCGGGCACCCCCGCCCCGCTCCAGGAGGCCCTCGCCAAGGGCGTTCCGACGCTCGTGCAGCCGCGCACGCCGTCGGCAGCAGACCGCTACGCGCCGGCGAACGGCTGCTTCGCGCTCCGCTCCGTCGCCTCCGGCAAGCAGGTGACGCTGAGCGGCACGACCTTCGGCGCGACCGGCGCGAAGGGCACGCCCTTCCGCTTCCAGGCCTTCGACCTCGGCAAGTACCTCCTCTTCGGTCCGCGCGCCGACTTCCTCGCCACCGCCGCCAACCCCGCGCCCACGCAGGAGGCCGCCAAGGCGGCCAAGGGGATGCTCGCGGGCACGGGTGATGAGTACGAGCGCGACGTCCGCGCGGCTGCCGACACCGTGGTCGACACCGGCGTCAGCGCCATCGAGGTCGGCACCGCGCCCCTTGTCGCGCAGGTGCGTGGCGACAAGGTCGTCGACGCCGCGGCGCCCTCGGCCTCGGCCGAGTGGGTGCTCAAGCAGGTCGGGCACGCGTTCGTCCTCCAGCAGGCCTACGACGACGGCGACCCTGCCGTCACGGGTCCGCTCGACCCGCCGATCAGCGCGACGATCGTGTCCTCGCCCGCCGGCGTCCTCACCGCCGGGGCCGGCGCGCTGACGACGAAGGCGGCGCAGTTCACCCTCGTCGCCACGAAGGGCTGTGCGGTCTGGCCGGAGTCCGGCACAGGCGTGACCGGCCCCCAGCTGAAGGGCGCCACGCCCTACGCCGCGACCAGCGGCTACATGGACGCCCACCTGCACACGATGGCCTTCGAGTTCCTCGGCGGCCGCGTCATCTGCGGCCGCGTCTGGCACCCGTACGGCATCAACGCCGCCCTCCAGGACTGCCCCGACCACAAGGTGGCCCACGGTCAGGGCGCCGTGCTCGAGGACGTGCTGTCGGGCCAGAACCCGGCGACGGGCCACGCGACCGATGGCTACCCGACCTTCAGCTTCTGGCCCCACTACAACTCGCTGACGCACCAGCAGGTCTACTACAAGTGGATCGAGCGGGCCTGGCGCGGTGGCCTGCGGATGTACACCAACCTGCTCGTGCAGAACGGGCAGCTCTGCGAGATCTACCCGCTCAAGAAGAACACCTGCGACGAGATGGAGACGGTGGCCCTCGAGGCCAACCGCACCCGTGAGCTGGAGCGCTTCATCGACGCGCAGTACGGCGGTCCGGGCCGCGGCTGGTACCGCATCGTCACCGACCCGCTGCAGGCCCGCCGCGTGATCAACAGCGGCCGGCTCGCGGTCATCATGGGCATCGAGGTCAGCCGCCCGCTGGGCTGCCGCTCGTACTACACCGGCCCGTCCTGCACCGCGGCCGACATCGACAAGCGCCTGTCCGAGGTCTACAAGCTCGGCGTCCGCCAGATGGAGATGACGAACAAGTTCGACAACGCCCTCACCGGCGTGACCGGCGACGACGGCTCGACCGGCCTCATCGTCAACAACGGCAACTACAAGGAGACCGGCCACTTCTGGGAGATGACCTCCTGCACGTCGCCCTTCGGTCCCGTGCAGCACGACAAGCAGCAGTACAACGTCGCGGACGAGAGCGACGGCAACGTGGGGCGCGACGCGATCTTCGGCGCGGTGCTGAAGATGAGCGGCGCGACCGGTGTGGCCCCGGTCTACCCGGCGGGCCCGCAGTGCAACGCGATCGGCCTGTCGCAGCTCGGCAAGGACTTCCTCGACGGCCTCATGAAGCGCGGCATGATCTTCGACCCCGACCACATGAGCGCCGTCGCCCGCCAGGAGGCGCTCGACTACGTGGCCGCGCACCACTACAGCGGCATCGTGTCCTCGCACTCGTGGGCCGATGACGCCAACTACTTCCAGATCCTGCACATGGGCGGCGTCGTCACGCCGCACGCCGACGGCTCGTCGACGTTCCTGGGCAAGTGGGAGCTGCTGCGCAAGCACGCCGACCCGCGCTTCCTGTTCGGCATCGGCTACGGCTCGGACATCAGCGGCTTCTCCGCCCAGGCCGCCCCACGCAACCCGAAGCCAGGCAAGGGCGTGGTGTACCCGTTCAAGGGCCTCGGCGGCACCACGATCTCCAAGGCCCACACCGGTGTCCGCACCTGGGACGTCAACACCGAGGGCGTCGAGCACTACGGGCTCTACCCGGACTGGATCCAGGACATCCAGGTGCAGGCCGACCAGATCGGCGACGGCGCGGCGTTCACCAAGGACGTGGACAACGGCGCCGAGGCCTATCTCGAGATGTGGGAGCGCGGCATCGGGGTCCGCGGCGATGCGTGCCGCTCCGACATCCCCGACCTGCCGTCCGTCGACGGGGTGCGCGGCAAGACGCCCGAGCAGGTCCTCGCGCTGCTCGGCCAGCCGCACACCCGCATCGGCAACGCCTTCACGTTCTGCACCACGTCGGGCACCAAGACCGTCCGCTTCGACGCCGCCGGCCGGGCCGTCTGAGGTTAGGGTCGCTGGCGTGATCGTGCGCCGGGCCCGGACCGCTGACGTCGCCGCCATCCGCGGCCTCATCGACACGTACGCCCCTGACCGCCGCCTGCTGTCGAAGGCCACCGTCGTTCTCTACGAGGACGTGCAGGAGTTCCGGGTCGCCGAGCTCGACGGCGTCGTCGTCGGCTGCGGTGCGCTGCACGTGATGTGGGAGGACCTCGCGGAGGTCCGTACCGTGGCCGTCCACCCCGACCACCACGGCAAGGGCATCGGCGCCGCGGTCCTCGCCGGCCTGCTCGACACGGCGCGCGAGCTCGGGATCAGGCGGGTCTTCTGCCTGACGTTCGAGACGGAGTTCTTCGGCCGGGCCGGCTTCCACCCCGCGGACGAGGTGCTCGTCGACGCGGGCGTCGCGACCGAGCTGCTGCAGTCGCCCGACGAGGGTGTCGCCGAGTTCCTCGACCTCGCCCGTGTGCGCCCGAACACCCTCGGCAACACCCGGATGCTCCTGGAGCTCTAGAGCCGGGTCCTCGCTTCCCAGAGCTCGGGGAAGAAGCGGTGGGTCAGCGTCGAGCGGAGGTACGCCGCCCCTGACGACCCGCCCGTGCCGGGCTTCAGCCCGATCTGCCGCTCGACGGCCAGCACGTGCCGGTGCCGCCAGTGCCCGACCGCCTCGTCGTAGTCGAGCAACGTCTCCGCGAGCATCGTCAGCAGCGAAGGACCGGCGCGCAGGACGTCGACGACGTCGCTCACCCCGGCGCGCCCCAGCGCGTCGGAGAAGGCGTCCGCGAGCGACGGTGCGTCGAGCCGCCGCCGAAGCCGCACCAGCTCGCCCTCCGAGAGCCACGGCGAGGACAGGTAGGACGCGTCCTTGCGCCCGGACGAGAACTCGAGCTCGCGGAACTGCGCGGACTGGAAGCCCGAGCCGCCCTCGAGGACGTGCCGGAACTCGAGGTAGCCGGCCGGCGTCATGGTCCCGAGCGTGTCCCACTGCGCGACCAGCTGGCGCATGACGGTGACGATCCGGCGCAGCCGGGTCTCCGCCTCGGGGAAGCGGTCCGCGGCGACGAGGCGGATGGACTCGTCGAGCTCGTGCAGCGCCAGCTTGAACCAGAGCTCGTGCGACTGGTGCAGGACGACGAAGAGCAGCTCGTCGTGAGCCCGCGGGTCCTGCTGCAGGGCCAGCAGCTCTTCCACGCGCAGGTAGGACGAGTAGGTGACCGCCATGCCGGCACCGTAACCTTCCGCGTCATGACCCAAGACGTCGTCACTGTCGAGCGGCTCATCCCCGCCCCCGCCGCCGAGATCTTCGCGCTGCTGTCCGACCCCAGCCGGCACCACGAGTTCGACGGCAGCGGCACGGTCCGCGAGGCCCGTGACGTGCCCGAGCACCTCGAGCTCGGCGCGACCTTCGGGATGAACATGGTCCTCGGGGTGCCGTACGCGATGCGCAGCACCGTCGTCGAGTTCGAGGAGGACCGGCGGCTCGCCTGGCAGACCCGTGCTCCGATCAGCCTCGTCGATCCGTTCGCCGGCGGACGGATCTGGCGCTACGAGCTCGAGCCCGTCGAGGGCGGCACCCTGGTCAAGGAGTCGTGGGACATCCGCAAGGAGTCGCCCGTGACGCGGCCGATCGTGCGCCGCGCCGCCACGAAGACAGCCGAGAACATGACCCGCACGCTGGAGCGGATCGCGCAGGTCCTGGCGAAGCAGTAGACATCTCCTGTGCAGCAGCTGACGGGCCTCGACGCCGCTTTCCTCGCCATGGAGACCTCCGCGGTCTTCGGACACGTCGGGAGCGTGTGCGTCCTCGACCCGAGCACCGCGCCGGAACCGCTCACGCTCGACCGGCTGACGGCCATGATCGAGTCGCGCCTGCACCTGCTGCCGCCCTTCCGGCGCAGGCTGGTCAACGTGCCGCTCGGCCTCGACCAGCCGTACTGGATCGAGGACCCCGACTTCGACATCGAGTACCACGTCCGGGAGCTCGCCCTTCCCGCTCCGGGCGACGACAAGCAGCTCGCCGAGCAGGCCGCGCGGTTGCACGCGCGGCCTCTCGACCGGACCCGGCCGCTCTGGGAGCTCTACCTCATCCACGGCCTGCAAGGCGGCCGGATGGCCGTCTACACGAAGGTCCACCACGCCGCGATCGACGGCGTCTCCGGCAGCGAGCTCCTGACTGCTGTGCTGGACATCACGCCCGAGGGACGCGCGGTGGAGCAGGTGCCGTGGCGGTCGGAGCGCGCCCCCGGCACGCTGGAGGTCCTCAGCCGGTCGGCCGTGGCGATGGCCGGCCACCCCGTCCGGGCGGCGCGCATGACCCTTGACATGGTCCGCAGGGCGCCGTCGCTCGCTCTCTCGTTGCGGCGCGACAGCCGCAGCGACGTGCTGCCCTCACCCGGACTGCGGGCGCCCAGCACGCCGTTCAACAAGCCGATCTCGCCCCACCGCCGTTGGGCGTTCCGCACGCTCTCGCTCGAGGACATCAAGCAGGTCAAGAACGCGCACGGCGGTACGGTGAACGACGTCGTCATGGCGCTGTCGACAGCCGCCCTGCGCCGGTGGCTGCTCGACCACGACGCGCTGCCGGAGCACCCGCTCGTCGCGGCCGTGCCGGTGTCCATCCGCACCGACGAGGAGCGCGGGTCCAACGGCAACAAGGTCAGCACGATGATCGCGGGGTTGCCGACCCACCTGGCCGACCCCGTGGAGCGGCTGCACGCCTGCTCGCTGGCGATGCAGGCCGCGAAGGAGCAGCACGGCGCGCTGCCCGCCACGCTGCTCAGCGACGTCACGCAGTTCGCGATGCCGGCGCTCGCCGGCCAGGCCGCCCGCCTGGCCGCCCGGGTCCGGCTGCTCGAGCGGGTCAACCCGTTCAACCTGTTCATCAGCAACGTGCCGGGGCCCAACATCGCCCTGTACTACGCCGGTGCTCGGCTGCTCGGCTACTACCCGCTGTCCGCGATCGCCGACGGCCAGGGCCTGAACATCACGGTCTGCTCGCTCGACGGCGGCATGCACTTCGGGCTCATCGCCGACCGCGAGCTCGTCCCCGACCTCGACACGATGGCCGGCTACCTCGAGGACGAGCTCGCGGTGCTCCTGAAGAGCTAGCTGAGGACCATGTTGGGCTCGCCGTAGCTGTTCAGCCCGCTGGCGCCCCGCGTGCACGTACCGCCGCGCGGAGCCCCGTTGTTCCAGGCCTGCGTCAGGCAGTTCGCCAGAGCACCCTGGCCCCAGTAGTTGGGGTGCAGGGACTCCTGGATGTAGTAGTCCGACCCGGCCGTCGACACCGTGCGGATCTGGTTGATCCACTCGGTCTGGTCCACGGCGCCGTTGGCCCACCAGCCGGCGAGGCCCTTCTCCTCGATGAGCCCGACGGTGTTCTCGCACAGGCGACGGCCGTTGAACGCGCCTGCGAGGTTCAGCAGCTTGGTGTTGGCGATGCCGGCCTGCGAGGCGGCGTTGGACACGGCGCTGTTGATGGTCGGTAGCGCGCTGCTGTTGGCCCAGTTGAGGTCGTTGTCCCAGAAGCCGCAGCCACCGGTGCTCTGCCTGGTGTAGCCGGACTGGGAGTAGCGCATGCCGCTCGAGGTGGGCAGCGGCGACTCGTAGTTCTGCACGATGAGGGAGTACGAGCCGTCGGCGTAGCCGGCGTTGCGCATCGCCGTCCGCAGGTTGAGCAGGCCGTTCTTGACGGCCGTCGTCTGCGCGGTGATGTTCGCGCTCGTGAAGTTGGCCTTCACCGAGCTGTCGTCGTTGCAGTAGTCCGGGTACCACGACGGCGAGCCGAGGAAGTCGCTGACGCAGGACTGCACGACGCTGCCGAAGTTGAAGTTGTTCCCGCCGATGCTCACCGCGATCGCCTTGACGTTGTGCGTCGCCGCGAAGCCCTGCAGCATCAGCGCCTGCCCCTGGTTGCCGCCGCTGCTGTAGAAGTCGAGGCCCGGCTTGAAGTAGCCGTTGCTGTCGGTGAAGGTCGAGGTCTTCGCTCCCGAGCAGGCGAGGTTCATGCCGTTGACGACGCCGGTGTAGACCTCAGCGGACTGGCTGCGGTGGCAGCGGTTGATCGTCTCCGCGGTGTGCCCGGCGTTGTCGTAGTACGCCGTCGAGCCGAGGGCGTCGATGGAGGACTCGCCGTTGTTGGAGTTGCCGGCCCACCGGCCGGCCTCCCCGGAGATGTAGGAGTCCCCCACCGAGACGATCCACGGGGAGCCGACCCCGGGTCCGTCGGCGAGAGCGGGGGACTGCAGCGTGCCGGTGAGCCCGACCGCGAGCGCCGCGGTCGTGAGCAGGGCCAGGGTCGTGCGCAAGGAGCTCCTCCTGAGCGTCGGTTTGCTACCGGGCGGTAACACCGACGAAAGGTGACACACCTCACAACTCGGGCACAAGCTCCCGGAGCCGGTCGAGGAAGGGCGCCTGCCGCTCGTTGATCTTGGCCCGCGCGGTCGCCAGGTCGAACCACGCCACGCGGTCGATCTCCGGGAACTCCTGCCAGCGCCCCTGCCACGTCATCCCGAACGTGTTGCTGACGCAGGTGCCAGGGTCGACGTCGCCCTCGACGGCCCAGGCGACGACGAGCTTGCCGCCCTTCTGCTGGATCTCGCCGAGGTCGAGGGCGGGCCCGGCGGGCACCGGGTGACCGGTCTCCTCGGCGAACTCGCGGTAGGCCGCGTCGATCGGCACCTCGTCGTCCGCGTACTCGCCCTTCGGAACGGTCCAGACGTCCTTCTTGGCGTGCAGCGGGCCGCCGGGGTGGGCGAGCAGCACTTCCAGGGCGGGGACGCGGCGGAACAGCAGGATCCCTGCGCTGCGCTTCGCCATGTCGCCAGACTGCCAGGGTCCTCCCAGGTCGCTGACAGGGCGCTGACGGCGTCGGTCACGAGGCTGGGTGCATGGACGACGAGACTCCCTCTGCTGCCGACGACCTCGCCACGTGGACATCCGCGCCCGCGGACATCGCGTCCTCCGAGCCGGCTCCCACCCGCACCTGGTCGTCGAGGGCCAAGGTCGCGGGCATCGTCGGCACGGCGGTGGTGGTCGGGTTCGTCGGTGTCCTGGTCATGCAGGGCGGCTCGTCAGCCGCGACCGACAACGCGCGAGGCGGCTTCGGCGGCCCGCCCGGGTCGGGGCGCAACGGCTTCCCCACGGGGCAGCAGGGCTTCGCGGGCGGCGGGTTCGCCACCCGGGAGCTCACCGGTACGGTCTCCGCGGTCAGCAGCTTCAGCATCACCGTCGCGGGCACGACCGTGCGCGTGACCGGCGCGACCCAGGTCGTCGTCAACGGTGCCCAGGGCTCGATCAGCGAGGTGCGGAAGGGCGACACGGTCTTCGTCCACACCGAGGGGACGGGCAGCAGCCGCTACGCCGAGCGGATCTTCGTCGGCGGGCCTCCGCAAGGCGGCCCGGGCGCGCCGGGCTTCGGCCCGCCGCCCGGGCAGGGCCCGGACACGTCAGGAAACGGCTCGACGACCCACACCTGAGGCCGCCTAGCCTGAGGGGGTCATGGCCGCTCCCTCGATCGCTGCGCTCCGGGAGCAGCTCCCGGAGCTGATGCTGCGCGACCGGCAGCGGCTCGCGCGCCGGCTGGACGACCCGCGCGCGGACCTGGCGAAGGTGGCCGGCGACGTCGGCCGGTCGGCGGCCCGCGTGGCCGCCCGGCGGGCCGCCGTGCCCCCGATCACGTACCCGGAGCACCTGCCGGTCGCCCAGGTCCGTGACGAGGTCGCGGAAACCATCCGGTCCCACCAGGTGGTCGTGCTCGCGGGTGAGACGGGCTCGGGGAAGACGACCCAGCTCCCGAAGGTCCTGCTCGAGCTGGGGCGCGGGGTCACGGGCCTCATCGGCCACACGCAGCCGCGACGCATCGCTGCCCGCGCCGTCGCGGAGCGCGTGGCCGAGGAGCTCGGGACCGAGCTGGGGGAGCTGGTCGGCTACACCGTCCGCTTCCACGACCAGGTGTCCGAGACGTCGATGGTCAAGGTCATGACCGACGGCATCCTGCTCGCGGAGCTGAGCCGGGACCGGGATCTGCTGGCGTACGACACGATCGTCATCGACGAGGCGCACGAGCGTTCGTTGACGATCGACTTCCTGCTCGGCTACCTCAAGCAGCTGCTGCCGCGGCGGCCCGACCTCAAGGTCGTCATCACCTCGGCGACCATCGACCCCGAGCGGTTCAGCCGGCACTTCGACGACGCTCCCGTGCTCGAGGTCAGCGGCCGGACGTACCCGGTCGAGGTCCGCTACCGGCCGCTGGAGGAGGACGAGGACCAGGTCAGCGGCATCGTCCGCGCGCTCGAGGAGCTGCCGCGCGACGGCGACGTCCTGGTCTTCTGCAGCGGTGAGCGGGAGATCCGCGATGCCGCGGACGTCCTGCGCGGCGCCACCGACGCCGACGTCGTGCCGCTGTTCGGCCGGCTCTCGGCGGCCGAGCAGCACGTGGTGTTCGCCCCGCACAGCAAGCGCAGGATCGTGCTCGCCACGAACGTCGCCGAGACCTCCTTGACGGTGCCCGGCATCCGCTACGTCATCGACCCCGGCACCGCGCGCATCTCCCGCTACTCGCAGCGCACGAAGGTGCAGCGGCTCCCGATCGAGCGGATCAGCCAGGCCTCGGCGACGCAGCGGGCGGGTCGTTGCGGCCGCGTGGCCGACGGCATCTGCATCCGCCTGTACAGCGAGGAGGACTTCGACAGCCGGCCGGAGTTCACCGACCCGGAGATCCTCCGGACCAACCTCGCATCGGTGCTGCTGCAGATGGCCTCGCTGGGGCTCGGCGACCTCGAGGCCTTCCCCTTCGTCGAGCCGCCCGACAAGCGGAACGTCCGCGACGGCCTGCAGCTGCTCGAGGAGCTCGGCGCGCTGCGCGACGACGGCCGGCTCACCCGCGTCGGACGGCAGCTGGCGCAGCTGCCGGTCGACCCGCGGATGGCGCGGATGATCGTCGAGGCGGGCCGGCTCGGGTGCGTCCGCGAGGTCCTCGTCATCGCGGCCGCCCTCTCGATCCAGGACCCGCGCGAGCGCCCGCTCGACAAGCAGCAGCAGGCGCACGAGGCGCACCTCCGGTTCGCCGAGCCGGGCTCGGACCTGCTGGCCTGGCTCAACCTGTGGAAGCACGTCCAGGAGCAGCAGAAGGCCATGTCCTCCAGCGCCTTCCGCCGCATGTGCAAGCGCGAGTTCCTCAACTACCTGCGCATCCGCGAGTGGCAGGACCTGCACAGCCAGCTGCGCCGGGTGGCGCGTTCGCTGGACCTCGACACCTCGTCGTCGGGCGATCCGTCCACCGCACTGCTCTCCGGTCTGCTCAGCCACGTGGGCCTCAAGCAGGAGGCGACGCGCGACTACCTGGGCGCGCGCGGTGCGCGGTTCGTCATCGCTCCCGGGACGCCGCTCGCCAAGAAGCAACCCGCGCTCGTCGTCGCGGCGGAGCTGGTCGAGACCTCGCGGCTGTTCGCCCGCCAGGTGGCTGCCGTCACGCCCGAGCAGATCGAGGCGGTCGGTGGCCACCTGCTCAAGCGG